>Ga0207714_1000679_pt1 | contig 22953 bp, 16 predicted proteins | sample PonA232FremontCA_2_FD_187270 | JGI IMG/M metagenome (GOLD analysis project Ga0207714, IMG submission 187270) | Marine sediment microbial community from Fremont, CA, USA - Pond A23 Sediment 2 (SPAdes) | ecosystem: Environmental > Aquatic > Marine > Unclassified | place: USA: Fremont, California...
AATACTTCTGATCGCCGATAATCACCTTCTCATCTGAACGCTCCACTTCCACCTGTTGAGCGTAACCCTTGAAGGCCACCATCAAAAGGATAAAAACCAGCCATGTCCAAAACTTGTGCCTGTTCACTCTATTCAACTGATTTGGTTGGACTCTGCAAAAGTAATAAAGCTGGCCTCAAAATAAAAGTTTATCCCCGGAAAACAAAAAATATCCCGTAAGTAGCAGCTTACGGGATAGACAAAAGCGATCTTGTCGGGGGGGATTAATTTTCCCGCAAGACATGTTCATCATATTCCAGCTCAAAACGCAGCTTATGCTTGGATTCCTCCTGAGCCAGGGCCAGGAAAAGATCCTTCATCTCCTGCTGCTCAGTCTGCTCGGCCAGGTCCATATAAAGCCTGAAGGCAGCCTTTTCTTTGTTCATGGCCAATACCAGGGCATCCTGATAATTCATGTCAGGCGTCGGGGTGACATTGACCATATAGTCGCTGACTTTGAGGTTGCGCAATTTTTCACGCGAAATCTCATAACTGCCCTCCTCCTTGATCTTACGGACTTTGGCTTTATGAGAAATCTCTTCCTGGGCAAACTGATTGAAGATTTTTTGCATTTCCTCATTCTTGGCATTTTCTGCCAAATGATTGTAGAAGTCCACGGCTTCCTGCTCGGCATTCATGGCAAAGTCCAGTATGTCATCGACAGTCTTAAATTCTTTCATAATGATTGATCTTATTGGTTAAATACCCGATGTCACATTCATTGATTGCTGATCTATAATCTACCCTAAAGATAATAAAATACAACGAACTCCGCAATTTTACCGCGATGAATCGAATGCATGGCGGAAACCCTCATCAAAATATCGTACCACTGAATCACATCCATGGTTGAACAAGTGGTAATCCTCTGCCTCTCCCTGGGTATATTCAAACCTATATTCAAAGCGTTTGTTTTGAGGAAGCAGGGAAAGGGCCTCTTTTCTAATGTCCTGCACATCACCCAGGCCATTGGAGTCAAAGGCGTTAAGCAGATCCAGAATCTGGCGGTAATTTTCCTTTTCGACCTTGCTGTCCAGGTGTTTTTCAAACTGTTGTATAAAACGCTGGGTATTGGTAAAGGTACCGGAAGTTTCTACCGGCAGGGTGGCAGGCAATATCAGGTCGGCATCCCGGGCCGTTTCCGTCATAAAGTAATCCTGTACCATCACGAATTCGGCATCAGCAAACCATTTGGCCACCCGTTCCTTATCAATGGCACAACCTCTGGGATCTTCCCCAAAAACATAGAGCTTTTTGATTTTTCCGGCATCCAACTTATCGATATGACGGTTATTGGGCACTTCAGGTATTTCCTCCACATCCCATACCTCTCTGAGGATTTTACGGAAGTCTTCATCCCGCAATGAACGGTTGCCCACGCCGGTATAAGCGCCAATGCCCATGTCAAAAATGCCCTGGGAATTGTTCTTCTCCTTCAGGGAGATGATGCCACTGGCGGTTTTGCCAATCTTACCGGTTAACATGGCCAGGTTGAAACACTCAGCTGCGGCCTGGGGAGAAAGATTGCGCTCAGAAAAAACCAGGATGGCCTTTTGCTGCAGGTTATATTCCTCGGCAAAATCGATGATTTGCTGGCTCGAAGCAATTCCCGATTGCTGAACCAATTGATCAAAGTCTTCCCGGAGGATTTGCTTGCGGTAGCTTTCAAAATCGCTGCATTTATCCCTTATGAAAAGGTCATTTTGCTTATTCTCCGACAACAGATAATGGATCACCGCCTTGATGAAATGATAATAGGAATCCACTTGGGTGATCTGATCCACTTTTTCTTTCATGGCCGAGGCCTCCAGGTTGGTTACCATATCGACCGGCACCTTGTGGTTAAACCGGGCGCTTTGAATCATAAAACCAGGCACGGCATTTTCCTGATTGATTTCTGACCCCATCAGATAAATCTTACTGGCCTGGTTGATTTCATCAAAGGGCACATTGGCTTTATAATTGAGGTCACTTCCCTTGAAAGAGGTTAAATACTGAAAGCTGTGGATGTTGTTGGTTTTGGCACCCACCCGGGCCAGTTTTTGGATCAGATAGAGTTCCTCATTGGAAAGGCGGGCACCGGCATAAAAGGCATTTTCATGGGGTTCAGCATGTTTGATTTCGTCGAGGATCACCTCATAGGCCTTGTCAAAATCGATGGTTTCAAACTGCCCGTCCACTTTGAGCAGGGGTTGGGTGATGCGTTGGGGGTCATTGATGTAATGGTAGCCAAAACGCGGGTATTTACAGATGTTCCCGTCGGTATTGATGCGGCCTTCCTTACCGCTAACCCGCAGGACATAACCGCTTTTGTGGTGGTAATTAATCTGACAGCCCACCGAGCAGTAATTGCAAATGGTCGGGACCGTTTCCCATTGCACCGGTGCGGGTTTGAAGGGGACATTTTCGGTCAGTGCGCCGGTGGGGCAAGCCGAGAGGCATAATCCGCACGATTCACATCGGGTATTGGCAAGGGACTCGCCCATGCTGGGGGCGATATAGGTTTCAAAACCACGGTTAACGAAACCCAAAGCATTGGCCCCCACCACTTCCCTGCAAATGCGCACACATCGTCCGCACAGTATGCATTTGTTGTTATCAATCTCAATAAAGGGATGGGAATGGTCGACCTCTTTTTCCTGAAATTCACCGGCAAAGCGTTTCTGGTCGGCCCCGTATTCGCTGGCATAACGCTTGAGATCGCAGGTATAGAGCTCACTACACCCACACTCCATACAGCGGCCGGTTTCCCGGTCGGCCACCTGGGCATCTGAATAACCCAGTTCTACCTCCTTAAAATTCTGACGCTGATCGGCAGGCAAGGTGGGCATTTCTTCGCGCATTTGCTGCATATAGCGCCCGGCAAAATCATCGGAGGTCAGTTCGCGGAAATGTTCCTTCCGGCTGATAAACTCACCGGGCTGGGGTTCGATGGGCTGGCCGCTTAAATATTGATGGCAGCTCCGAGAGGCGGTCTGCGCCTGAGCTACTGCCTCTATAATGGTGGCTGGGCCCGTCACACCATCGCCCGCAGCAAAAACCCCTTCAATGCCGGTGCGCAGGGTCTGCTCATCGGCGTCGACATCCCCCCAGCGATTCAGCTTCAATTCACCCGCCCCGGCATGGGCATTGATGTCATCAATAAAGTTGACATCGGTTTTTTGCCCAATGGCAGCCAATACATAGTCGAACTCCATGTCAAACTCGGATCCCTCAATGGGAACAGGACGCCGCCGGCCGGATTTATCAGGCTCACCCAACTCCATGCGAATCAGGGTCATTGAGCGAAGCCTGCCCTGCTGGTCCTTATTGACCTTCACCGGATTGGTTAAAAACATATATTCAACCCCTTCCAACTGAGATTCATGCACTTCAATGGGATTCGCCGGCATCTGCTCCTGCGAGCGGCGGTATATCACATAAACCTTTTCGGCCCCGCAACGCATGGCCGTACGGCAACAATCCATGGCGGTGTTGCCACCTCCTACCACGCCCACGGTCTTTCCCGTAAAATCATACTTCTGGCCGGTCATCTCCATATTCCGGAGAAAATCAATGCCGGAAAACACATTCTCGGCATCCTCTCCTTCAGCCCGGATTAATGTACCCCGCTGGGATCCAATGGTTAAGATCACCGAATCATACTTCTCCTTCAGGTCCTTATAGCTGAGGTTATCCCCCAGTTTTTGGTTGCAATAAATGCGGGTGCCCAACTCGGTGATGGTTTCAATCTCCTTATCCAAAATGTCATTGGGCAGGCGGTATTGGGGAATTCCATATCTGAGCCATCCGCCAGGCTCAGGAGAAGCTTCGTAGATATCACATTGATGGCCTTTTTGCTGGAGGAAATAGGCCGAGGAGAGGCCTCCGGGACCGGCACCGATGATGGCCACTTTCTTTCCGGTGGAAGGGGCCACCGAAGGTTTGTAATGGCTTTCTCCTTCCAGCAAATCCTTATCGGCGGCAAAGCGCTTGAGATAATCAATGCCGACGCCGGTGCCTTCATCGAGAAAATTCCTGCGGCAGGCCAATTCGCAAGGCCTGACACACACCCGCCCGCAAATGGAAGGCACGGGATTGGTTTGTTTGATCAGGCCCACTGCATCCTGATACAACCCTTTCTCTATGAGCGATATATATCCCTGTACATCCACCCCGGCCGGGCAGGTTTCCTTGCATGGCGCCACGCAATCGGCAAAGTGGTTGCTTACCAACAGATCAAGGGCCGTTTTCCGGGCTGTCCGCACATTTTCATTGTTGGTGTGGATCTTCATCCCTTCCTGGATGACCGTGGAACAGGATGGCTGCATGCCGTTCTTTCCTTCAACCTCCACTACGCAAACAAAACATGAGGAAAAGGGTTTGAGCCGATTGTCATGACAAAGGGTAGGGATTTCAATATGATGGCGCCGGGCAACCTCCAGAATGGTTTCACCCTTATAACCTTCTACATTTTTTCCATCGAGGATGATATTGAGTTTTTCTTCCATTTTGGTCGAATTTTCTATTCAGTAATTGGGTTTTTTTAGGAAAGAATAACTGCATCAAACGGACATTTGGTGTAGCAAACCCCACACTTGATGCACAGATTCTGATCGATGGTATGCACTTCTTTCTTTTTCCCGCTAATGGCATCCACCGGGCAGTGCCGCAGGCAGAGGGTGCAACCGGTGCACTTTTCAGGATCCACCGTATAGGTAATCAGTTGTTTACAGCTCTTAGCCGGACATTTTTTCTCCTGTATATGGGCTTCATATTCATCGCGGAAATACTTGATGGTGGTCAGCACCGGATTCGGGGCGGTCTGGCCCAGCCCGCAAAGGCTGTTGTCTTTGATCTGATGGGCCAGCTCCTCCAGTTTTTCAATGTCTCCCTGCTCACCTTCTCCACGGGTAATGCGATCAAGAATCTCCAGCATCCGTTTGGTTCCGATCCGGCAGAAGGTACATTTACCGCACGATTCTTTGCGGGTAAAGTCCAAAAAGAACTTGGCCACATCTACCATACAGGTGGATTCGTCCATGACCACCATGCCGCCCGAGCCCATGATGGCCCCGGTAGCAGTAACCGAGTCGTAATCAATGGTGGTATCGCTTAGGTAAGCCGGGATACAACCCCCGGAGGGCCCGCCGAGCTGCACCGCTTTAAAATCCTTTCCCCCCTGAATACCGCCCCCAAGCTTATAGATGATATCTTTGATGCTAATGCCCATGGGCACTTCTACAGAGCCGCCATGGTTGATCTTACCGGTCAGGGCAAAAACCTTGGTCCCCTTGCTCTTTTCCGTGCCATATTGGTTGAAGAATTCTGCCCCTTTTAATACAATCTGAGGTACATTGGCATAGGTCTCCACATTGTTGATGTTGGTGGGTTGCTCCCAGAGTCCTTTTTCCGCAGGATAAGGCGGACGCTTGCTGGGCATGCCCCTTCTGCCTTCCACCGAAGCCATCAGTGCGGTCTCTTCCCCGCAAACAAAGGCCCCGGCTCCTTCCTTGACATACAGGTCGAAATGAAACCCCGGGTAACCCATAATATCATGGCCCAAATAACCCCGCTCACGGGCCTGTTCCAGGGCAATGTTCAGGCGCTTGATGGCCAGCGGATACTCAGCCCTGCAGTAGATAACCCCCTCCGAGGCTCCGGTGGCATAAGCGCCAATAAGCAAACCCTCAATCACTGAATGGGGATCCCCCTCCAACAGGGAACGGTCCATAAAAGCCCCGGGATCCCCCTCGTCGGCATTGCAGATAATATATTTCTTCGGGGCTTGATTCTTGTAGGTGAAACGCCACTTTAAACCGGTCGGAAAGCCTCCGCCGCCTCTTCCCCGTAAACCGGAATCATACACGGTCTGAATCACATCTTCCGGGTCCGTTTTTTCCTGGAGTATCTTCCCAATGGCCTGATACCCTTCGCGCGCCTCGTACTCCCGAATGTTCTCGGGATTGATCACCCCGCAATTCCGCAGGGCAACCTTGACCTGTCCCCGCCAAAACGCATCATCCGGGGTCTCAAATAAATCCGTTTTGACCACATAGTCCCGGATGGGCTCTTCATTGCCAATGTGCTTGTCCATAATCTCTACAGCCCTTTGCTCATCCACCTCTCCATAGAGATACGACCCGGATTCGTCAATGACTTCCACCAGGGGTTCCCGGTAACACATGCCAATGCATCCGGTCTTCTTTATTTCAATATCCAGTTGATCTGCTTTCTTGAGTTCAAGCAATTTATCATAGACTTTTTGAGCACCGGCTGCTATCCCGCAGCTGGCCAAACCGACTAATACTTTTGATTTTTCCATAGGAAGGTTTTATTCAATATTGCTGTCCAAATTCGTTAATTGCGTTCACTGATCTTGAGCTCCTTGACGATTTTTACCGCCTTTTTCCCGGTGAGCTTGCCGTAAGTATTGCCATCGATCATCATCACCGGGGCCAGTGAACAACATCCCAGACAAGCCACCGATTCCAGGGTGAAAAGCCCGTCGTCGGTGGTTTCCCCATCTTCAATCTTCAGGGCATCCTCCAGGGCATCGGTGATGGTTTCGGCATCCTGCACATGGCAGGCCGTGCCGTGACAGACTTTGATGATGTGCTTGCCCACCGGATTAAGCCTGAATTGGGTGTAAAAGGTGGCTACCCCATACATCTCATTCAACGGAATGCCGGTTTCACGCGAAAGTTTAAGAAAAGCCTCATAAGGCACATAACCATAAAGGTCCTGTGTCCCTTGAAGCAAGGGAATCAGATTGCCTTTCTTGTGTTTGTATTTTTCAATCAGGGAATCCAGCAAACTCAGATCAACCGGTTCCTGATCAATCTGCTGTTCTTTCCTGGGGGTTCTTTGGACACGCATAATATTAGCTTTGAGTTTTAACATCAAAATTCGGTTTTAATTTATAACTTGTTCACATAAAAACAAAATATATGCAACATGCTCTGCAATACGGTTGCTCCTATATATCGAATGATGCCAAAAAGATAATTATTTATAATCATTCTTAATTGCAGAACCCCCGCCATGATGGTCCTTTAACCTTCACAAACCGGAATCCTTTTTTTGGGGTCTATTGCAGGTTTAAATAAAGGCAAATCGCATTTGTCGTGTCGACCGCCATATCCGCCATAAAAATTCCGTATTTATACGGTTATTCCTTGTGGTAAAATTGGGTTATTATTGTAGAATATTGCGACTTCATTGAACAAAGGCTTTTGTATCACCGATTGGTTTTAAATGCGACAAACCATCAACGTATTGAAGAGCAACCGATTACAATCAAAAGAATCACCATGTTAACAGAAGGTGTGTTGGCCTGCCTGAGTTGAAGTACCATGGAATTGGTTTTATGGGATGACCGGCATGGCAGCAACCCCGTCTTCAACCGGGTGAAGGAAACCATACAAATCGTTGAAAACTTTCATAAGGTTATTTTTTTTATTTTTTGGCCTTATGGAACCTGCATGAAATAATCATGTCCTTGTTGTGAAGGTTACTGGATGCAGGTTTCGTTGGATATTTTACAGGCAGAAAGATATCGTTGTATCTTTAAGATAGCAGCAAAAAGCCACCTTTATGGCGCAGACATTCATTGTAGGGATTATTGATGACAAAACGTTCGGTCCGATAGCCCGACCCCTGATCATCAATAAATACGAAGACAAAGGTTTTTTACCCATTGAAGCTCAACTCAATGAGCTCAATTACCCGCGATATGCCCCCCAGCTTAACTCCCAGCAAAGGGAAATATATGAAATCACCCGCCAGTACAGTGAAAAGAACCTGTACCGCATTTTCGGCAGGAAAAAGGATCAAACCCTTAAAGAATTCCTGAACAAAGTCCCTTCTGATTACGTCTCGGAAAGAATCCGCCCTTTCATCGAAAAACGCCAGGCCCGCCTGGCTGATTTGCTGAGAGAAACCGACATTGAGGTTTATTTCAAAGAAAAACACCAATTCATCAACCGGGATCACTGCATAGAAGTTTTACCGGAACAGGCCAATACCCTGTTCAACATTGAAAAAGGGGAACATGAGACCCGATATAATTTATCGGTGAGCCAGGGCGGAGAAGAAATCAGTCTGATCAATAAAAGCCACATCATATTGGCCCATGAGCCGTGCCGAATGATCATTGAAAATCAGCTGTATGCTTTCAGTGACATCGATGCCAATAAGCTCAAGCCGTTCTTCCAAAAAGAATACATCATTGTCCCCCAGCAATTTGAAAAGAAATGGTTTGAAAGTTTCGCCCTCCCCAACATTAAAAAATATGCAGTCCATGCCAAAGGCTTCGACATTGAAACCATCGATCCTCCACGACAAAGCTGGCTTACCCTGCATAATGATCTTTATCAGCGCCCATCCCTGATATTGTCCTTTTCATATGGCGAGCAATCTTTTTTGGCCCACAATAAGCAAAAGACCAAAGTCATACTGGAATATCAAAATGAACGATACCGATTTTCAAAAATTGAGCGGGATCTGGAATGGGAAGCCACTATACAAGAAGAAATTAAAAGAATAGGCTTAGAGAATTATCAGGAAAATTTTTTCCATCCTTTTCCCCATAAAGCTTCGGCCGGCTCTGAGAAAGACCCCCTGCACGAATTGCTGCAATGGCTTAAAGAACATCAGGATGAACTCAAAGAAAAGGGCATCAAGGTAGAGCGAAATTTGGGGGGAAAGACATACAGCCTTTACGAATTCAATATTCAATCGCAGGTCAATGAAAACAACGACTGGTTCGATCTCAAGGCTCGTGTTCAAATCGGTTCCTACGAATTTTCCTTTGTGACCCTCAAAGACTATATTCTGCAGGGTATTCGTGAAATTCCCCTGCCCAATGGAGAATATGCCCTTCTGCCGGAGGAATGGTTCACCCATTACAAGGATCTTTTTAAATTTGGCCAAATAGATACGGATCGGCTCAAAATCAACAAGTTTCACTTCAAAATACTGGAAAAAAGCATTGGCAAAGAATTTAGCCAAAATTACCTGGAACGCTTAAAAGATTTGGAAGAGCAGCTGGATCAACAACAGGTTCCTGTGCCCGGCGACATACAGGCCACCCTTAGGCCTTACCAACTCAAAGGTTACCAGTGGATGCACCTTCTCAACCAGTATGAATTTGGCGGATGCCTGGCCGACGATATGGGCCTGGGCAAAACCGTCCAAACCCTGACCCTTTTGGTTCATGTAAAAAATACCGCCGAACCGGTGCCCATTGCCCAATCGGAACTCACCCCATCCGGTCAGTTAAGCCTGTTTGACTCCTGGGAACGGGCAGACGCCTATGCCGATACCCTCGAAAAAACCAGCCCCGTTTCCCTGATTGTCATGCCCACTTCCCTGATATACAACTGGGAAGATGAGATAAAAAAATTCACCCCCCAACTCCAGGTTTATCGCTATACCGGGATTCACCGGACCCGTAAACCAGAAGAACTCCACCACTACGACCTCGTGCTCACAACCTATGGCATCGTACGCAATGATTACCAGCTTTTGCGGCGAATCCCCTTTCATTACCTCATCCTCGACGAAAGCCAGTACATTAAAAATCCCTCTTCCAAAATCTACAAGGCCGTAAACGAACTCCATAGCAAACACAAACTGGTGCTGACCGGTACCCCAATAGAAAATTCCCTCTCTGACCTTTGGGCCCAGTTCAACTTCCTGAACAAAGGCTTGTTGGGCAGTTATCATTTTTTTAAAAATGAATTCCTCCAGCCCATCGAAAAACAAAATAACCAGGAACAGGAAGCTAAACTGCAGGCAATGATCGACCCGTTTATCCTGCGACGCACCAAACACCAGGTAGCCAAAGAATTACCAGAAAAAACCGAACAGGTCATTTATTGCGAAATGACCGAGCCCCAGGCTTCTTATTACGAAAGAGAAAAATCGATCATCCGCAACAACATACTGGAACACCTTGAAGCTGAAGAAGATAAAAACAGCCTTCAAATCCTCGACGGGCTCTCACGGTTGCGACAAATTGCCAACCACCCCTTAATGGTGGATGAGGATTATTATGGGGAGTCGGGCAAATTCAACGAAATCATTGACTATTTGGGGAGCCTCATATCTGAAGACCATAAAGTTTTGGTTTTCAGCTCCTACAAAAAGCACCTCCGCCTTTTGGAACACCATTTTAAACACATCGGCTGGAACTATTCCCTGCTCACCGGGGAGACGCAAAACCGACAGCAAGTGATTGGCGAATTTCAGGATAACCCCCAGAACAAAATCTTCCTGATCCAGATCAAGGCAGGCGGATTTGGTCTGAACCTGACGGCAGCCGACTATGTCTTGATTCTGGATCCATGGTGGAACCCCGCCGTTGAAGAACAGGCCATTAATCGGGCCCACCGCATCGGCCAGGATAAAAAGGTCATGGTATATCGTTTTATTTCAGCCGGCACAGTAGAGGAAAAAATCCAACAGCTTCAAAACAGGAAAGCACGCCTGGCCGAAACCTTCATTACTCCTAGTGAAACCCTGAAGAAACTCACCCGCGAGCAACTCCTGGAATTGTTCGGGTAAAAACCGCAATCCCCTCTTGAGACCCCAATGTATTGATTGAGTACCAGGATGTGGCCATCGCATAAAAGCAACGATTACTCTTTGATATCCCATGTTAGCGCATAAACCCCGCTATTCCTCTTTAATACCCCCTTTTGTTTGAGGAAGGGGATGCCGGAACCGCATATATACCCTTTACTCCGCTTTTATTTCCCCCGATTTGCGGAGGGCAAGCTTGGCCAGCACCGGTCCGATCAATTCATGGAGGACCGTGGCACCTAAAATGATGTTGATGAAAGCATCCGATATCTGGGAAAATGCAGGGTCCTGTTTAATTAAAAGGGCCAGCCCGATCACAATACCTCCCTGAGGGATCAGACCGGCCGGGGTATATTTGCGCACCTTTGCCTCTGCACCACGGGCACCCAGGGTTACCCCCAGCATCTTTCCGGCCCCGCGGAAAAGGAGGTAGAAGAAAATCAACAGAAAATAATCGCCCAGAACCAAAACATCCAGGTGCATGCCGCTGATGGTAAAGAATAGAACAAATATGAGCTGTTCGGTATAGCGCTCCAGTATATTAAAAATCTTCTCGCTGTAAAGGTTAAAATTGACCACCACGAATCCCATGAACATCACTGAGAGCAACTCATCAACCCTCAGCCATTCAGAGACACCAAAATTAACCGCCAACAAGCCAATGATCAGGACAATGAACATCCCTTCACCCTCCCGCTTCAAAAACAGGGTGACCTGGTTGAATATCCAACCGATCAAACCGCCCAGTGCCAGGGCTCCAATGATCTGGCGAAGGATGTGCCAGGTAACCTGCCCGATACCGGCACTTTCCGGGGCAATGAAAGAACCGGCAAAAGCTACCGCAATGCTGTAGAGGACAATGCCCATGGCATCATCAAATGCGGCAATGCCCATGACAGAAGACATTACCTTGCCTTTTGCCCGATACTCATGGGCAACGGCTAAGGTAGCAGTGGGGTCGGTAGGGGCTGCCAGTGAACTCAGCAAAAGGGCAAAAGGAATATATACCGACATGTAACCGGCTCCTTCCACATTCAGGAAGAACGGGGCAACCACAATAAAACCCCCCAGTACCAATGCAAAGGCCATGGTCGATTCCAGCAGCGTCATCCGCAGCAGGCGCCCACCCATTCGACGGATCTTCGAAAGCAAAAGGGTACCCCCTACTGAAAAGGCAATCACACTGAGCGAAAGATGGGTGACCACATCGGTATGGCGGATAAAGGATTCCGGTATGAACCCCATTATCCGCGGATTCAATATCACACCAGCCAGTATATACCCAGTGACTTTGGGCAGCTTTGCCTTGCTGGCCAATTCTCCGAAAAGAAAGCCCGCGACAATGACAATGCCCACGACCAACATAGAATTCATTACCTATGGATTTAGTTCTACTCCAAAGATAATAATTCTAAACCAGAACAAATTCCCCGCAGATCACAACTGATCTATCTCACCGGCAACCTTGTAGTCCTTATCCGTTACCCGGCCCTCACTATGTGTGGTCAATGTGATTTTAACCTTGTTGTAGGAATGGATGTATAGATCGGGATGGTGCTGATGGGTTTCAGCAATGTCCTTAACCCGGTTGACGAAATCTATGGCTTCAACAAAATCCTTAAAGTTAAAGGTTTTGGTTATTTCGCTTTGTGTTTCTTTCCAGTCTTCCATAAGCTTTTTTATTGATAAACAATTTACTGTATTCAATTGTTTGCTTCCAATGGATTAGATGAGGAAGCATGATTGAAAAAAATAACAGGAAATATGCGTGGCCATCAAATGATTTGAATCTTCAGGCATGGCCTTGACAGCATTGATCAAAATCTCACTGCTTCTTAGCGGTTTCGGCAATGAACCGGGAGAAAAATTCATTAACTTTACAGCAGGCCAAAAGATAAATGGCAATACACCCGGAAGATTATTAAGCAGGTAGTGAGGGTACCCAAAAGCTATCAATCATGATCAATGTCCTCATCGTTGATGACCATACCATTGTAAGGAAAGGGCTAAAGCAACTGCTGGATGATACGACCGATATCCGGGTCAAAGGGGAGGCCGAGCATGCTGCTGACATGCTCAAGCAAATCAACCAGGAAGACTATGATGTAGTGGTTTTGGATATATCCCTGCCGGGTCGAAGTGGGGTGGAAGCCCTCAAGCAGCTAAAAAGCATCCAGCCTGATTTGCCGGTGCTGATCCTGAGCATGTACCCGGAAGATCAATATGCACTAAGGGTTATGAAGTCCGGGGCGGCCGGATATTTAACCAAAGAGAGTGCCCCGGGGGAACTTGAAAATGCCATCCGAAAAGTGGCTGCAGGAAAAAGATACATCAGTTCCAAGGTAGCTGAAACCCTGGCCGATCACCTGCACGAACCGTCCAACACCCCTGCCTATAAAAGCCTCTCCGACCGGGAATTTGAAGTGCTGCGCCGCATTGCTTCCGGGGAAACCCTCACCGAGATATCCGGAAACCTCTCGTTAAGCGTCAAAACCATTAGCACCTACCGCACCCGCATTCTTAACAAGCTAAATCTCTCCAACAATTCGGAGCTCATTCGCTATGCCATTCAAAATAAACTGGTAGATCTGTAGGTGTTTATCGGCAAATGGGTTCAAGAAGTAGATCACAGACCAGGTCACATCAGGGACTTGTCAGATCATTTGTTGAATTTCCTTCCACTGTTGAACAGAAAGGCGGGCCCCCTCCACTTCAAGGATTTTGGAAGCCACAAATGAAGCCACTTTGCCGCAGTGGGTCAGGTGGTAATTTTTGAGCCATCCGTAGAGGAAACCAGCCATATATAAATCACCGGCGCCGGTGGTGTCATGGGGTCCGGAGGGGGCTGCGGCAATGGTGTAAAATTCGTTGCCCCGTTGGATCAGGGCGCCCTTTTCCCCCTGTTTGATCACGACCACTTCACAATCCTTGGCGATGCTTCGGATGCCCCGTTCAGGTTCATTGCCGGTGTATGAAAAGGCCTCCAGATCATTGGCAAAAACCATGTCAACATGGGTTTTCAGCAATCGCTTTAAGAATTCGCGGTAGCCCTCCGCGATATGGCTGCTGGCCATATCGAAAAGCACCTGTGCCTGCTGGAGGTCTTCGCGTTGAAGAAAATCCTCCAAAAAATCTTCCCGGGGGGCCAGAAAACCATCAACCACCAGGTGGGTGTGGTCTGACAAATCCCATTCGTCCAGATCTGCCTTGGTGAGTTGTTCATTGACGCCGGTATAGCCGACCACCGTTTTTTCACCGTCGGGGGTAATCAGATGAAGGACTCTTCCTGTCGCACCCTCTTTGCGCACCGGAGCAAAGGAAACCCCTGCCTGCTGCAAATCCTGTTCAAACAGACTGGCCCATTCATCATGGCCAAGGGCGCCGAGGAAAGTGGCCTCGTAACCCATGCTGGCCAGAGGGTGCAGCACATTGGAGGCAGATCCGCCCGGGACAAAACGGGCACTCTCTGTGTTTAACTCCTGGTAAATGGAGTCAAATACCGATTGATCCACATGTTCCTGTGAACCCTTGGCAAAGCCGTACTTTTTTAGCAACCCCTCATCATCCAGGTTGACAAATATATCGATCAGCGCATGGCCGATTCCTGCAATTTTTGACATAACAACCGTTTTTGGTGCTTTAAAGATAAAGAAAAGCGTTTGATTATGGCAAAAAATACCCCGCTTAGCGGGGTCAAAAACATAAAATACCCCGCTTAGCGGGGGTATTGGAAAGAAGCTACCCCGCTAAGCGGGGGTATTAAGCGGGGTATTAGACTCCGCCTAGCGGAGGGGTATGATCTTCTGACCCCGCTTAGCGGGGAGAAATTGACCCCGCTAAGCGGGGTCTCTTAGGGGTCTTTTAAGCGGGGTTGGAAGCAATCAGGCGTTTAATTTCCTGCCATTGGGATTGATCCATTTTGGCACCAACCCCCTCGATGACCTTGCCGGCCAAAACCGACCCGACATATCCGCAGTAATCCAACCCGTAATTATTCACCAAACCGTAAAGGAAACCAGCGGCGAAAGCATCGCCGGCACCTGTAGTGTCTACCGGTTGGGCGGATATGGGCCTGATATAATGTTTCTCCGCTCCCCTTTTGATGTAGGAGCCTTCCTTGCCTACTTTCACGATGGCAATCCTGCACAGACCAGCCAGCTCATCCAGGGCTTCTTCGGGTTCTTTGCCGGTGAAAGCCTTGGCTTCCTCTTCGTTGGCAAATAGAATATCGACATAATCCTTGACAAAAGTGCTGAGGAAATCCAGGTTGGCTTCCACCACATTGAAGCTGGCCAAATCAAGGGAGACCAACATGCCATTTTCGCGAGCCAACTCAAAGGCCCGCTTCATCAATTCATGATTCTGGATCAGGTAGCCTTCCAGGTGCAGGTACTTATAACCTGTAAAAAGTTGGGGAGTCAGCTCAGAACCGGTCAGCTCAACGGCAGCACCCAAAAAAGTGGCAAAGGTACGTTCCGAATCGGGGCTCATCAGGGCAATGGCCCTTCCACTATCGGTTTGACTGTGAAACAGCTTCGGATCAATCCCGGCTTGTTTCATATCCTGGCTGAAGAAACGGCCCAACTCATCATCCCCTACCTTACCAATGAAACCCGTCTCAACCGCGAGCCGGGCCAGGCCATGAATGGTGTTGGCTGCTGATCCACCACTGGCCCGCTGTTTGTCCAGGTCCTCCGTGGCACGGGTCAGCTTCTGACTGAATGCCTGGTCCACCAATTGCATGCTGCCTTTGGGAAGCTGATACGCTTCCAGCAGGGTTTCATCTTTCAGGCGGGTCATGATATCGACCAGGGCATTTCCTATTCCTAATACGCGATCCATAAATGTGTTTTTTGATTCAGACAATACAAATAAAGGAAGTCCCGGAGAAACCATGCACACCTTTAAGGGTACAGTCTTTCCGGGACAAAGCTTTGGTTGGTCAGCTTTATTTTAAGCCGAATTCTTCTTTGATCTGGTCGACATAATCCAGTTTCTCCCAGGCGAAAGTATCCACTTCCTTGCGGTCGCCATTGATGTATACCACTTTCTTGCCCGGATTACGGCCCATGTGGCCATAAGCGGCAGTTTCCTGAAAGATGGGATTGCGCAGGCCAAAACGCTTGATGATGGCATTGGGCCGTAGGTCGAACAATTTCTTGACTTTTTGGGCAATCTCCTCATTGGTTAGATTAACCTTGGAGCCATGGGTCCCAACAAACAGGCCCACAGGTTCAGAAACGCCAATGGCATAGGCCAGCTGCACTTCCACTTCCTCGGCGATACCGGCCGCCACCATGTTCTTGGCAATGTGGCGTGCTGCATAAGCGGCAGAACGGTCAACCTTGGAGGGGTCCTTCCCGGAGAAGGCACCGCCCCCATGGGCGCCCCTCCCGCCATAGGTGTCGACGATGATCTTACGGCCGGTCAGGCCGGTGTCGCCGTGCGGACCGCCGATGACAAACTTGCCGGTGGGGTTGACCAGCAAACGGAAATCGGTGTCAAAATACTTCTGAATTTCAGCAGGATAGGATTTTTTTACCCGGGGCAACAGGATGTTTTTGACATCGGTTTCAATTTTACCCAGCATTTCGCGGTCGGCTTTTTTACGAGCCTTTTCGGTGTTATCGACCGGGGAAATGAATTCATCGTGCTGGGTTGAAAGGACAATGGTATTGATACCCATGGGTGTATGGTCATCATCATACTGAAAGGTCACCTGGGCTTTGGAATCAGGACGCAGGTAAGGCATCTCTCCTTCAATGCGTCGGATCTCGGCCAACTCTTTTAGCAGACGATGGGAGATATCCACGGGCAAAGGCATGTAATTTTCGGTTTGGGTAGTGGCAAAGCCAAACATCATGCCCTGGTCACCCGCACCCATCTCTTCTTCTGATTCGCGTTCAACGCCCATGCTGATATCGGGCGATTGTTCGTGGATGGAAGTCAGTACACCGCAGGAATCGGCATCAAACCGGTATTCGGGACGGGTATAACCGATGCCCCGCACCACATTACGGGCAATCTCCTGGACATCAACATAAGCTTCCGTCTTGATTTCACCGCCTACTACAACAAGGCCGGTGGTTACAAATGTCTCGGCAGCACATTTGGAATTGGGATCCTGTTTGAGCAGCTCATCCAGGATGGCATCCGATATCTGATCGGCTACCTTATCGGGATGGCCCTCAGAAACAGATTCCGAAGTGAATAAATATGGCATAATTGAATTGTTTTTGGGTTCTTAATTGATTGGTGTTCCTAAAAAAAAATACATCTTCCCAAAATAACCCCAGAAACTTGGGATTAATACCGGTAATGGTCGGTTTTATAAGGACCATCTACGGGATGGCCGATGTATTCAGCCTGCTCAGGGGTAAGCTTAGAAAGCTTAACACCCAGATGATTCAGGTGGGCCCGGGCAACCTCCTCATCCAAATGCTTGGGCAATCTGTAAACACTGATCTCGCGTTTATTTTGCCACAGGTCAATCTGGGCAAGGACTTGATTGGCAAAAGAATTGCTCATCACGAAAGAAGGATGACCGGTGGCACAACCCAGGTTTACCAGCCGGCCCTGGGCCAGCATAATAATGGAGTGGCCATCGGAAAATTTGTATTCATCGACCTGGGGTTTGATGTTGATCTTTTCAACATCTTTGCTTTCCTCCAGTTTCTCGACCTGGATTTCGTTGTCGAAATGGCCGATGTTGGAGACGATGGCTTTATCTTTCATTTTGGACATATGCTCGACGGTGATCACATCCTTATTGCCGGTAGCGGTAACAAATATGTCGGCCTGATCCACTACGTTGTCCATGGTATTGACTTCAAAGCCTTCCATGGCTGCCTGAAGGGCGCAGATGGGGTCAATTTCGGTAACGATCACCCGGGCGCCAAAGGCGGCCAATCCCTGGGCACAACCTTTGCCCACACCTCCATAACCGCAAACAACGGCTTTCTTTCCGGCAATCATGATATCGGTGGCCCTTTTAATGCCATCGATCAACGATTCACGGTTGCCGTAATTGTTGTCGAACTTGGATTTGGTCACCGAATCGTTGACGTTGATGGCCGGGAAGAGCAATGTTCCGTCTTTTTCCCTTTGATAGAGCCGGTTAACGCCGGTAGTGGTTTCTTCAGAAACCCCCTGCATTTCTTTGACGGTACGGCGCCATTTATCGGGATCATCCTGCTGAAGGGCCTTCAGCCGATTAAGCAGGGCCTCTTCATCCCAGGCTTCGGGGGTTTTTTCCAGGATGGAGGGATCTTCCTCGGCCTGATGCCCTATAGTGGCCATCAGGGTGGCATCGCCCCCGTCGTCCACGATCAGATGCGGGCCTTTGCCCCCGGGAAAAGACAGGGCCTGGGCGGTGCACCACCAGTACTCATCAAGGGTCTCACCTTTCCAGGCAAAAACGGGCACACCCTCTTTCGCAATGGCCGCTGCCGCTTCATCCTGGGTGGAGAAGATGTTGCAGCTGGCCCACCTTACATCGGCTCCCAATGCCCTGAGGGTCTCGATCAAGACAGCCGTTTGAACGGTCATGTGAAGGGAACCGGTAATCCGGGCACCTTTTAAAGGCTTATCCTGGCCATACTTGGTGCGCAACTCAACCAAACCAGGCATTTCATGCTCTGCCAGCTCGATCTCTTTGCGTCCGGCCTCAGCCAGATTAATATCTTTTACCCGGTATTCAAGTTGTTCATCAACTTTTTCCAAATGATTCATATAATACTGTTTTAAATGTTAATAGCTTTTAGCGGTCTAAAGTTAATGATTTTCATTTTATCATCAATCTTCTTTGCGGAAATGAAAGATGCCCCAGGTCAAATGGCCTTTTTTACCTCCATTGACCCAGTTCTGAAGGCCTTTCTTCATGTTATCGATGTAATTGCGCGAGACATCTCCTTCAAGTTCATCTTCACGGGCTTCCGTTTCTTTAAGTACCCGGTAATAATGATTGGTCAGATGATGGGGCATCTCTTCAAAACCAACCTCTTTTAGACCGTTTTTCCGGCATGTTTCCCGGTAAAAAGAGGGGGAACCCAGTGAAGACAGATTGATGCGCTCATAAATGGGTTGGAGCACCTGTTCATCGCAGTTATCGGTTTGCATGGGATCGGTAAAGATCAACTCTCCGCCCGGTTTCAATACGCGGAAGGCCTCACGGATTACCTGCTCCCGGTTGTCACTGTGGAGGATGGCATCCTGCGACCAAACAATGTCAAAGCTCTCGTTGTCAAAAGGTACATCGTCAAAACTACCATCGACTACATCAATCAGATGATCGAGACCCTGTTCCCTGTTCATTTTGCGGCCCCGCTCATTTTCGGCTTCACTCAGGTTCAATACCGCCACATAACATCCATACTTGCGTGCCAGATGCCTGGCTGAACCGGCAAACCCTCCACCCAAATCAATAATCCGGGTGGATTGATCGATCTTTTTGGCCTTTTCTGCCATCCGGTCGATGGTCCGCCGGCTGGCCGTATAAATGTCTTCATCTTCGGTATCGTAAATGCCCAGGTGCAGGTCTTCCCCGCCCCAAATCCGATAGTAAAAATTATCGGCATCCGTGCTGTTGTAATAGCTACGGGCTACTTCCACTTCATTGGAATATTGTTTACTCATAATAACCTCCTGTGATTTTTTGATCCATCCACACCGCTGAGCAAACGCCCAGCGGATACATTTGCGGTGGATTCATTTTCTGATTATACAATATGATCGTTGCTCGAGTCCTCCGCGCAAGGCTAAGCGGTGATCAATCATTTAAATTCAAACGCCGATTCCCGGTAAGCATTGACATACTTTTCGCAGAACGGGTCTTTGCCCATTAGGGTCTCAGCGGCGGTAATGCTTGCCATCATTCTTTTATCCAGGGGATTGAGAATGGCCGAATCAAGCCCCTTGGTAATGGACATGATCATAAAAGTCTGATTGGCAAATTTGCGTTTGGGAATGCCGTACGAGATGTTTGAGAGTCCGCATATGGTATGAACCCCTTCAAATTCTTCATTCAGGGCCTCAATGGTATCGAGAAATTCCACCCCAAAGCGGTCGCCCGAACCAATGGGCTGTACCAGGGGATCGACATAAATGTTGTCGAGGGGTACATTTTTTTGCACCAGGTTGTTGATCAACCGGCGGGCGATCTTCATCCTGTCGTCTTTGGTATAAGGCATTCCCTCATCGCTCATGCACAGGGCAATAACCTTCATATCGGTACCGCTAACCACCGGCAACATCTTCTCATACCGCTCTTTTTCCAGGGAGATGGAATTCAACATCGGGGTGCCCTGATGAACCTGAATGGCCTGTTCAAGAACGGCCGGGTCGGGGGTGTCGATGCAGCAGGGGGCATCCACATTCTCCTGTACGGTTTGAATGAGCCATTTAACATAATCAGCTTCCTGGCCTACAAAAATACCGGCGTTGACATCAATAAAATCCGCGCCGTGCTGATGCTGATCTTTAGCCACCTGCGCAATGGCATCATAATTCTTCTCCTTGATATCATTGCGAATTTTTTTCCGGCTGGCGTTGATTAATTCTCCTACTATTTGCATTATAGATCCTCCTACTTTAAGAAATCTTTTTGTTTTACAATATTTCCGGGTTGTATATAGATAAAGTCGGGGTTTTGATAGGGTCCGTAAAGGATTTTGCGGAAGAAGGCCTCGGAGCCCTGATACTCGATGAATTTTTTGTTGAAGTAACGGGCATTTTCGCGGGCCCGTCTGCGGTATTTTTCGCTATTGGGGGCATTGGTATTGACAAAGCTGATGTGGCTATAATTGCGGATTTCAGTGCGCATGGTCTCTTCCGCCATTTCAGCCCCAACGCGTTGGGTATACTCGTTTTCCACCAGTCCGAGCGGGTCGGTGTGGTTGTTGATCCAGCTGGGGGTCAGGTGATAGGTACCGGGATGCTGGTGGAAGATTTTTTGATAAGCCTGGCGGCTGCCCAGGTAAAGGGCAATACAATCGTGCACATGGGGTATATATAGTCCCTGATCGGGGGCTTTCACTCCCACAATGCCATTGGAGCATAAGCCATACCCCAGTACCACCTGCTCATATGAGGATTCGGTCTGATCGATGGCTTTTTGCAAAAATTCCTTCAGTTTATGGGGGAACCGGTGCAGGTTTTGAGGCAAATAACGGATATGAAACGGTGCCTCGGGCTGCACCAGCTGCTCCAACTCAGGTTTGATGCTTCGACAGGCAATGATGCGTCTCATAAGGCCGTTGACTCGTCTTTAAGGGTTGTCATTTCTGAAAGCTTGGGATTTCCAACTGCCCGGGCCACATAGCGGGTCAGCGACCCCTCCACCTTCTGATCGACCTCCACATAGGGATCGGCAGCTCCGGCTTTCATGGCAGCCTGGCGGGCAAGCTGTCTGGAAACCTCGCTGGCATGCTCACAGGCCTGGCTGTATTGCTCAAAGCAACGGCTTTGGTCTTCGTATTTGGCCACATAGTGGTGTTGGTGCTCATTCTCCCGAATGAAAACCAGGGCTTCCCGTACTTCGCTGACTGACCCCGAGACCGCTCCCACGGCATTGGCTACATCGGCATGTTCGGGAAGGATAAACTTGGCGTGAATCAGTTTGGCCGCCTCCCTCAAAAAATGACGGGCCGGGGCCCCCGTTCCAATCAAAGGATAACGGCTGTCGGCATCAATCGAAAGAAACTCATTGTCGCTGTGAAGGATCTCCCGAAGCATCCACCGGCCCCATTCCCCGTCTATCCGAGCCGGCATCTTACTCTGGTTGACATTCTGACAGGCCAAAAAGATGATCAGCTCCTCGACAATGATATCCACCATGCGATCAAAGGTCTGCTCTATAAAATCTTTGCGGTTTTTGCCATAGGCCTGACAATAATAGTCGGTGGCCAGAAAAGCCACTTCCGTATTCCACATTTCCATGGCCCCTTCCACATGAAGCAAATCAGAGGGGGTAAGGCTGGAACACTCAATTTTGCCCTGTTGAATCAATTCATCCAGGTGAAGGTGGGACGGGTGAAAAACCCCCATTTGCTTGAGCAAATCGGACAGGCGAAGGGGCTTTCTGATTTTGTCCACGGCATTTTTCTGCTGATCGCTAAGCCCGGCCATCTCGTTTTCATCGAGGGGTTTATGGAGATACCAGTATTCCACGTCATAGGGATTTTTCCGGATCAGGGCAGTCCGACTCAGGGATTTCAACTCTTCCTCCACATGGGGATGATGAACGGCCATCTGAGACAGGGGACGGACCCGGTCGGGGCCGATTTCCAGCTCGCGGCGCTGATTGAATGCGATACGGCTGTCGCATCCAATGCTGATGGTTCGAATCCTGGCGGCTTCCACTGCCGTATGGGTATTGCCTACCTTGGCCCCTTCTTCCGAGACAATGACCCTTGAATTCTGAACCAAAGCCATATCCGTGGTGGTGCTGCCCATATCCACCACCAGGGAGCTGTTCTTCTTCGAGAGGAACCTGCCCCCGATGGCACTTGCCGCCGGACCGGAAAGGACAGTCTCTACAGGCCTTTCAATGGCATCGGTATAGGGCATCAGGGTGCCATCGCCGCGAACAATCATCAAGGGAGCCTGGATGCCCAATTCCCGCAATGAACGGCGAACAGCCTGTATGAAATCATACATCACAGCCACCAGCGAAGCATTGATCGAGGCGGTGGCCGCCCGCTTGATGGAATTCAACTTGGTGGAGAGCTGATGGCCCATCACCACAGGAATGGAGGTGTACTTACGGATGACCTCAAAGGCCGTTTTTTCATGTTCGGGATTGAGCGGGCTGAAATAACTGGAAACAGCAATGGCATCAAATTCATGGCTTTTCTCGCGTACCCAGGCCTCAATACCGGCCTCGTCCAATGCCTCCATTTCATTGCCCTGGGCATTGTGTCCGCCCTGAAAATAATAGACCTGATCGGTCGAGAGTTGTCCGCTTAATCCATAATCCTCAACCAGCTCCCGGTCATAACCAATCAACAACAGGCCTACTTTACGGGCTTTGCCTTCAGCAACACTGTTGGTGGCCAATGTACTGGATATGCCCACAAGCTTGATCCGGTAATCCTCCTGCAGATCAAGTTTGCGCAAAACCTTGATTACCCCTTTTTTCAAATCCTCACGCGTGGTAAGGGATTTTGCGGTGGAAATGACCCTGCGCGACCCATAATGCAGCAATACCCCATCGGTAAAGGTACCACCGGTATCAATGCCTATGACATAATGATTCATAAGTATATAACTTAATTAATAGTTTGTAACTCAATATGGTCTGAATCTTAAAACAGACATTATGTGGTCAATCATTATGGAACCCGCATGTAT
>Ga0207714_1000680_pt1 | contig 22946 bp, 20 predicted proteins | sample PonA232FremontCA_2_FD_187270 | JGI IMG/M metagenome (GOLD analysis project Ga0207714, IMG submission 187270) | Marine sediment microbial community from Fremont, CA, USA - Pond A23 Sediment 2 (SPAdes) | ecosystem: Environmental > Aquatic > Marine > Unclassified | place: USA: Fremont, California...
GGCCAGCGCGGCGTGGCCGCCGTCGTCGCCGGCCACCGACGGATGCCGACCGCTCGCGGCTCCCGCGAGGCGAGTCTGTCCCGTCCCCGTCCGACCGGACCCGGGAGACGCGGGCCCGGAGGTCCCGGAGCGCGGCGGGGCCGGTCGCGCCGACCAGCAGCAGCATGGACTCGCTGCTCCCGCTCTCACCGGAGGAGACCGCGCTGACCGCGACCCACACGAGCAGGGCGACCGTCGAGAGCGCGACGGCGTATTTCACGCCCGAGACCAGCTCGACGTTGCGGATGTACCCCGCGATGAACGAGGAGATGACGGCCTGCAGGGTGACGGCGTGGAAGAACAGAAGCGAGAGCACCTCGGTGTCGACCCCGCTGAAGCTGCCCGCGGGGTTGGCCCCGCTCCCCCCGCCGGTTCCGCCCGCGGACTGGGCCAGCCCGGCCATCACCTCGAGGAACTGCAGCTTCAGCAGGGCCATCACGCCCAGCAGGGTGAAGTAGGTCATGATGATGATGACCATCTGCATGCGCGTGCGGGCCTTGCGCTCGCGGTCGATGTCGTCCTGGTTCTCGGAGGCCTGGGCGGCCGTCGAGAGGACGTCCTGGATCTGGTGGGAGGCCTCCTGGGCCTCGCCGATGAGCTTGACCGTCCGGGCCAGTCGCGGGATGTGGTACTTGTTGTTGAACTCCCGCAGCGCCTCCTTGAGGCTGGTCCCGTAGTTGACCTTTGCGTGCATGGTCTCGAACTCGTCGGCAAGCTTCCCCGAGGAGGTGTCGGAGACGACCCGGACGGACTCAAGCAGCGTCATCCCGGTGTCGTTTGCGCTGGCGAGTTTCCGGAGGTTGTCCGAGAGGCTCCCAAGTACCCCCCGTCGCGAGCGGACGTTCCACTCGTAGAAGACCGCCAGCGGGAGGAAGTTGATGTACATCGGCACGTAAAACCAGATGAACGTGCTCCAGACGGGCTGGGCGACCATCCCGTCGAAGGAGAGCGGGGCGTTCCCGGTGAGGACCGCGCCCAGGAGCACCAGCACCGAGAAGGGGATGGTGACCGCCAGCACCAGCATCGGGTGGTCCTTGAAAAAGAGGTGTGGCGCCCGGAGGATCTCGAGGAGTTCGTGGGTCCCCTCGCGGCGCTTGATCCGGTCGAAGACGCCGTGGTCGCCGGTGTACTGCTCGACGAGGCCGGGGTTGAACACGCCGATGCCGCCCTGCTTGGGGTCGATGTCCTCGGCGGTGTCGGCCCGGATGTAGCCGTCGCCGATGCTGTCCTGGGTGACCGTCGAGACGAGGACGAGAAAGCCCACGCCGATCAGCGGGATCAGCCCGTAGACTGTCCCGTACAGCAGCATCGCCTGGGCCTCGCCCATCATCTGCATGATGACGAGGATGATGATCAGAAGGAGCGGGAACAGCGAGAGGGTCATGTACATCTCGCCGAACAGCTCCAGCGTGTCGAGCAGTTTCTCCTGTTCCTGCTTGGCGGTGCGCATGTGCTTGTCTTTCTGGTCCTCGAGGAAGCCCGTCATGTCACCCCCGGAGTTGATGATCGAGAGCATGTCCGTCAGGAACTGCGAGAGCTCGTCGCTGGGCGTCTCGATGGCCTGGTTCCGGATGGCGGTCCGGTAGTCCGTGTCGAAGTACTCGGTCTCGAGGACGACCGACTGGAACTCCTTTGCCACCTCGCCGTAGGTGTCGTCGGCCTTGGCCATCGCCTGCAGGATCTCCAGCTGGTTCATGCCGCCGACCGAGAGCGCGTACATGAAGGAGATCGAATCCGAGAGGAGGACGTTGATCTCGCGTTTGCGCGCGCTGGCCCGGAAGTAGGGGATCGACACCAGCGAGCCAAAGCCGATCGTGAAGCCGATCGACCCGAACAGGAGGCCGGCGAGGATGATGAGCAGCGGGCCCTTGATCGCGTTGACGACCGGCAGGACGCTCTCGGGAACCGGGAGGCCGATCAGTGTCGTGCCGGAGCCGACGAACGCCTGGACGAACAGCCACCCGCCGAAGACGCCGAGCACCCACAGCGCGAGGCCGGCGATGGTCCCCACGGCCAGCGCCCGCGAGAGGAACATCTCCACGTTGTCGGCCATCCGTGCCTGCCCGAGTTTCGCCTCGATGCTGGCGACGAACTCCCCGTCTTCGTCGAACAGCCGGTCGTAGAGGGGGTAAAACGTTGCCCCCAGCGAGTCACCGCCCAGCGTCTCGCCACCCTGCCGGTCGAGGCTCACGGCTCTCCCTCGTCCTCCTCGTCCTCACCGGCCTTGGGAACGAACTCGCCGAAGTCGAGGTCGTCGCCGAGCCCGCCACCCTCCTCGACGGGCGTCTCCGAGATGGGGGTCTCGGGGATCGGCGTCTCCTCGCCGGCCTCCTCGTCGGTAATCCCCTGGAGCGCGTTGACGATGTCGCCGGCCTCCATCCCCCGGTAGCGCTCGAACATCGGCTCGGCGTTCTCCATGATCTCCGCCGTCTCGTCCAGCAGGTCCTCGCTGGGGTCCGGCCGCGGCGTCAGTTCCTCCTTCTCGGGGTCGACCTCGATCTGGACCGACTCCATCTCCCGCAGGTCCTCCAGCGACCGCTCCAGGCGCTCGTTGGCGATGACCGTCAGGATCGTCTCGGGGTCGTTGATGAACGCCTGGACCGTCGCCGCCACCTCCGTGTAGCTGTTCAGCCCGTTGCGGATGAGATAGGCGAGTACGACCTTCCGCTTGAACAGCTCCTCGTCCAGGCGCTCGCGGGTCCACCCGCGGTCGAACTTGATCTCCTCGAGCGTGCTCGAGGACCCCATCTGGAGGAATTCGTCGGTCTCCGCGCGCCACTCGTAGACGTCGCGGACGTTGATCTCGTCGTTTTCCGGGGTGTACTCGTTGATCTCCGTGAGGGTTTTGCTGCGGCGGACCTTGTGGCCGTCGACGCGGGTCGAGGTCTGGATCGAGACCAGGTCCAGCGCGGTGAACAGCGTCTTCGAGACGTTGATCGGTTCGGTGGTAAAGCGCTTGATGACCTCGCCGACGGAGTCCGCGTGGAAGGTGGTGTAGGTGGTGTGACCGGTCGACATGACCTGGAAGAGGGTCCGCCCTTCCTCCCCCCGGACCTCGCCCATCACGATGTAGTCCGGCCGTTGCCGGAGTGCGGCCTCCAGCAGGTCGAACTCGTCGACGTCGCCCTTGTCGTCCTCGCCGAACGAGGGTCTCGTCACGGACGCCACCCAGTTGCGCTGGGGGAGTTCGACCTCGCGGGTGTCCTCGATGGAGACGATCTTGGCGCTGGAGGGGATAAAGAGGGAGACGGCGTTCAGGCTGGTGGTCTTCCCGGAGGCGGTGCCACCCGCGAAAATGAGGGACTTGTTGTTCTCGATGCAGAGCCACAGGAAAGCCATCTCGTCGAGGTTGAACGTGTTCCAGTTGATCAGGTCGACCGGGGTGAAGGGGACGTCCTTGAACTGGCGGATGGTGTAGTTGGTGCCGTGGTCCGAGACCTCCTGACCCAGCGTGAGCTGGGCACGCGAGCCGTCCGGGAGAGTGGCGTCGACCTGGGGCTGGCGTTTCGAGATCCCCTTCCCCGAGCGCTGGGCCAGCTTGACGACGAATTCGTCGAGTTCGCTCTCGCCGTGTTCGACGTTGGTGATGATCTGCTCGTAGTCGGTATGGTAGACGAACACCCGGGAGTTGTAGCCGTCACAGGAGATGTCCTCGACGTTGATGTCGTGTTTGACCGCGTCGATCCGGGCGTAGCCGATGAAGTTGCGCTTGAGCAGGTACAGCAGCTTCTCGACCTGGTACTCGGTGAGCGTCTCCGGGTCGTCCTCGAGGATCGCCGGCTCGGGGCGGACGGCGATCCCCTCGAGTTCGCCGCCGGTCGACTCGCTGTCGGCACCGTTCATCCCGAGCATCCCCTTGAGCTGTGCCAGCATTCCGTCCTCCCCGTCGCCGCTCCCGTTCATGTGGACCGTCGTTCCGTCGTAGAGGTCGTACCGGTTGAGCAGGCGCTCGGCCTCCCGCTGGATGACCTGTGCTCTGTCGGTATCGCTGCCCTGGACGACGACGTCGTCTTCTGAGTACTTGATCGCCGTCTTGAGCTTCCGGGAGAGGAAATCGCGAAGCCGCTCCTCGATCTCGTTGGTGTACGGCTCGATGACGTAGTACTTGCGCTCGTTTTCCTTCCGGGAGTGGAAGATGACGACGCAGGCGTAGGGCTTGTTCACCCAGTAGCGGTCCTCCTCGTAGAAGTGGGTCTTCTTCTCGATCGGGACCGCCTTCTCCAGGTCGTAGCGGTCGACGACCGTGCAGTGGCCCTGCCGGGTCGAGAAGAAGTCGTCCTCGTCGAGTTCCTCCCTGACGTTGACCGTCCGTTCCTCAACGATGTCTGCGAGGGTCTCGGCGGCGTCCTGCCCGCGGGAGAGCCGGGGTTCGGTCTCGGCGGGGTCGAACCCCAGATACCCCGCCGGCTCGAAGGGGATCTGCTCGCCGGCCTGGTTGCGCGGGAGCGCGCCGCCGGACTCGTAGTAGTACTCCCGCTTGAAATGTTCCCACTTGTAGGTGTCCTTGACCACCGGGGTGGTCTCGGGGTCACAGAACGCCTGGAAATGGTCGTCGAGATCCGCGGCGTCGCCGGCCGCCTCGCGGAGGCGGTCCCCGAGGTCCGCGGGGTCAAAGCCCAGATGCTCCGCCCGGTCGAGGGAGCCCTCGCCGTCGGCCTCCCGGCGGAGGTCGGTCCAGGAATACTCCCCGACTGCCACCCGGGGGTCCTCCGGAGCGACGCCCCCCTGCTCCGTGTCAGCCGGCCGGTCGGGGTTCGGTCCCGGGGCCGACCCCCACTCCAGGTCCGTGTCGGACTCCGACCCCGGAGCCGAGTCGGGGTCGGCTTCCGGGTCCGACTGGCCCTCCTCGCCCCCCGTCTCGTCGGTTGCCATTAGACCCTCCCTACATGTGGCGCGTAAAAAAGATTGCCCCCCGATTTCAGCGAGTGGATCCGGCGAAATCAGCAGATACGGGAACAGTCGGCGGGTAAGCTGTGTTTACCATCGGAGAGGTGTTCCGACTGCGAGGGGACACGACCGGAGCACCGACTGCGCCCCAGCGCTACTGGGCAGCCAGTGCCAGGCTGTCGGCGCCGGGCGGGGGAACACCGGTATCCGGGTCCGACAGTCCGCATCAGCCGAGGTAGCTCTCGATGCGGGCCATGGCTTCCTTGAGTTCGCCCAGCCCGGTCGCGTAGGAGACCCGGAGGTGGCCGGCACCGCCCTCGCCGAAGACGCCGCCGGGGACCGCCGCGACCCCTTGCTCCTCGAGCAGCCCCTCGGCAAACGCCTCGGCGTCGCCGCCGGGGACCTCGGGGAAGGCGTAGAAGGCCCCGCCGGCCGGGAAACAGTCCATCCCGAGTTCGTCGAACCGCGAGAGCACGAAGTTCCGGCGGCGGTCGTACTCCCGGCGCATCTCCGCGACCGCCTCGGCACAGCTCTCCAAGGCCTCGATGGCGGCGTACTGGGCAGTGGTCGGCGCCGAGAGCATCGTGTACTGGTGGATCCGGTTCATCGCCGTGACCGCTTCCGGCGGGCCGAGCGCATAGCCCAGCCGCAGGCCCGTCATCGCGTAGGCCTTCGAGAACCCGTTGAAGACGACCGTCCGCTCGCGCATCCCGGGCAGGGTGGCGATGGAGGTGTGGTCGTGCTCGTAGGTGAGTTCGGCGTAGATCTCGTCGGAGAGGACGAACAGGTCGTGCTCGCGGGCGAACGCCGCCACCTCCGCCAGTTCGTCGCCTGTCATCGTCGCGCCGGTGGGATTGTTCGGGTAGCAGTACATCAGAGCGTCGGCCTCCGCTGCCCCCGCCCGTTCGAGGCGCTCGTAGGTGAGCTTAAACTCGTTTTCCGGGCGGGTCGGGACCGCACAGACCTCACCGCCGGCGAAGGTGACCGCGGGGACGTAGGAGACGTAGGTGGGCTGGGCGACCGCGACCGTGTCGCCGGGGTCGACCAGCGCCCGACAGGCAAGATCGAGCCCCTCGCTCGCGCCCGCCGTCACCAGCACCTCCTCGTCGGGGTCGTAGTCCAGCCCGTAGCGTTCGCGGGCGTCGTCGGCGATGGCCTCCCGGAGTTCGCGTCGGCCCCGGTTGGCGGTGTAGGAAGTCTTGCCCTGCTCCAGGGACGTGATGGCCGCCTCCCGGGCCGCCCACGGGGCCGAGAAGTCGGGCTCGCCGACGCCCAGCGAGATGATGTCCTCCTTCTCCTCGGCGAGTTCGAAGAAGCGCCGGATCCCGGAGGGCGGGACACGCTCGACGCGGTCGGCCGGCTTCATGGCGAGACCGAGAGCCGGTCGTCGTCCTCGCCGTCGCCGAACTCGATGCCCTGGTCCTTGTAGGTGTCCATGACGTAGTGGGTGACCGTCTGGGTGATCTCGGGGACCGGCGCCACCTTCTCCGAGATGAACGAGGAGACCTCGCTCATCGACTCCCCCTCGACCTCCATCAGGAGGTCGTAGTCGCCGCTGACGAGGTGCAGCGACTCCACCTTGGGGAACTTGGCGACGCGTTCGGCGACCTCGTTGTAGCTGGTCTCCCGGTCCAGGGTGACGTTGAGCTCGACGGCCGCCCGGACGGGCTCGTCCCCGACGCGCTTCCAGTCGACGACCGCCCGGTACCCTCTGACGACCCCGCTTGACTCCAGTTCGGCGACGACCTCCTCGACGTCCTCCTCCTCGAGGCCGGTCTGACGGGCGATGTCCTCGACGGATGTCCGGGCGTCGGTCCGCAGGATGCCGAGCACGTCGCTGTGGCTGCTCATACCTGTAGGGACCCCAGCGCGAACAAAATCCTGTCGGTCCGCCGCCACCCGCGGCGCCGGCCGCCGGTTCCGTGCCCGGAGACGCGACCGCTCGCCGGCATCTGGCGACCACGGCGCGAGATTTATGCGAGGGGGACCGAGAACATTGGTGTATGGCAACGTACAACACGGCTAGCGGCGGGGCGCTCGATCGGCTGCGGCGCCGGTACGAGACGACCGAGAAGAAGTGCCCGGCCTGCGGGTTCGTCGACGGGGCGGGCAACTGGACCAGCGAGACCGACGGCCGGCGGGTCGTCTACCACCACGTCTGCCCGAGCTGTGGCGCCGACCGCGAGCACGTCATCGAACTCGGGTGAGCGAGACGCTGCGCGCCGGAATCGACCCGGCGCCAAACCGTAGCGACTGAAACCCCTTCGGGGCGTAGTCCGGGCCATGAACTACGTGCTCTGGGCGCTTCTCGGAATGGCGAGCTACACGATGGTGGCGCCGCTGATGAAGATCGCGCTGACGGACGTGCCCAGTGACGTGGCCGTGCTACTCTCGAATCTCATCCTCGTGGCCGTCGCGGGCGGGCTCGTCGCGGTCTCGGACAACAGTGCGGCGGACTTCCTGACACACTCGAAGACCCCCTACGTCTACGCCGCCGGGCTGTTTCTCGCTGTCGGGATCATCGCCTACTACCGGGCGCTCGCGCTTGGGCCGGTGAGCATCGTCGTCCCTATCTTCGCGATGTTCATCGTCACGAGTTCGGCGGCGGGCGTGGTGTTGCTCGACGAGACGCTCACCCTCCGGCGCGGCGCCGGCATCCTTCTGGCCATCGTCGCGGTGTACCTGACCGCGACCGGCTGAGCCGCGCCCTGCGGGCGGGCCGGCGCTACCTCGACAGGCCGGCGCTACCCTGAAGGACCGGCCGCCCGAACGTCCGATATGGTCGCACTCGACTCCGAGGAAGTCCTTGAGCGCGGCGACGAGGCACCGGCCTTCGAACTGCCCGGCACCGACGGGGAGACCCACTCGCTTGCCGACTTTGCCGACCACGAGGCGCTGCTCGTGGTCTTCACCTGTAACCACTGCCCGTACGCGAAAGCAAAATTCGGCGAGCTGAACGCCCTGGCAGAGGAATACGACGAGGTGGCCGTCGTCGGGGTCAACCCGAACGACGAGGGGGAGTACCCGGAGGACTCCTTCGAGAAGATGCGGGAGTACGTCGAGCGCGGCGACGTCCAGTACGACGCCTACCTGCGCGACGAGAGTCAGGAGGTCGCGGCGGCCTACGGCGCCGTCTGCACGCCGGACCCGTTCCTCTTCGAACGTGTAAACGGCACCTTCCGGCTGGCCTACCACGGCCGGCTGGACGATGCGCTCAACCCCGACGACGAGCCCACCGAGCGCGAGATGGAGGGACACATCGAGACGCTGCTGGCCGGCAGGGAGGTCGACGCCGAGTTCCGGGCCTCCCGTGGCTGCTCGATCAAGTGGAAGCCCGGGAACGAACCCGACTACGCCGGGTGACGGGTGGCCGGGAGAAGCCAGCGGCCGGGATGGCCCCGTGGCTCGCGGTCGAACAGTCGGAGATGAATGGGTGCGCGGTAACCACCCGGACCCGGACTGGAGACGTTTTCCCCACGTCCTTACGGCTGTGCCGGCGTGTTGCCGGGTTCCCACCGGCCGGTTTCCCGGCCGGCGGTAGTTGGCCTTCCTCCGCCCCCTCCGGAAGGGACGGCGTCGGTGTGGTGTGGTTCTCCTTCGGACCACCGCCCTTATGATTTCGGGAGGCGTTCCCAGCCCGTCGCTTCCCTCTCGGTCTTCGACGGACCGTCCAGTTGGCCCGGATGACTTCCCGCGCAGTAGTACGGTTGGCGCCGGGAGATAGTAACTATTGTTGAATTTTGCGTGTCAATAACTCACGCAAACTTTGGCCGCGGACGGGCCAGGGTTTAGTCCGGCGGGAGCGAAGGCCGGCCATGGATGTCGAGGCGGTCTTCGGACGCGAAGAGCCGGTGGTCGGGATGGTCCACCTCCCGGCCCTGCCCGGCTCGCCGGGGTACGGGGGCGACAGGGAAGCCGTTCGGGAGCGGGCGCGCGCCGACGCGGCCGCCCTCGCGGAGGGTGGGTGTGACGCCGTCCTCGTGGAGAACTACGGCGACGCGCCCTACCACCCCGAGTCGGTCCCGACCCACGTCGTCGCCGAGATGGCGGCGGTCGTCGAGTCGGTCGCGCGGGAGGTGGACCTCCCGCACGGCGTGAACGTCCTCAGGAACGACGCCGAGTCCGCACTCTCGGTGGCGGCCGCTACGGGCGGGTCGTTCGTCCGGGTGAACGTTCACACCGGGACCCGCGCGACCGACCAGGGGCTACTTGAGGGGCGGGCCCACAGGACGCTCCGGCTTCGCGAGCGACTGGACGCCGACGTGGCCGTCCTGGCGGACGTGGCCGTCAAACACTCCGGGGCGGTCGCCGACCGCGACCTCGCCCGGCTGGCCCGGGAGACGGTCGACCGCGGGCTGGCCGACGGGCTCGTGGTGTCGGGGCCGACGACCGGCGAGGCGGCCGACGGCGACCACCTGCGCCGGGTCCTCGACGGCCGGGACGACGCCACCCGCGACGTGCCCGTCTTCGTCGGCAGCGGTGTCACGGCCGACAACGCCCCGGACCTGCTGGAGCTGGCCGACGGGCTGGTCGTCGGGACGGCCCTCAAGCGAGCCGGCGAGACGGCCGGACCCGTCGAGCGCGAACGCGTCCGGGCGCTGGTCGAGGGGGCCGGGCGCAACCGGTAAGCCGCCGGCGCCCGCCACCCCGAGTATGTCAGATGTCCTCCCGGAGGAGGTCAGGGCCCTGGCCGAGGCGGTCGGGCCCGAACCGGACGAGCTGGTCGAGGAGATGGACACCCGCGCCGAGCGGGAGGGGTTCCCGACGGTCGGCCCCGCGGTTGGCGGCTGGCTCGCGCTGCTGGCTCGGGTCGTCGACGCCCGCCGGGTCTTCGAGTTCGGCTCCGGCTTCGGCTACTCCGCCTACTGGTTCGCGCGGGAACTGCCAGCCGACGGTGAGGTCGTCCTGACCGAGGTCGACCGCGAGGAACTCGATGACGCCCGCGAGTACTTCGAGCGCGCCGGCCTGGCCGACCGGGCACGCTTCGAACACGGTGACGCCGTCGAGACCGTCACGGGGTACGAGGGCCCCTTCGACGTCGTCCTGGTCGACAACGAGAAGTCCCGGTACGTGGAGGCCTTCGAGGCGGTCCGGGGGAAGGTCCGGGAGGGCGGGCTGGTACTCGCGGACAACGCCGTCACCGCCGGACCCATCGACCGGACGGACGTGCTCGCCCTGCTGCGGGGCGAGACGGTCGAGGCCAGCGACGCGAGCCGGGGGATCGCCGACTACCTGGGCCACGTCCGGAACGCCGAGGGGTTCGAGACCGCCCTGCTGCCGCTGGGGGAGGGCGTCGCGGTCTCGGCCAAGCGGGCCTGAGTCCCCCCTCGGGAACCCGGCCGACTCTGCCGCCCGGGTCCCGCCCGGGGTCGGCGTTCCTCGTGTTTTTGCTTGCTGAGCCCTAACCAGGAATATGGACCTTCTCGACGAGTCCATCGTGCCGGAACATGCACGGGACGTCAAACGCGAGGCCCGCGAGTTTGCCGAGGAACACATCGAACCCGCCGCCGAAGCCCACTACGAATCCGGTGAGTACCCCTGGGAGGTGCTGGAGGCGGGGATGGAGGCGGACCTGGTCGCGCAGGACATCCCCGAAGAGTACGGCGGTCGCGGGCTCGACCTGTCCCAGACGCTGGCAATGACCGAGGAGCTCTACCGGGCCGACGCCGGCATCGCGCTCACGCTCCAGCTGGCGAGTTTCGGTGCCGAGGTCGTCTACGAGTTTGGCACCGAAGCACAGAAAGAGGAGTACATCCGACCCGTGGCCGAGAACGAGCAGGTCACGGGGCTCGCCGTCTCCGAACCCGACACCGGGAGTGACCTGGCGGGGATGACCACCACCGCCGAGAAGGACGGCGACGAATGGGTCCTCAACGGCGAGAAGTACTGGGTCGGGAACGCAGTCGAGGCCGACTGGCTGACGCTGTACGCCAGAACCGGCGGCGGTGACAACCGGTACGAGGATTACTCGATGTTCATCGTCCCCACGGACGCCCCGGGGTACGACGCGGAGCACATTCCGGAGAAGATGTCCTTTCGCGCCTCCAAGCAGGGGCACATCGTGCTCGACGACTGCCGGATCCCAGCGGAGAACCTGGTCGGCGAGGAGGGCCAGGGCTTTTTTATGGTGACCGACTTCTTCAACCACGGCCGGGTCGGCGTGGCCGGGCACGGCCTCGGGCTGGCCGCGGCGGCCATCGAGGAAGCCAGCGCGTTCGTTCACGACCGGGAGGCGTGGGGCCAGTCGATCAGCGAGTTCCAGGCCGTCCAGCACGATCTCTCGGAGATGTGCATGGCGTTCGAATCCGCCCGGGCGCTGGCCTGGCGGGCAGCCGAGAACGTCGAGGAGGGCCACAACCCCGGCTACTGGGCCGCGCTCGCCAAGACCACCGCCACCGAGGCTGCCGTCGACTGCGCCGAGAGCGCGATGCAACTCCACGGCGGCCGGTCGGTGCTCAACGAGAACAAGATCTCCCGGATCTACCGCGACGTCCGCGTCCCCGTCATTTACGAGGGCGCGAACAACATCCAGCGCGACCTGATCTACGGCCAGGCCGAGTGGTAGTCCGCCACTACCCGGTCGCTCCCCGAGATCGATACCGTTGCCCTCGTGCGCTCCAGGGGACGAGTGGGCCGGGCCACCCTCTGGTCAGCCCCCCCTACTGGGACTCCACCCTCTTCTCGGGATACTACCTCGAGGAGCGGGTCGACGGCCTGGAGGCAAAGATCCAGCGGACGGACGACCTGATCGACGAGACCGTCTACGACCTCTACGGGCTAACCGAGGAGGAAATCGCGGTCGTCGATGGGACCGTCGGCGAGTGAGTGGGGTGGAGGAGACAGGGTGGGGTGAGAGACGGAGCGGTGGGCCGTTCGTCCCGTTCTCGCCGAAACGGGTTGGTACGCGGTCCCTGCCGGGGTCGGCGGAAGCCAAGATCCCCCATGGTCTGCCATGGGACAGGCGTATCCGGCATGAGCTTGTAGATTAATCGTGTTAGATTCTTCAGCGGTGGACGAGGTCTTCGACGCGCTGTCTAATCCCTACCGGCGTCAGTTACTTCTCTCACTGTTGGAGCACAATCCCCAGGACGACGACGACCGGGACCCGCTGAACGTCGTCTCCGAGGACGTCGAACCGGAGGTGCTCGAGGTCGAACTCGTCCACAATCACCTCCCGAAACTCGAGGAGATGGGATTCATCAAGTGGGACCGGGAGGCGGACAAGATAAGCAAGGGTCCGAACTGGGGGGACATCGCGCCGCTGCTGATCCTGATCGAGAACCACCGGGACGAACTCCCCGACGACTGGCCCTGAGCGGGACCCTGTCACTGCGCCTGCGCTCGGCGCTGGTGACGAGGGTCCGGACCGACAGCCCGGAGGGTCAAACGCCCGTCCGGCCTTACGCTTCCTTTTTGTGTCGTTCGTCGGATCAGTCCCGCATGGGCCGGAGGCGCGGGCTCGCCGGGGTCGCGCTCGTCGCGGCCGCCGCGCGTCTCCAGGGGGAGCTGTGAGCCGCCCGGTGAGATGCCCCCCATCGCCGCCCGTGACCGGTCACTGGGGCGGACGGGAGCAAAACGAGGGCCAGTCAGGCGAGCGTTGACGGGACCCGCGTCGGCGATTCCCGAGGGGGTCGCCGAGGCCGGCCCCACCCCTTCCGCGACTTACTCACTCGCGTCGGCTCTCGGGAGCGCGATGACGGGCCGGTCCGCGTCGGTGACTAGCTTCAGGGAGAGGTCGCCGGAGAGAAACTGCATGAGTCGGTTGCCGCCGCGGGCGCGGTAGGCGATGGCGCTCGCGTCGACCGTCTCGGCGGCCTCGAAGATCGCCTCGGCGACGTCCCGGCCGTAGGCAGTGTGTTCGTCGGCGTCGGGGAAGACCTCCCGGACCGCCGCGTAGGACTCCTCGGCCAGCTCCTCGGACTGTTCGACCGGGGTCTTGTCCGGGACACCGCCGCCCTTCTCGACGACGTGCAGCGCGGTCACCTGCTCCGGGTCGTACGGTTCGAGCTGCCCGGCCGTCGCGAGCGCGTCTTCCTCGTGTGCGACCGGGAGCAAGACGTGTTCGAGTATGTTCATCGTCCCACCCGCGCCCCGTCTCGGGCCAGGTCTGTGCGGCGCATACTCCGGCCTCGGCTGCGGCGGATATTAAAAACCCGGTCGGGCGACCCGCGGGCCGGGCGGAGAGTCCAACGGTCCTCGTCTCCCGCCCTCAGCAGGACAGTACCTGGCAGCCCACCGCCGCCCGTAGCGGCGCTCGGGGAACGGTGCAGGGATGCCAGTCGAGTCCCGCATACGCCGATACCGCCTCCGGTCCATCACGATCGTTATTCATCTATTCGGTGACAAGAGTTTAGTCCCGTCACGACAAAGGTTGACATACGGCACCCGACCGGGGCCGACACCGACATATGACAGACCAGACACTAATGTGGCGGATCGCCGGCGGGTCTGGCGACGGGATCGACTCGACGAGCCAGAACTTCGCCAAGGCGCTGATGCGGTCGGGCCTCGACGTCTTCACCCACCGGCACTATCCGTCGCGGATCAGAGGCGGTCACACCTACGTGGAGGTACGGGCAGCCGACCAGCCGGTCCGCTCGCGCGGGGACGGCTTCAATTTCCTGCTCGCGCTCGGGGATTCGTTCGCCCGCAGCCCCCAGGAGGGGGCCTACTACGGCAACGAGAAGGTCAAGCCGCTGTCCGAGAACCTCGACGACCTCAACGAGGGCGGCGTCGTCCTCTACGATACCGGCTTCTTCGAGGAGGGGGACATCGCGGAGATCCGGCTGGAGGAACGCGCCGAGGAGGAAGGGTGGCACATCTATCCGATGGACCTCCGGGCGCTCGCCCGCGAGCACGGCCGCGAGGTCATGCGCAACACGGCGGGCGTCGGCGCAACGGCCGCGCTCGTCGGCAAGGACGTGAGTTACTTCGAGGAACTGGTGCGGGAGGCGATGTCCGGCGAGGTGATGGAGGCGAACCTCACCATCCTCGAGGAGGCCTACGAGCAAGCAAGCGAGTTCGAGTTCACCCACGACCTGCGCGTCCCGACGGGGAGTCACGAGGCCAACCAGGCGCTGATGAGCGGGAGCAACGCCATCGCCTACGCGGCGCTGGATGCGGGCTGTCGGTTCATCGCCGGCTACCCGATGACCCCGTGGACGGACGTGTTCACGATCATGTCCCAGAATCTCTCGGAGTTCGGCGGGATCGCCGAGCAGGTCGAAGACGAGATCGCCGCCGCCGCCCTCGCGCTGGGGGCCTCCCACGCCGGCGTGAAGGCGATGTCGGGCTCTTCCGGCGGCGGGTTCGCGCTGATGAGCGAGCCGCTGGGACTGGCGGAGATGACCGAGACGCCGTTGGTGCTCGTGGAGGCGATGCGAGCCGGCCCCTCGACGGGCATGCCCACCAAGACCGAGCAGGCCGACCTGGAGCACGTCCTCTACACCAGCCAGGGCGACTCCAACAGGGTCGTGTTCGCGCCTGGAAATCTGGAGGAGGCCTACGAGCAGACCCGGACGGCCTTCCGGGTCGCCTACGACTACCAGATCCCAACCATCATCCTCTACGACCAGAAGCTCGGCGGGGAGATGCGCAACGTCGACGTCGGCTTCTTCGACCGCGAGCCCGACCCCTCGCTTGGGGCGACGCTGACAGAAGAGGAGATCAGCGAGGCCGCCCACCACGAGTCGGGGAAGTTCAAGCGGTTCCGGCATGACCCCGAGAACGGCGTCAGTCCGCGCTCGGTGCCCGGCCAGACCGGCGGCCGGTTCCTGGCCTCGGGCAACGAGCACAACACGGTGGGCCACATCAGCGAGGACCCGGACAACCGGACGGCACAGGTGGACCGCCGGGTCCGGAAGCTGGAGCACATCCGCGCGGAACTCGACGACAGCGACCAGTCCCACCAGACACACCACGGACCCGACGACGCCGAGACCGGCATGCTCGTCTGGGGGAGCCAGCAGGACACCGTCTTCGAGGCCGTCGACCGCCTGAACGCGGCCGGCCACGACGTAAAGGCGCTGGGCGTCAGCGACATGCTCCCCTACCCAGAGGCCGAAGTCCGGCCGTTCCTGGAGAGCGTCCGGGAGTGTGTGGTCGTGGAGATGAACGCCACCGGCCAGTTCCGGGGGCTGACCCAGAAGGAGCTTGGCCAGTACGGCGAGAAACTCTCCAGCCTGCTGAAGTACGACGGGGAAGCGTTCGAACCCGGCGAGGTCGTCGACGGGTTCGAGTCGAGCATCGACGGCGGCCAGCCGGCCGCCGGGAACATGAAGTTCGTGCCAGCGGCAGGTGACTGATATGAGTGCATTCACAGCGATCGGCGAGGACCGCGAGATAGACCAGGAGGAGTTCACGCCAGGGATCGAGCCACAGGCGACGTGGTGTCCCGGCTGTGGCGACTTCGGCGTGCTGAAAGCGCTGAAAGGCGCCATGCCGGAGGTCGGCCGAACGCCAGACGAGACGCTGCTGGTGACCGGCATCGGCTGCTCGGGCAAGCTCTCCTCCTATTTCGAGAGTTACGGCTTCCACAGCATCCACGGCCGGGCGCTCCCGGTGGCCCGGGCCGCCAAGCTCGCCAACCCCGGGCTGGAGGTGATCGCCGCCGGGGGCGACGGCGACGGCTACGGCATCGGCGGCAACCACTTCATGCACACCGCCCGCGAGAACCACGACATCACCTACATCGTCTTCAACAACGAGATCTTCGGGCTGACGAAGGGCCAGACCTCCCCGACCAGCCCGAAAGGCCACAAGTCGAAGACCCAGCCCCACGGCTCCGCGAAGGACCCCGTCCGGCCCATGTCGCTGTCGCTGGCGTCGGGGGCCTCCTACATCGCCCGGACCGCCGCGGTCAACCCCCGGCAGGCCCAGGAGGTCCTCGTCGAGGCCATCCAGCACGACGGCTTCGCCCACATCGATTTCCTGACCCAGTGTCCAACCTGGAACAAGGACGCCAAGGAGTACGTCCCCTACACGGACGTCCAGGACTCCGAGGAGTTCGAGTTCGACACCGGCGACCGCCGCGAGGCGGCGGAGGCGATGTACGACGCCGAGTCACGCCTCTACGAGGGCGAGGTGCTGACCGGGCGGTTCTACCACGACCCCGACCGCCCCTCCTACGGCCAGGAGAAGCGGGCCCAGGGGGACGTGCCCGAAGAGCCCGTCGCCGAACGGTACTTCGGGGACGGCGAGTGGGAGCGGACGGCCGACGAACTCGTCGACCGCCACACCTGAGCCGGGTCGCGTCCCGATCCGGCCGCCGCTCGCGCGCTCGGTGACCGGAGCCCGGCACGGGACTTTCGGGTTCGGAAGGTATTTTTTCACCGACGGCAAAGAACGGTGCATGAGCACCGAAGCGACGGAGAAACAGATCCTCTCCGTGCTGGAGGACGACGCCCAGGCCTCCTACGCCGAGATCGCCGAGCGGGCGGACGTCTCCAAGCCGACGGTCAGGAAGTACATCCGGAAACTCGAGGAGGAGGGGGTCATCGTCGGCTACTCAGCGGACGTCGACCCCAAGAAGCTGGCGGGTCAGTCGATCGCCATCGTCGGCGTCGACGTCGAGAGCGAGCGCTACGTCGAGGTGACCAACGCGCTCAGAGACCTCGATGCCGTCGAGGCGTTGTACACCTCCAGTGGCGACCACATGCTCATGGCCGAGGTCCGGGCGGGCGACGGGGACGAACTCGGCGAGGTCATCAACGAGGAGATCACGAACATCGAGGGCGTCGTGGCCTCCCACCCCTCCTTCCTGCAGGAACGGCTGAAGTAAACTACCCTCCCCTACTTCGCTCGGGGGCAATCGCCCCGCTCGCTCCTTGAGGGCGGGGCCTCCGCCTCGAATTAGGTGAGCGCGACCTTTTAGAGTCGGGGGCTCCGACCGGGGGTATGGACACGCGGGTGGTCCTGGGGAGTGGAGCGCCAGCCCGCACGGTCGGCAGCGCCCTCGTCGACCGCAGCGGGGACGGACCGGTCCACGTCGTCACGCCGGAGGAGGCGACCGCCGAACGCATCCGGGAAGGCGGCGGCTCGGCGACGGTGGCCGACCCGACCGACCGGGACGCGCTCGCCGCGGTCGGTGACGCGAGCGGGGTCGTCGTCGCGACGCCGGACCCCGATCTGGCACTCGCGAGCGTGCGGGCCGCCCGGGCCGCGTACCCGGAGGTGGCGGTGGTAGCCTACCTCGGCGGCGACCGGGAGGACGAGCGGTGGGCGGCCGTGGCCGAACTCGCGGACCGGACGGTCGACGCCGGCGGCGTGGCCACCGATTACCTCCTGGAGCGGGTGACCGGGCGAGGGATGCGAGCGCGCCAGCTCCGCCGGGTACTGCGGGAAGTCGACCGGCTGGCGGTCGTCGCCCACGACAACCCCGACCCGGACGCCATCGCGAGCGCCGTCGCGCTCCAGCGCGTCGCGGTCGCCAGCGGCTGCGAGGCGACGGTCTACCACTACGGGTCGATCGACCACCAGGAGAACCGCGCGCTGGTGAACCTGCTGGGGTTCGACCTGACGAGACTCGACCCGGGCACCGAACCCGACGCAGACGGGGTCGCGCTCGTCGACCACTCCCGGCCGGGCGTCAACGACGGGCTCCCGGAAGGACAGGAGGTCGACGTCGTCATCGATCACCACCCGCCACGGGGTCCCGTCGAGGGCCGGTTCGTCGACCTCCGGAGCGAGGCCGGCGCCACGAGCACGCTGCTCGTCGACTACCTCGACTACTTCGGGATGAGGCCGGCGACGGACCTGTCGACCGCCCTCCTGTTTGGGATCCGGACCGACACCCGGGAGTTCAGACGGGGAGTGTCGTCGATGGACTTCGAGGCTGGGGCGTGGCTGCTCCCGGATGCCGACCTCGGTACTCTGGAACGGGTCGGCTCCCCGAGCATCGGCACCGACACCTTCGAGACGATCGCGGCCGCGATCCGCAACCGCCGCGAGGAGGGAGAGGTGGTGCTCAGCTGCGCCGGCCAGCTCACCGAGCGGGACGCGCTCGCACAGGCAGCCGACCGGCTGGTCGACATGGAGGGCGTCTCCACGGCGGTCGTCTACGGGGTGATGGAGAGCACGATCCACGTCTCGGCGCGCTCGCGGGACCCGGAGCTGGACCTCGGCGCGGCGCTGCGGGAGGCCTTCGGCCGCGTCGGGAGCGCCGGCGGCCACGCGGACATGGCGGGCGCCCAGATAACCCTGGGCGTCCTCGAGGCCGTGGAGGACGAGGAGTCGCTGCTCGACGTCGTCGAGGCCTTCGTCGACAACCGCTTTCTCGAGGCGGCCGACACCGTCCCCGGTCGGGCGGCCCCGAGCCCGACGTCGGTCGGAGCGCTCGTCGACCGGTACCTCTCCCCGGAGGAAAGCGACGCCGTGGACATCGACGACAGGACGCCAGGGCCGGATGAGGGGTCGGACTCCGGGGGCGGCGGGGCCGATGCGGACTCGGGGGCGGGCGGGAGGAAGACGGACCCCGGAACCGGTGGGTCCTCAGACGACGCCCCCGTCTCTGACCGGGGGGAGTGACTCCGGGGCCGGGGAACTTTTCTCCCGGCCGCCCATCCACGGGAGTGATGACAGACGAGGGAACCCCCACCGTCGGCGACTACATGACCCGGGACGTCGAGACGGTCTCGCCCGACGAGACGGTTGCCGACGTCGCCCGCCGGATCGCCGAAACCGAGAACCACAGCGGCTTCCCCGTCTGCGACGGCCGCCACGTCGAGGGCTTCGTCAGCGCCCGGGACCTCCTGCTCGAGCCCGAACACGTCCCGGTCTTCCGGGTGATGACGACCGACCTCCTGGTGGCCCACCCGGAGATGGAGGTCGACGACGCCGCCCGCGTGATCCTCCGGTCGGGGATCCAGCGGTTACCGGTCGTCGACGACGCGGGCAACCTCGTGGGGATCATCTCGAACGCCGACGTGATCCGCAGCCAGATCGAGCGCGCGACCCCCGGCAAGGTCGAGAAACTCCGGGAGACCCTGGAGAACATCCACGACGTCGACACCCGCGAAGAGCGCCGGGACGTCCCCCTGGACGAGCTCATCCCCACGCAGGGGAAAGTCTACGCCGACGAACTCGAGGGACGCAGGTACGAGCTCGAGCGGGGGCTCGCGGAGCCGCTGGTGGTCATCGACACCGGGACCGACCTGCTGCTCGCGGACGGCCACCACCGCGTGAAGGCCGCCAGCCGCCTGGACATCGACGAGATGGACGCCTACGTGATCGTCATCGACGAGCCCGTCGACCTGGGGATGGTGAAGACCGCCGAAAAGGAGCAACTCGAGTCGATCGAGGATATCGACGCCGTCGACTACGCCCACCACCCGCTGATCGAGACGACCGAGCGGCTCCGGCGGAACGGCTAGGACCCTGCAGGCGCTGCCCGCGCGAGGGGCGCGCGTTGTCCGGGGACTCCCCCGGTATTCTTATTCCCGTGGTGCGAAACGGTGGCACATGTACGACGAGGAGGACCTGGACGCGATCCGCTCCGCCAAGGAGGAGTGGGAGGAAGAGACCCTCGGCCCGGTGCTCGACGCCTACGGCGAGCGCCAGGACCGCTTCGCGACGGTCTCGAACCACGAGCTCGAAAGGCTATACACCCCCGACGACGTCGCCGACACCGACTACGAGGAGGACCTGGGCCTCCCGGGCGAGCCGCCCTACACGCGGGGCGTCTACCCGACGATGTACCGCGGCCGGACCTGGACGATGCGCCAGTTCGCCGGCTACGGGACCGCCGAGGAGACCAACGAACGGTTCCACTACCTGATCGACGAGGGCCAGACCGGGCTCTCGACGGCCTTCGACATGCCGACGCTGATGGGGCTCGATTCGGACGACCGGATGAGCGACGGCGAGGTCGGCAAGGAGGGCGTCGCGGTCGACACCCTCGACGACATGGCCCGGCTGTTCGACGGGATCGACCTCGGGGAGGTCTCGACCTCCTTCACCATCAACCCCAGCGCGCCGGTCATCTACGCGATGTACGTCGCGCTGGCCGACCAGCAGGGCGTCCCCCGCGAGCAGATCCGCGGCACGCTCCAGAACGACATGTTCAAGGAGTTCATCGCTCAAAAAGAGTGGGTCGTCCCGCCGGAGCCCTCGCTGCGGCTGGTGACCGACGTCATCGAATTCTCGGTGAACGAGACGCCGAAGTTCAGTCCCGTCTCCATCTCGGGCTACCACATTCGGGAGGCCGGTTCGACGGCCGCCCAGGAACTGGCCTTCACCCTCGCTGACGGGCTGGGCTACGTCGAGGACTGCCTGGACCGCGGGATGGACATCGACGAGTTCGGCCCCACCCTCTCCTTTTTTTTCAACTCCCACAACGACCTGCTGGAGGAGGTGGCGAAGTTCCGCGCCGGCCGCCGGCTGTGGGCTCGGCTGACCGACGAGTGGTACGACGCCGGCCCGCAGGCCCAGCAGATGAAGTTCCACACGCAGACGGCGGGCCAGTCCCTGACTGCCCAGCAGCCCCTGAACAACATCGTCCGCGTGACGATCCAGGCGCTTGCGGGCGTGCTCGGCGGGACCCAGAGCCTCCACACCAACAGCTTCGACGAGGCGCTGGCGCTGCCCAGCGAGGAGGCCGTCCGGGTCGCCCTGCGCACCCAGCAGATCATCGCCGAGGAGTCCGGTGTAGCCGACACCGTCGACCCGCTGGGCGGGAGCTTCGCCGTCGAGAAGCTGACCGACGAGATGGAAGCCGAGGCGCTCTCCTACATCGAGGAGATCAAGGACATGGGCGACGGCTCGGTCCGGGACGGCATCCTGCGGGGCATCGACGACGGCTACTTCCAGCGGGAGATCCAGGACTCCGCCTACGAGTATCAACAGCGCGTCGAGCGTGGCGAGGAAGTCGTCGTCGGCGTCAACGAGTACACCATCGAGGAGGACACCCGCCCGGAGACGATGTCGGTCGACAAGGAGACCCAGGACCGCCAGCGCGACCGGCTGGCCCAGACGAAGGAAGAACGCGACGACAGGGACGTAGAGACGGCTCTCGACAGCGTCCGGGCGACGACCCGCGAGGGCGAGAACGTCATGCCAGCCGTCATCGAGGCGGTCAAGGCGAAGGCCACGGTGCAGGAGGTCATGAACGTCTTCGCGGACCACTACGGCAGCTACGGCGGCGGATTCTGAACGGGGCCGACTCACCGGGTCCCGGAGTATTATTTCTGTTCGCCGCCGTCGACGGCCGCGGTGTCGTAGCGCTGGGAGACGTAGTTCACAGCCAACAGGAGCACGCCGAGCACGAGCGCGACTGTGAGCATGCCGTACAGCGCCACGCCCACCGGTGTCGGGGGAAGCGAGATGACCCCGAGTAGCCGCGGGTCCAGATTCTCCGGGCGCGCCAGCCCGATGATGTACCCGAACACGCCCGTGACCGCGACGAGGGCGACGTAGACGAGGATGACGAAGCGCTTGCCACCCAAGACTGCGGGGTCGGACCCCGAGTCGGACGTGGCCCCGGAGTCGGCCTCGGTCTCGGGGTCGTCTCCGGGGTCGGACTCCCTGCCGGGGTCGGCTCCCGGGTCCGACCCGGTCTCGGCCTCGGACATACCTCGGGTTCGGCGCCCAGACGAATAGCCTTTACACATTCCCCGCCAAGGCGGCAGTATGACAGAGAAGGACCTGCTCTTTCTGGTTCTGGCCGGCGTCGCGGCCATGATGTTCGTCACGGGGCTGGTGCTGATCGCGACCGGCTGACGCAGGTACTCGGGGCAGAGGGGCGGTGACGGGGTGCTACTGCAGTACTGGCAGGAGCAACGACCGGCAAAGAGCCGCAGCGCCTCGTGGTGTCAGGCCGCGTCGTCACCCGAGGACGCCTCGGCGTCGCCGCCCTCAGCGACCGCCGCTTCGCTCGCGGAGCCGCCGTCGGTAGCGACCTCCTCGCCGCCGTCCGTGGCCACCTCGTCGCCGCCGTCAGTGACGGCCGTGGTGATGCGGTCCTCGTGCCACTGGAAGTCCTTGTCGACCATCCCGTTCTCCTTCAGGTCCCAGGGGTCGCCGTCCTTGACCTCCGGGGCCTCCATCCAGGAGGAGACGAAGTTCCACAGGAAGATAATCTGGCCGGCAAACAGGATGAAGGCACCGACCGAGGCGAACTGGTGGAACAGCGTGATGAGGTCCAGCGGCGCGCCCGCGACAGTGAGCTCGTAGGAGGCGTACCGGCGGGTCATCCCCAGATAGCCCAGCACGAGCATCGCGAAGAAGGTGACGTTGGTGCCGACCATCGTCAGCCAGAAGTGGGCCTTGCCGAGCTTGCGCTGGTACATCTTCCCGGTGAAGATCGGGTACCAGTAGTAGATGCCGGCGAAGACCCCGAAGGCGATGGACCCCATGAGGACGTAGTGGAAGTGGCCGACGACGTAGTAGGTGTCGTGGAGCACCTCGTCGACGGGGACGGCGGCCAGGAAGACGCCGGTGATCCCGCCGATGATGAAGTTGGCGACGAAGCCGATACAGAACAGCATCGGCGTCGTCAGACGGATCTTCCCGTTCCACATCGTGGTGATCCAGTTGAAGGTCTTGACCGCACTGGGGACGGCGATGGCGAGTGAGACCGCCATGAACGAGGCCCGGAGCCGGGGGTCCATCCCGGTCGAGAACATGTGGTGGGCCCAGACGCCAAAGGAGAGAACGCCGATGGCCAGCGTCGAGTAGACGACGAACTTGAAGCCGAAGAGCTTCCGGCCGGAGAACTTGGGGATGATCAGACTCACCAGCCCCATCGGCGGGAGCACGAGGATGTACACTTCGGGGTGGCCGAAGAACCAGAACAGGTGTTGCCACAGCAGCGGGCCGCCACCCTCCACGGCGAAGAAGGTCGTCGGCAGGTTTCGATCCAGCAGCAACATGACGATGGCGCTGCCAAGCAGCGGGAACGCAAAGAGGATCAGCGCCGACTGGGTGAGGATGGTCCACGAGAAGATATCGAGGTTCGCCCAGCTCACGTCGTCACCGCGCTCGGTGAAGACCGTCGCGATGAAGTTGATCGCACCCATCGTCGCCGC
>Ga0207714_1000681_pt1 | contig 22941 bp, 16 predicted proteins | sample PonA232FremontCA_2_FD_187270 | JGI IMG/M metagenome (GOLD analysis project Ga0207714, IMG submission 187270) | Marine sediment microbial community from Fremont, CA, USA - Pond A23 Sediment 2 (SPAdes) | ecosystem: Environmental > Aquatic > Marine > Unclassified | place: USA: Fremont, California...
ATACATGCGGGTTCCATAATGATTGACCACATAATGTCTGTTTTAAGATTCAGACCATATTGAGTTACAAACTATTAATTAAGTTATATACTTATGAAACCCTCATGCACCGACTAGCACAAAAGGTAATGAATAAAACATGAGGGTTCCATGGCATAGGTTACCGAGACCAACGAATTACATACTATTATTATACTGAAATACAAACTGTTAATTAAGTTATATCCTTATGAAACCTGCATCCAATAAATTACACAACAAGGACATGTTTATTTCATGCAGGTTCCATGTGACCAATTAATTAAAAAATAAACACATGAATAAATTTTTTATATACGAATGAACCAGAACAGGGATGATCAAACGAAGCGGCGGGCCATTTTTCTCGACCGCGACGGGGTATTAAACGTGGAGAAGACCTTTGTTCTTTCACCCGGACAAATGGAGTTGATGGAGGGGGCCGGGGAAGCCCTCAGGCGGATCAACGAATCGGATTATCTGGCGGTGGTGGTGACCAATCAATCGGCGGTAGCCCGGGCCTATATCACCCTGGAGGAGCTGGATGCGATTCACCGACAGATGCGACGGCAATTGGAGCAGGCCGGGGGGCACCTGGATGGGTTGTATTTCTGTCCCCACCGTGAGCGGTTGGATGGGGAGCAGGGTGATCCGCAGTTCATAAAGGATTGTGCATGCCGCAAACCCAAGCCGGGCTTGCTTTTTCAAGCCGCCCGGGAGCTGAATATCGACCTGAAACAATCTTTCATGATCGGTGATAGTGCGCGGGATATAGAGGCCGGTAAAAATGCCGGGTGTACCACCATTGGCGTGCGAACCGGGCATGGCCTCAAGGGGTTGACTCACCCCCCTGATCATATTTTTGATGATGTGAAAGGGGCAGTCGAATATATCCTGGGAGATACCTGATTGGGTTCCATCCCGGAAGGAGCTGTGCCCTCCCAATGATATGAACCCGGTAATGGAAATTGAATCTGTATCCCGGAAGGATCTTATTTCGGCAGAGTTTATGACTCCCAATGATAGGAATCCGGTGATGAAAAGCAAAGCGGCCAGGTATTACTGTTCAAAAACCAGCCGCAGCATTTCGCGGTATACCGTTTCCCATCCTTTCCAATGGCCATGATCGCTGAGGGCTTCATTGTGCCAGATGCTGATGAACGTGCCGTTGACCCGTTTAACCTTCTCAATCAAGTCTTCTACCATCGATATCGCTTCGGTGATGTTGTAACCTTTGTGCTGGTTGAGGGTGATGTCCATGAGCTGGAAAGGATAAACCATCAGGGAGGTTTCTTGTTCCTGCTGCAGGTCATAATAGTTAAACGGGGTGCATGTGCCGGCGCGAAAACCAATATCGGTGGCATAGCCCATGGTGTAATCTTCCTGTATGCCGGCTTTAATCAGGTTGTTGTAGGTCTCGTTGAAGTGTATTTTCAGATAGTGCTGGCGGCTTTTGGTGACCTTGCGGCCGATGATGTTTTCGAGTTTGCCAATTTCCTGGTTCAACAGTTCATAATCTTTAAAAGCACGATAGGATGGGTGCAGCCCTACATCAAAACGCCCCGCCAGGTCCCGAATTAAGTTCTGGTAGGCGGTTTTATCGATGGATACATTGTCATCAAATTTTCCACTGTTCCCTACCAAAAAGAACCAAAGGGGGTTGATGTTGTATTTTTGATGGATGTCGAAGAAGACGTCATAGGTGTCGTAAGGATCTCTCTTGCTGGCCAGGGTTTGGTAACGGCGGATATTGTCTTCGATGTTGAGGTTCAATAGGGAGCGCAGGGTGGCCCCAAGGGTTCGGCTGATGCCTTTGAACAGGAAAGCATAGGCATTGTCAATGTCAATGGTCGAGATGTATTGGAATGCCCTGGAGCCGGGGCGAAAGCCCGGGAAATGCTCGGCAAGCATATCGGCCAGGATATAAGCCCATTGATCGATGATGGGCTCCTGAAGAAAATTGTTGTTGTAGGCCAGGCTTTGTTTGGCCTCAAACCGCCCATGCTCATCCTGATAAAAGGGTAGGTTTTCCTCGTACCTGGATATCAGGTAAAAGGAGGCTGCAAAAAGATCGAACGGGATGTGGGAGTTGTCATCGGTCTGAAAAAAGATCTTGACGTTGTCCCATTGGGTGACAAAGGGCTCCTTGGCAGTGATGTGCTGTTCAAAGAGCAGCTCTCTGGGCCGGATAACCAAGGCATCGCCCACATCATCAACCGAGTAGTTGATTTTGGGGCCATCGTGGTTTTGAAATTTTTGTGGATCCTGGGTAAGCTCATATTCTACCTTCAGGATTTTTGAGAAGATCACCCCTGCAATATACGAGAGCCTGGATGTTATATTGTTGGTATAGAGAAGTATCAATGGTCAAGCTATTTTTTTCAAATATAATAAATTTTACTGATCGAATTCAACCACGGTAATGCCGGCCCCCCCATATTCGACATGTTCATCCCTGAAGCTTTTAACCACTTGCACTGTACCCAGGTAATCCCTGACCAGTTGACGCAGAGCGCCCGTTCCTTTGCCATGGAGTATCCTGACCCGGGAGGTGTTGACCATAATGGCTTCATCAATGAAATCGCGTACCATCTGAAGGGCTTCATCGGCGCGCTTGCCCCGGATGTCAAGCTCCGGGCGGAACTCCATCCGCCGCTGACTCAGATTGAAACTTTGCCCTGAAAGCCCATTGCTGGTTGATTTTTCCTGCTTTTGATATTCCTGTTCGTCAATTCGTTCCAGCCGGTTTTTTTCGATGGTGGTCATCATATTCCCAAAAGCCACTAAAATGGATTTATCATTGATATCCATCACTTCACCTACGGCATCTCGTCCTTTCAGCCTGACCTTATCACCCTGCTGAAAGGGCCTGGCCTGGTTTGCCCCCTCTGCCTTGTGGTTGGTGTTATTGGTTGGTCTCGATTCCCGGGTCCGCTCCTTTGCCAGCTTTTGCTTTTGCTGGCGTATATCCGCCTGCTTGGGGTCGTGATGGGCATTTTCTTTTTGCTGAAAAGCCCGGGTTTTGAAATTTTCAAAGGCTTTCCTGGCTTCCCGCGTTTTTTGTTTATCCGCCTGGCTCTCCTTGATTTGACGAATCGTGTTTTCAATTTTCTTGTTGGCTTCATCCAACATGGCCCGGGCTTGTTGTTCGGCCTCTTGCTTGATTTGCTTTTTTTGCTGCTCGGCCGATGCCAGTTCCCGGCTATACTGATCCAGGGTCTTTTCCAGTTTCTTTTCTTTTTCTTTGATCGACTCTCTTTTTTTCTCCCAGTATCGTTTGTCGCGGATGATGTCTTTGAGGTTTTTATCGAAGTTGATATGTTGCTGGCCAACTTTGGAAGAAGCTTGCTGGAGCACATCAGCGGGAAGGCCGATTTTTTTGGCGATTTCAAAGGCAAAAGAACTGCCGGGTTCGCCAATGGTGAGCTGGTAAAGGGGTGACATCTTGTCAGTATCGAAGAGCATGGCTCCGTTTTCAATGCCACGGGTGGAAGAGGCAAAATGTTTGAGGTTGGCATAATGGGTGGTAATCAGCCCCATCACTTGTTTTTGGTTGAGGCGGTCCAGAATGGCTTCGGCGATGGCACCCCCTAAAACCGGTTCGGTACCTGCTCCGAACTCGTCGATCAATACCAGTGAATGGTCGTCGGCATAGCGGATGAAATTCTTCATGTTGACCAGATGGGAGCTGTAGGTACTTAAGTCATTCTCAATGGATTGATCGTCCCCTATATTGATGAACAGGTTTTTGAAAATCCCCATCTCCGAACCGTGTTTTAACGGGACAAGCAAACCACATTGAAACATATACTGAATCAGGCCGGTGGTGGTCAGGCAAACCGATTTTCCACCGGCATTGGGGCCCGAGATGACCAATATGCGCTGTTGATCAGGGTCCAGGGCCACATCAAGGGGAACAACCTGCCGGTTTTCTTTTTTCAAGTTGAGGTAGAGCAGGGGATGGACCGCCCGGTGCCAGCGAATGTGTGGTTGATTGACCACCGCCGGCTTGATGGCTTCAATATCGCGAGCGAATAATGCCTTAGCCCTGATAAAATCGATTGTACCCAGAAAGTCAATGGCTTGCTGTAATTCATCCAGGTAGGGGCGAATGTCATCGGCAAAAGCCGTCAGTATCCGGATGATCTCCCTTCTTACCTCATACCTCAGTTCCTTGAGTTGATTGTTGATCTCGACGATTTCCCGGGGTTCGATGTAAACGGTTTTACCTGAAGCCGACTCATCCTGAATCACCCCCTGTATCTTCCTTTTATGACGGGCATCTAAAGGTATAACCGTCCTGCCCTCCCGAATGGCCAGGGAAGAATCCTCCGCTGCGATCCCCTTTTCCTTGAGATCCTTGAATATGTGGTCAATCCGACCCGAAACACTCGATTCTTTTTCCCCGATCTCCCTGCGCAACCTTTTTAATTCCTGGGAGGCGCTGTCTTTGATCTCGCCCTTGTTGGTGAGGATCTGATCAATCCGCTCGCTGATGTAGGGATAAACTTTTACCCTCTTTGACAGGTGGTATAAACCGGGATATTTGTCTTCTTCCCCATTCCTCTTCTTGAGAAAACCTGTGATTTGCCTGATGGTACTGAGGTTGAGCCTCAGCGCGTGTACCTCCTCTTGCTCCATATATCGGCCTTCGATCCGAATCTTTTCCAGGCCATCTTTCAGGTTGATGCAATGATCCAGGGGAAAATTTTCCTCCATTTCAATGATCTCCTTGAATTCTTCAACCTGCCCAATCAAACGTTGGATGAAACGGGCCGAGGTGGAGAATTTGATCTGATCACACTTTTCCCTGCCCATGTCGCTGATGCAATGGGCATTTATCTTTTCACGGACTTTGTCAAACCCGACTTTCTGTTCAAAATTTTTGGGATACAGCACAGCCATTCCTTTTTTTATTTTCTGCAAAATTAATATTTTCAAACTTCATCGGGAATGATTAACTTTCCGGGATTAATCATAACAAATTGATTTTTTACGTTGAACCCATAAAAAATATGCGAAAAGGAGCTCTTCAACTCAACCGGCAATTTTTCTGGATTAGCCTGTTTGCTGTTTCCATGGCTTTTTTTGAGAGTGCAATCGTTATTTATATCCGGGAATTATATTACCCGGAAGGCTTTGGCTTTCCCCTGCGTCATATTGATCCCCATATAGCTGTCACCGAACTTATCCGCGAGTTTTTTTCGCTGGTTATGATTATTAGTGTGGCAGCGATGACTACCCGCAACTTTATGCAACGTTTTGCTCATTTTCTCTATGTCTTTGCCATCTGGGATATTTTTTACTACATATTTCTTAAACTGGTATTGGGTTGGCCGGCTAGTCTGCTGACCTGGGATGTGTTGTTCCTTATTCCTGTTACCTGGTCGGGACCTGTACTGACCCCCATCCTGATTTCATTGATTATGATAGGTTTTGCTTTATTAATCCGGTTTTTTAATCATCAATCCGGCTATACTTTTTACCTGGAACCCAGAGAATGGGTGATATTGCTCGCCGGGGCGGTAGTGGTTTTCATTGCCTTTATATGGGATTTTACGCGATACATCTTTGTTCATATTGACCGGCAAATGGTTGGTAAGCCGGAAGTCCTGAGCGAATCGCTTCAGAAACTTTCTTATCAATATGAACCGGTCGCCTTTAACTGGTGGGTATTTGGCCTGGGTATCCTGCTGTTGCTATCAACTCTGGTGATGATCTACCGACGCAATGCCAAAATGTATGGCTGAGATGGATAAATCCAAATTAAGACGCTCCAACAACAGAATGATCGGTGGGGTTTGCGCCGGCATTGCCGAATACTTTGGTTGGGATGTAACCCTGGTTCGGGTGATCTATGCCTTGATTACCTTCTTTAGCGTTGGTTTCCCTGGAGTATTGGCTTATATCATACTTTGGGCCCTTATACCTGCCAAATCGCTCAGGGGATAAACAGCATTTGTTAGCTGAAGTGGTGATGAGGTCGGTCTAAATCATTTGCAATGTCTGTAATGAATGGGCCCCGAATACACCATTGGGTATAATGATTCAACCCCGGCCAGGTGATTTGTGAGCTGTGACACACAAATTATCATCCTGGGAAACCTTCCGGATCCAATCATCCTTGAAATCTTAAAAGAACAATCAAATGAAACCTGCATCTAAGAACTTACACAACAAGGACATGATTATTCCATGCAGGTTCCATAAGGCCAAAAAATTAAATAAAAATAACCTGACGAAACCTGCATCCAAGAACTTACACAACAAGGACATGATTATTTCATGCAGGTTCCATACGGCCAATATATTAATAAACAAATAATCGTATGAAATAGATTAAAATATTTGTTAACTTCAAACAAATTTATACCCATGACCAGGGGTACTTTGCTTATTGTATTTTTCCTTATTACCAGGCTTTTTATATGCACCGGACAGGGATTGGAAGGCATGGGTACGCCATTTTTAACCAATTATTTGCCTGCTACTTACAACCAGCATCCCCAATCCTGGGATATTGTGCAGGGAAAGCGTGGCATTTTGTATTTTGCCAATGTCAATGGTGTTTTATCTTTTGACGGAGTTGACTGGAATCTGGTGGAGCTACCCGGAAAGACCACAGCCCGGTCTTTGGCCATTGACAGCTCAGGGCGTATTTTTGTGGGATCCAATGGTGATTTGGGTTACCTCGAACCCAATGCCCGCGGCAAACTTGGGTTTCATTCCCTGAAACATCTTATTCCTTCCAAATATAAACCTTTCTACGAGATATGGAATGTCACGGTGGTGGAAGGTCAGGTATTTTTTCAGACATACAGAAGGATTTTTCGTTATGATGGGGAAAGCATTCATGGGGTGGAAGTTTTTGGGCGTTCGGCTTCCCAAAAGGTTGCCACGGGATTTCGTTATGGGGGCGATTATTTCTTCATGGCCCCGGGAAAAGGTTTGTTTTCCCTGAAAAATGACACCCTGGTTCGCTGCGGATTACAGGGGGATTTGCCCCTTGAGGTGGAAACCATCACGAAGTTGAATGAGGGTTTGTTTGTTTTTGTTGGCGGTGATCGTTTGTATACTTTGGACATGGAACGAGGAAAGGTGAGCCCGTATACAACCTCTGCCGACCGCTATTTCGTGCAGAATAAGTTGTACAAAGGATTGACGCGGATCGGACCGTATCTGGTGGTGGGCACTTCAATGGGGGGTGTGGTGATCCTCAACCGCGAGGGAGAGGTGGTCAAAATCATTGATCAGGCAGAGGGGCTCAAAATTGGTTCGATATACCGACTAAAGGTCGACCGCAGCAAAAACCTTTGGATAGCCTCCAGCAACGGGGTGGCCAGAATTGACCTTTCCAGTCCCATCACCTTTTGGAATCGCCGCAACGGGCTCAGGGGCTATGTTGCTGATCTCATAAGGCAGGGCGAGCGCTTATATCTCTCCACCGAAAATGGGATTCATTACCTGGAAGCTGGCCGGATTCATCGTTTGGGCAATTATAAGGAACAATGCTGGCATTTTTACCCCTATCAGGCCCCCGATGGCTCCCGGCATCTATTGATCGGGACCCATGATGGGGTGTATGAAATAGCTGGCGACCGGTTCATCAAGATTTGGGGCAATGACAATGTATACACCCTATACAGCCCCCGTCGCAAAAGCAATCAGTTGCTGGTTGGGCTTTCCGATGGGCTGCACCGGCTGACCTATGAAGATGGGGTTTTTTTCGACCAGGAACCTGTCCGGGGCGTCCGCCACAATGTGCGAACCATTGCAGAAGACGCTGATGGGGCGATTTGGTTGTCTACCTTCCGAAACGGCGTTTACCAGTTAAAATACAATGGCTCCGGGCATTCCCCTGAAACGGTTAAATATTACGGGAAAGATGCCGGATTCGAATCCCTGCGGAACATCAATGTATATGCCTACCAGGAGAGGCCCGCCTTTACAACTGAAAATGGCCTGTATCGTTACGATTCTCAACAGCACATTTTTTATCGGGATTCGGTTTTTATGCGTGGCCTGGCTAATCCCGATCGCTCCATATATGCCATGGATGATGATGAGACAGGAAATATCTGGATTTCCGGGTTGAACAACAAACAGGCCCCTGTAATCGAAGGCCGTCCGACAGGCAAAGAAGGTTTTCAATGGAATCCAACCCCCTATCAACGGATTCCCAATATGATGGTTTTGGATATTTATGCCGATACAGGTCAGGTGGTTTGGTTTGCCGGTTCGGAGGGCTTGTTTAAATATCAGCCCAATCCCCTGTTTACCAATCGATCTTTCCCGACGTTGATCCGTAAAGTCATCTTGAATGGCGATTCGGCCATCTTTTACGGGACCCACCCCCAAAAAGCACCCGGCAGCCATGGGGTAAGCCTCCATCAACCGGCTTCCGCCATGCCTAACGTGGATTTTAAGGACAATAGCATCGTCTTTCATTTTGCCGCCGCTGATTTGTCTTCCCCTGAAAATACCCTCTATAGCCATTACCTGGAAGGTTTTCACGATTCCTGGTCTTCCTGGCAGAAGATGAACCGCGTGCGTTATACCAACCTGAAGGCCGGTACTTATGTTTTTCATGTCAAGGCCAAAAATATCTATGGTATCCAGGGCCAGTCAACCAGTTACCGTTTTACCATTGAGGGGCCATGGTATACCCACCCCTTTGCCATCGTTTTATATATCCTGGTGGCCCTGTTGATTTTGTGGGCTGTCCTGCGATTGTATACCGCCGGGCTGAAAAGGAAAAACTTCTCCCTGAGCAAAATGGTCGAGCAACGAACCTGGGAGATTGAACAACAAAAAGATGAAATCAGAAACCAGGCCGAACAATTGGCCCGGACCAACCGTGAACTTGAAAAGCTTTCCATCGTGGCCCGGGAAACAGATAATGCCGTGATGATCCTTGACAAAGAAGGGGCAGTGGAATGGGTCAATGAGGGCTTTACCCGACTTTACGGATATCAGCTGGCCGACTTGCAGAGCTCACCAGATGACTCCGAACTGCTTGAGAATATTCGCGAGCCCTTGAATGCCTGTTTGCAGCAAAAACAGACTCAAACCTTTGAATGTAAAAGCAAAAACCGCCAGTCAGAAATCATTTGGACCCATACTACCCTGACCCCCATCATCGGTGCGGACGGCCAAATTGATAAAATCATTGCCATCGACAGCGATATCAGCAAAATGAAATCGGCAGAAGAAGAAATTAAAAGGCAAAAGAGCGAAATTGAAGCCCAGCGGGATTACCTGAAGGAACAAAAGGAATATATTGAACAGCAAAATCAGGAACTCGAGCAGCACCGGACTCAGCTGGAAAAGAAGGTGGAACAGCGTACCTACGATCTTCAGCGGGCCAAGGAACAGGCTGAAGAGGCCGATAAACTTAAAAGTTCATTCCTGGCCAATATGTCGCATGAGATCCGAACCCCGATGAACGCCATTGTTGGCTTCTCCAATTTACTGAATGACCAGGACATCAATTTCGATATCCGCAAAGAGTTGATCAATCAAATCAATATTCATAGCCATACCCTTTTAAATTTGATCGATAACATCATTGACCTGGCCAAGATCGATGCCGGGCAGCTGGAAGTAAAAAAGGTGGCCTGCCCGATGCAGGATATTCTGGAAGAGTTAAAAGATGCATTTGGGGAAACAGTGGCGTATAAAGATGTGGATCTGGCCATCCATCATTCTGGGGATCAGCCGGATCACCAGGTAATAGGGGATCCCTACCGGGTGCGTCAGGTTTTTAATAACTTGATCGACAATGCCATCAAATTTACCGATGCCGGAAGGGTCGAGTTTGGATACAGCATTCCAATGAATGACAACACCAGTCAGGCCCTTTGCTTTGTCAGTGATACCGGCATTGGTATCAATCGCAAGCAACAGGAAACGATATTTCAACGCTTCACCAAAGTTGAATACAACCGGGAAAAACTATACAGGGGGGCTGGTTTGGGGCTGACCATCAGCAAGACCCTGGTGGAAATGATGGGGGGCAAGATTTGGCTGCGTTCCAGGCCCCATGAGGGATCGGTGTTTTATTTTACATTGCCCCTGGGGTGAAGAAAATTCAAATCCGTCGATTATGACACAACCTGAAGAAGAAATAGACTGGCAACAGAAGAGCGTTTTGATTGCTGAAGACGAGGACAGCAATTATAAATACCTGGAAATTGTTTTACGCCATACAGGTATTCGTATCTTTCGGGCTCGCAATGGTCATGAAGTACTGAGCCTTTATCAGGAACATCCCGGGATGGATTTGATTTTAATGGACATCAAAATGCCTGAATTGGATGGACTGGAGACGACCCGCCAAATAAGGCAGGTGGATCAACAAATTCCTATTGTGGCTTTAACGGCTTATGCCATGAGCGACGACCGGGATATAAGCCTGCAGGCCGGCTGCAATGACTATATTGCCAAGCCGGTAAGGAAAAGCCGGATTATCTCTGTATTAAAGCAATACCTGGAGCCCTGAAGCGATGGCTGTATCCCTGAATCAATCCCTTTCTTAATCCCTGACTCATTGACTCGATCATTGGATCCTGGATGCGATAGTTTGATTCCTGGCTCAATTCCTGGATCAGGGGGGCTTATATTAAATACAACCCGCCTGCCGAATCCACAGCGTAAGAGGGATGGATTCATGCAGGCGGGTTATTATAATGATGGTTAAACCGGGTGAAGCCCCTGATGATATCATGTTGGGCAACCAGCAGCCGCCTGATCAGAAGGCGAAATCTTCTTCTCCTTCTTCTTCCTCTGATTTTTTGGGCTTGGTTTGTTTTTCCTGCTGCTCGTCTCTGGGTTCTTCGGCATGCAAGTGGACCGGGTTTCCTTCCACATAGATGGCCTTGTAAGGATGGGTGGGGCAGGCGTATTCACAGGCCCCGCAACCGATGCAAATATCCTGGTCGACCTCCGGTATGCGGAGGTCGTTTTTGTAATCGACCATATGAACGGCCTTGGTCGGGCAATGCTCCGAGCAGGAGCCGCAATCGGTGCCTTCGGTTTCCACAATGCAGTTTTCCTTAACAAAATGGGCCTTACCCAGTTGGATCCGTTTTTTATCCTTCAATGCCAGGGGAAGAATGGCCCCTGTGGGGCATACTTCGCCACAGGCTACACAGTCATAGTTACAGAAGCTGGCGTGATAATCCATCCGGGGTTGCATCAATCCTCTTAACCCATATTCGAGCAGGGCAGGCTGCAGGACATGCGTCGGGCAGGCGTTGATGCAAAGGTGACAGGCTGTGCAGGCCTGATTGAACCGTTCTGTGGATTGAGCTCCCGGCGGAGAAACCGGGTTGTCGCGCTTAACCGGCTTGGTGGCACTGTAAGAGACCAATTCCTGGGCCTTGCCAAGTTGGGTGATGCTGGCAAAGGCCACGGCTATACCAGCCAGAAACTTGCGCTTGCCCAAATCGGTGCGGCGGCTTGCAGCCGGTTGCCCCTTTCCGGGACTTTCATGTGAAGCCTGTTGAATCGTATCCCCATTTTCATGGGTCTTACCCCGGAATGGGCCCTGGGTATCGGCCGCAGTCTGGTTGTCTGCCTCCGGCTTGCTCGCTGTAGGGCTTTTACCACTTGGGTGTTTTTTTCCACGGGTTGATCCCGAGTTGACGGCCCCCGATTTGTTATTGCCTCTGGATGTATGGCTTCCCCGGGGGGTATTTCCCGGGTTGGTTTTTAGATTTGCCGGTTTATAAACATCATTCAAGCTGTATTCGGCCGCTGAAAAGGGACATACAGCCAGGCAGTTGAAACAGCCTACACACCGTGCAAAATCGACCTTCATGGTCTTGGTCTCAATGCACCCGGCCTTGCACTTTTTCTCACATATGCCGCATTTGGTACATGTTGTAGGATTTAACCGGATCTGAAAAACCGAAACCTTTGAGATCAGCCCTAAAAAAGTGCCTACCGGACAAATGGTGTTGCAGTATAAACGCCCCTGCGTGATTGACATCCATACCACTACAATCAAGAAGGCGATCGGAGTGGCCATAACGCCTGCATGGATCGATTTCAGCTCAACCTGATACAGGGTGTAGATCCCGTGCTGGCTCAACAAAGAGGCCAGCAGGTTGTTGCCTTCAGTGACCAGTGGCCGGAACAGGTCAGAGAAAATGCGCCCAAAGGTGCTGTAGGGGTCGAACAGCGAGAGAACCAAAATGCTACCCCCCGCCAGAAAAGCCACACTCACCACTAATATGCCATACCTTAACCACCGCATCGCCTTCAAATAACGAAACTTTTGGCGCCTGACGCTGCGACGCTTGATATAATTGACCACATCCTGTAAAATGCCCAAAGGGCATATCGTTGAACAATAGACCCGGCCAAAAAGTAAAGTCAAAATCAATACCACAATAAATCCTGTGGCCACCCAGGAAAATACGTTGAAAAACTTCAACAGGGAAGGTACAAACTGTAAAAAAACAACCCCCTGTATCAGATCGGTGTTAATGCCTCCGGTAAAATCCAGAAAGAATATACTTAAAAGGATCAGGAAAAACAGTGAGATCACGACCCTGATCCTTTTCAGAACTTTATATTTTTTCATAAGATGTCTTTGTCTAAATGAAACCCCTATCCAGGAACCTGCACAAAAGGTTACCTCTAAAGCATGCGGGTTCCATGGCGAATGTCCGATAAGATTTGATAATGGTGAATACTTTGTTGATTGCTAACCGATTAAGTCTTTATTCAAATACAACCCGCATGCCGTAAATTTTCCCAGGGGGAATTGTCTAAAGCATACGGGTATCCTGCGATCGGATCAAAACCCTAAATGGCGCAGGAGTCATTATCAGACCGCACCATAATAGGTTGGACCCGAAAGCCTTAAATTTTAATTCGGTTGATCTTCAGTTTACTCAGGTCAGCTTCGCCATATCCCATCTTATCTCCCATCTCTATGTGGGCCACCCGTTCGTTGGGATTGAGGACTTTGGCCGAGGCAGCGTCTGCAGCTACGATGTCGTCGGAGAGGACCATGTATTTTTTTATGGCCACATCGCTCTTTGTTTTTCCCCTGGGGCCGTTTCGGGTCATCACCCGGTAAGCGTCCACAATATTCAGGTCAGGCTGGCGGTAAGAAGCAAAATCGGCAATGCATTGATGCAGTCCGTTGCGGTGCCAAAAAGAACGGTCATAGATAACGCCCATCAGGTTTTTCATGGCAATGGTCATCCGGGCTGAACCATGGTCCTTGAGGATGGGTACATTGATGAACACATCCGATTCCAGCATCAGTTCGTGCTCTTTGGCTTCTTTGAGCACTTTGCCCTGGGGAACATCTACATGCTGATAATAGCTCTCGGTATGTCCGGGGGCTACCGTTGCACCTGCATCTTTTGCCGCTTTTTCAATGCCGCTGGTTTGATAGGACTTTCTCCACTCATCACAGGTGTGGTCGAAAACATATACTTTTTTAGCCCCCGCTGCATAACACTGTTCAATGATCCGGGCAACCAGCTTCGGATTTGTGGTGGCTGCCAGCTCAGGCTTTACATCCCAGCCTATATTGGGTTTGACAACAACCTTTTGCCCGGGCTTGACGTATTTGCGCATGCCCCCCATCGATTCTATCGCCCGGTCAAACATCGGCACCGGCTCACCCCCCCTAATGCCTATCAGATCATAGTCAACCGCACTGTTACTGGTGGTATCAGCGAATATCTTTCCATAGCTGCCCATCGTCAGCAGCGAACCGGTGAATACGCCCGCTCCTAAACTTTTCTTGATAAAATCTCTTCTTTTCATAATCATTCAATTTTTTTTGTCCCTCTTATAAGAAGTTGCAAAGCATAAAGATAAAAAATCTCCCCATCTAATAAAAGAACCCCATTTATATTAAACGAGTCTAAATAATATACCTTGAACTCTTTTTTTACCGGCCGGGATTGCTATAACCTGCTTCAAATGATGCCTGGGAGTTTTTTTCTGGATGGACCGATGGCGCAAAGCGGATTTTTATTATTTTTATTTTTTGCCCAGCTCAGCGGTTCGTCTCCTTTATAAGGGCACCGTTTTTTGAAGCCACATGCACGGTCATCCACAACAATGCTGTCAGTAACGCATGTGGGTTCCATGGCGGGTGTTCCGGGAGTAATAGATTAGGGTTCAATGCAATGCTGATTGATAAGCCTTAATACGTCTTTAACCGGAGAAACTGAGAATTTTGCATCCCCAAACAATGGTTTTAAAGAATTGATTTTTCAGAAAATAAACAACAGTTTAAATCAAATAGAAATCTTCAGCAAAAGCCTATTCCGATGAAAAAGTATGGTATTCTTCTATTGTTTGTGATTTTTTTTACCGCCCTTCAGGGCCAGGAGTCAGAGGAGCATGTTAGTGAAGGCCCTGAGCGGGGCACCCTTTTATTGATCGGGGGAAATGCCAGTGACAGTTTGTTTTTGCCTGAATTCCAGGATTTGGTAGGAGGCCCCCACCAACCGGTGGTGGTCATACCCACGGCCCGCAGTGAAGGGGCCATTGACGGGGAGGATTTTCTCTATCGCCATAAGCAGCGATTTAAAGCGCACGGATTTACCCGCGTAACGATGCTTCATACACGTGAGCGAAGTGAAGCCGATGATCCCGATTTTGTTCAACCCTTAAGGGAGGCTGCTGGTGTGTGGTTTATGGGTGGCCGGCAGTGGCGGCTGGTTGACGCCTACATGAATACCCTGACCCACCAGGCCTTAAAAGAGGTTTTGGCCCGTGGAGGTGTTATTGCAGGCTCTTCGGCAGGGGCTACCATTCAGGGTTCCTACCTGGTGCGGGGCGATACCCAAACCAATACCATTATGATGGGCGATCACCAGAAAGGCTTGGCCTTTCTGGAAAATGCAGCCGTCGACCAACATCTGCTGGCACGCAACCGCCACTTTGATATGTTTGAGGTTTTGCGCCATCGCCCTGAATTATTGGGCCTTGGCCTCGATGAAAATACCGGCATTGTCGTGCGCCACAATACATTCAGGGTTGTTGGCGAAAGCTATGTGGCCATTTATGACCGAACCCGCTGGTCGGCCGAACGCGATACCGTTTACCCATTGCAGCCTGATCAGCAACAATTTTATTTTCTGCAGGAAGGTCAGCGATATGACCTGCAAAAACGAAGGGTGATCCAGCCTGATGAATGATAAGAAGGGTTTAATAGCAAGACACCATAGCAAGCTGCCATACATCCCCTGGTGCTTTTGGGGCTGAACCTTCTGACGGCCTGTTTAGGGAGGGTCGCTTATGCCAGGGCCATTAAAGGTACCAGGGAAAGTCTTGGCTTGACGCTTCCCCGGGTCACCTATATTGCTTGTGGCGAATTCACTCTAGCGTGCAGGTTTTAGTAAAACCTGCTGTGGCCTTTCTGAATATGATCGAATATAGCGAATTCACGGAAAAGGCTGCAGGTATTGGCCTGAGTTTTTCAAGGGTCAGGTCGAATGGCTCTTAGCTGTATTGAGGGTTCATTTCCAACAGGTTCTTCATCAGGGAGAACAGGTGCATCAACTCCGGGCGCATGTGATTGACTCCTTTTCGAATGTCTTGTCTGACCTGTTGCTGATAGCGTGCAAGGATTTCCTTTTCCTCTTCCCCGGTCTCGTCCAATGTGTTTTCATATTCTTCCAGGATCTTACGGAATTCGTCCCGGTCATGCCATTCTCCCAGCATATCTTCAACCTTTTTGATCTCTTCAAAACTCAATTCATCCTCTACCATCTTGTGGACATCCCCTACCTTCTGGCCGATGATGAAACGGATGTGCTTGAGGTATTTCCTGATTTGATGCAAATGAACCTCATAGCGGGGTTCAAACATGTATCGGTAACAGGCATCAACCCTTGATTTGACAAAGGTGTAGAGCTTCCTGTTTAGCCTGGCCTTTGAAATGCCCCCCAATGCCTGTTGAAGGGCTTCGGCCTGCTGGTAAAACCTGCGAAAACTCAACCCCGGCATGGATTGATGATACTCCTGCCTGCTGTGCTCCTCCATCTGTTCCAGATATTTGTAAAAACCCGGGAAATCCTCGCCAAGTTGATCCCGATGGTGTTGGTAAAGATTTTTGTGAATATGAACTTCCCGCAACTGACCTGCTTTTTGGAAAATTTTTTTCAGTTTCTTGAGGTGGGGATAATCTTGTTTTACACGGGCAAATTTGGATTCTTCCATAAAAAGAAACAAGGCACGCATTTTTTTTATGGCCACCCGCAGGTCATGGATGGCTTCCTCATCTTCGGTATTGATGGCCCGCAGGAATTCCTTCTCGAATTTCCCGGTGTATTTTTCAAATAGCTTGTCCAGCGTTTTGGCCACAATTCAAAAATTTAAATTGAACAATAGAGGAGAATGCCTTTGAGATCAGGCGTTTTGAAGCTGCTCCAGAACCTTTTTCTGATTTTCGATTTTTTTGAGGATCTCGTTGTATTCCTTTTCTTTTTGCTGAAAATATTGATCGGCCTTCTCAAAATTCTTTTTGCTTTTTTGCATCTTCTTTTCGGCCTTCTTCAGGTCTTTTTCGGCCTTTTCTTTTTCTTTCCTGGCCTGATCCATCTCTTCCTTCCGCTTCAATAAGGTTTTGACCGTTTTGTTGATTTCTTTTGAATATTGCTTGATTTCTTCGTAAAGGTTGCTTTGCGGATCGGTGTGCTCGAGTTGTTGGGCTTCTTCCTGATTAAGGACCTCGTTGTCCCCTTGAGGTTGACCCTGCGTTTCGTTGCCTTCTTCAGGCTTCTGGAGAGGAGATTCCTTGCTGCTGTTTTTTTGCTTTTCCTGATCGTCTCCCTTTAGTTCCTGATGCTCTTGATTTTCCATGATCATTTGTGATTTGTTGTTAAAACCTAAAAGAACAGCATTCCAAATTATTCAATTTTAATGACATTAACAATAGAACCAAATTAATTTTACCCCATTAGGCTTGAGAAAGGGCATTAGGAGTCAACGTCCTTCAGGCTGAGCTGAATTCTGCCCCGGGCCAGGTCTACATCAAGGATTTTGACCCGCACATGTTGATGCAATGCCACCACATCGGCCGGGTTTGACACGTAGCGGTTGGCCAGGTTGGAGATATGGATCAGCCCGTTGTGTTTGATGCCAATATCTACGAATGCCCCGAAATTGGTTATGTTGTTGATGATGCCGGGCACCACCATGTCTTTTTTCAGATCTTCAATGGAGCGGATGTTTGGGTCGAACTCAAATTTTTTGATTTGCTGGCGGGGGTCACGGCCGGGTTTTTCAAGTTCGGCGAATATATCTTTTAAAGTGGGCAGGCCGGTGTTTTCAGAAATATAGCGGTCGAGGCTGATTTGAGAACGCAGTTGTTGGTTGTGGATTAACTGATGAACCGTTGTATTCAGGTCGCCTGCCATTTGTTCGACGATCGGGTAACTTTCGGGGTGCACAGCGCTATTGTCCAGGGGGTTGTGGGCATTCGGGATGCGCAGAAAGCCGGCTGCCTGCTGGAAACCTTTTGCCCCCATTCGCTTGACATTTTTCAGTTCTGCCCGCGAGGAGAAGGGCCCGCTGTCTTTTCTGTATTCGACAATATTGCCGGCCAGTTGAGGCCCCAGCCCGGATACATAGGTCAATAGGTTTTTGCTTGCGGTATTTACGTTGACCCCTACCTGATTGACACAACTTTCGACGACCTGATCCAGTTTGGTTTTAAGTTTGGCCGGATCCACATCGTGTTGATACTGCCCTACGCCAATGGATTTGGGGTCGATCTTGACCAGTTCGGCCAGGGGGTCCATCAGGCGCCGGCCTATGGAAACAGCCCCGCGGACCGTTACATCGTAATCAGGCAGCTCTTCGCGGGCGACCTTGGAAGCGGAATAGACCGAGGCGCCATCTTCGCTGACGGTAAAGACGTTGATATCCCGGTCAAATTTGAGTTTACGGATGAATTGTTCGGTTTCCCGGCTGGCCGTTCCGTTACCTATGGCAATGGCCTGGATTTTATGGGAAGCGGCCAGGGTGGTGATTTTTTTGGCCGCTTGCCGGGTTTGCTCCTGGGGCTTGTGGGGGTAGATGGTTTCATTGTACAACAGGTGGCCTTGTTCATCCAGGCACACCACTTTGCAACCGGTGCGGTAGCCCGGGTCGATGGCCATTACCCTTTGCTGGCCCAGGGGTGGTGCAAGCAGCAACTGGCGAAGGTTTTCAGCAAATACCCGGATGGCCTCCTCATCGGCTTTTTCCTTGTAGTAGGCCTTCATTTCATTCTCCATCGAAGGCGCCATCAACCTTTTGTAGGCATCTTCCGTGGCTTGCTGAACCTGCCGGGAGATTTCCCCGTTGGCTTCATTCCGCACAAAAAGGTCTTCTAATAGGGCGATTGCCTCCTGCTGGTCAGGGGCAACCGATATTTTAAGGATGCCCTCCTTTTCCCCGCGCATGATGGCCAAAAAGCGGTGAGAAGGGGCTTTTCTGAGCAATTCCTGCCACTCAAAATAATCCTTGTATTTCTGGCCTTCTTCCTCTTTTCCCTTAACCAGAGCCGATTCTATTAAGGCATGCTTGTGGAAGTGTTTTCTGATGCGTTGCCTTGCCTGCTGGTCTTCGTTGATCCATTCGGCGATGATATCCCGGGCACCTTGCAGGGCCTGTTCCGCATCGGCAATCTCCTCGTTGATATAGTCCCTGGCCCGTTGGTGGGGATCGGTTGTCTTTTGTTTGAAAAGTTCATCGGCCAGGGGCTCCAGCCCTTTCTCCCTGGCCTTGGTTGCCCGGGTGCGTCTTTTGGGCTTATAAGGCAGGTAAAGGTCTTCCAACTCCTGGAGGGTATCGCTTTGACGGATCTGCTCCTCCAGTTGGCCGGTGAGCTGGCCCTGCTCATCAATGGTTTTGAGAATGGTTGCCCGCCTTTTGTCGAGCTCTTCCAGTTTTTGTTTTTGTTCCTCGATCCAGGTGATTTGCGCCTCATCCAGGTTGCCCGTCCTTTCTTTGCGGTAGCGGCTGATAAAGGGTATGGTTGCTCCCTGGCCCAGTAGAGACAGGGTGTTGGCGACCTGCCAGGATTCAACCTGCAGGCCATCGGCAATGCGCTTGGCGTAAGTATCGTTCATGAAATCGGTTTTTGCTGTCCTACGAAGATATAAAAATTCTCCCTGGTGACGAGCCCGCTTCTGACGACCCCGCTTAGCGGGGTCGGGTTCAATGTTACCCCGCTTAGCGGGGTGCTATCGAGATACTTCCGCTAACGACCCCGCTAAGCGGGGTCATATAAGTAGGGTGCTATCTGGGTTCGGCATGAATGGTGGCGGTCATCTCCAGGCGCTGTTCAATCTGGTTTTCCAGTTTTTCAATGTAATCATGGGCTTCTTCCAGCGAGAGCGTCCCCTGGAGGTTGATGTGAAAGGTGAGCTCTACATGTTGACCATAGCGATGGATATGCACGTGATGGGGTTTGGAATCGAAGCCCAGGGTTTCACGGCTGACGGTTTGGATGTTTTGAATCAGCTCAGCCGAAGGTTTTTCCCCCATCAGGGGATGCACCGCATCACGGATGATGCTGTAGGCCGCCCATCCAATCATCAGGGTGACCATAATACCCAAAACTCCGTCAATCCACCAGAAATACGGGCTGAGGAAAATGCCGATCAGGATGACCAATGAAGAAAGGGCATCGGTTCGATGATGCCAGCCATCGGCCTTCAGGGTGTTGGAATGCACCTTTTTTCCCGCCCATATGGCGTATTGGGCCAGCCCTTCCTTGACCGCCAAAGAAACCACCATGGCAATGATTCCAATGGTCCCATATTGAGCCGACTCATGCGCCTGGAGCTTTGCTATGCTTTCTGTCAGAAAATTGTAGGCAATCACGGCCAATAATACCCCAATGAATAAGGAGGCAATTAACTCAGCCCGGCCATGGCCAAAGGGATGTTCCCGGTCGGCGGGCTTTTTGGAGATCGATGCTGCAATTAGCACGATCAAGGAACTGAGCGAATCGGACAGGGTATGCCAGGCATCGGCAAGGATCGCTACCGATCCGCTTACCCAACCTGCCCAGTATTTGAGCACAAACAAGGCGATGTTGCCAGCCAAAGACAACCATCCTTCTTGCTTAGCCAGTTTGAAGCGGTTGTATCGCATCATCATGCCATTGCTCTGGTTTGAACCCATAAAGTAAAAAAAAATCTGCTATCCTTCATGGGCCTGAAAAATTATTCCTGGTTTGCCCTGACACTGAATTAGACTGATCTGATCATCGATATGCCCCTGCCAGCCTTGTCTTACCCCTGGTACTTGAGCACATTGGCCGGGTTCAGGTTGTAGCTCTTGATGGTATTAAATGTCACAATCACAGATAGCAGGGCAAAAGTCACCAAACCGGCCAGCAAAAAAATCCAAAGGTTGATGTTGGCATGCTTTGCATAGGAATTAAGCCAGGTTTGCGCGATAATAAGGGTTACCGGCCAGGCAATCAGATTAGAGAGAATCGCCAGTTTTGAAAACTCGTTGAATATTAATTGATTGATTTGATTCAGTTTGGCCCCGTGTACTTTCCGCAGACATATTTCCCGCTTTTTTTGATCGGCATAGAAGGAAGTTAACCCCAGCAAACCGATTCCGGCAATAATGAGAGCCATGAATGTCAGCAGGGTGGCGAAACGCCCAAAGTTGGCCTCGTTCACGTAGAGATTGTCCAGCTGCGTTTTTAGCCTGGAGGGTTTAATCGGACGAGTGGGATTGTATTGATGCCATACTTTGCGGATGTGGGCGAGTGGCGGCTGCATATCAGAACCTCTTACCCGGACGGCAATCACGCGGGCAAATTCTTCGGGGATGCTGTACATGTCTATGATGAATTTGTTCAGTGGCTGGTGTAAGGATTGTACATGAAAGTCCTGGCAAACCCCAATCACCTTTTCTTCCCCATACTGTGAACGGATCTCTTTCCCTAAGGCTTCTTCATTGGACCAGCCCATGTCGTGGGCCATGGTTTGGTTGATGATCACCCCCCGGGTTTGGTCGTCAGGGAAAGCTTTGCTGAAGGATCTTCCCGAAAGCATCCTGATTTGAAAGGTTTCGACAAAGTCCCATTCCACCAAAAAAGTGGGAATGTAATAATACTTACCTTTTTCCAGGCCTTCAACCTGATAGGCCCTGGTGTTGTGATTGACCCCCAGGATGTCTTCCATGCCCGTGACAGCAGTTATGTCTTTATGCTTCAAAAGTTCCTCCTTAAAATCAGAATAGTGGGAAGTTAACTTGCCTGCGCTCCTGAAGATGATCACCTGATCGGAGTTAAAACCCAACTGGGCCTTTCGAAGATATTTGAGCTGTGAGTAAGCCATCATGGAGGTGATGATCAGGGTGGTGGATATAATAAACTGGCTGGTTACCAGGATTTTCCTGGGTTGAAGTGATCGCTTCCGGGTGATCGGCTGGTTTTTAAACAACGCCAGGGGATGATACCGCGACAGGCATAAGGAGGGATAAATGCCCGAGAGCAAATTCACCAGGATCAGCAGTCCGGCCAGGCCAATGATTACCTGGGATGAAAACAGAAAGCCCGGGGAAATATTTTTTCCGGTGAAGTGGTTGAAAACCGGCAGGGTGAATTCAACCAGCAGAATAGCCAGTATAAGAGAAATGGTGGTCAGGATAAGGGTCTCACCCATGAACTGTACCATTAGTTTTACAGAGGTGGCCCCGTATACTTTTTTGATGCCGATCTCCCGCGACCGGGTGAAGGAGGTTGCCGTGGTGAGGTTTATAAAATTGGTGGAAGCCAGCAGCAAAATAACGATGGCAATGACGGCCAGCAGGTAAATGTAACTGATGTTGCTGTTGGAATTCATCTCAAAATCATGATCGGAATGAAGATGAATCCTGGTAAGTGGCTGAAGATACAGGGTAACGTTTTGATTTTTCAGTTCATCGTAATGCCTCTGGTAAAATGCCCCAAATTGCGCTTCCAGCTCTTTGTGATCCACGTTGGGATAAAGCATAAGATATGTCCAGCAGGGGTTCCATACCCAGGTTTCAGGATATCGGTTGGTTTTGGTCTGACGATAGCGGGTCAGGGCCCCCAGGAGTTGTTGAGGTCCCTGCTTGCCCTGAAGCATTCGATAGGTTGAGAGAGACCCCAGTATATCAAATTGGATATGCGACTGAAGGGGAAGATCTTCCAGTACCCCGGTTACTTTCAAATCAACATATTCTTCCAGCCTCAGGATCTTATTCATTGGCGTTTCTTCTCCGAAATAACGCCGCGCTGAGGATTGGGTCAGCACAATGGAGTTGGGTTGGTCAAAGGCCCTTCGGGGATCGCCTTCCAGGAAATCGAAAGAAAAGATATTAAACACCGTCGAATCGGCCAGATAGAAACGGGCCTCGTTGTAACGTATGGTATCGGTGGGGGTCTGATATTCCAACATCATTTCAGGGAGCTGAAAGTTGAAGAATCTTACCACTTCTTCCACCAAATGGGGATAGTCAGTTTGAATGGCAGGACCGCAAGGAAAAGAACAGGTTGCTGCATCTTCATTGACTTCCTGGGTGTTGTACCATCGGTTCACCCGGTATATGCGATCGGCATGTTGATGGTGGCGGTCGAACTGCAATTCATCCGAAATATAAAGGAATATAAAGATGAACCCGCCCATCCCTAGTGCCAGTCCACCTATGTTGATCAATGTATAGCGCCAGTAACGGAGCATGTTTCTGGCAGCCATGATCAGATTGTAGCGTATCATGACTTTGGCATTAAAACCATGTTTTCAGAAGACGAAACAATAACGAAAAAAATGGGGGGCTGGTATGCAGGAAGGATTTTACCGGCAATTCATTCGTATAAAGTTTACTTAACAGTTTGTATTTCAGTATAATAATAGTATGTAATTCGTTGGTCTCGGTAACCTCTGCCATGGAACCCTCATGTTT
>Ga0207714_1000683_pt1 | contig 22893 bp, 24 predicted proteins | sample PonA232FremontCA_2_FD_187270 | JGI IMG/M metagenome (GOLD analysis project Ga0207714, IMG submission 187270) | Marine sediment microbial community from Fremont, CA, USA - Pond A23 Sediment 2 (SPAdes) | ecosystem: Environmental > Aquatic > Marine > Unclassified | place: USA: Fremont, California...
CGCGACCACCGGGAAGCCGCTGGCTGCCGGAGTCGCGGAGCTTGTTGACCGACGGCTCGGGGCCCTCCCGCTGGCCGACTGCGGTCCGGAGGCTTAAGAGTCAAGCCGCCCCTATCTTGACGCGATGGCACCGGTTCCGGAACTCGAGGGGCGCGCGGCAGCCTGCGCCGAACGGCTGGCCGCGGCCGAGGAGGTGCTGCTCGCCTCCCATATCGACGCCGACGGGCTCACGAGTGCCGCCATCGCCGCGACCGCGCTCCGGCGGGCCGGCATCGAGTTCGAGACCGTCTTCAAGAAGCAACTGGACGAAGCGGAGATAGCGAGCATCGCGGCCCGCGATGAGGCGACGGTCCTCTTCACGGACTTCGGTAGCGGACAGCTGGACGTCATCGCGACCCACGAGCGGGCCGGCGATTTCACGCCCGTCATCGCCGACCACCACCAGCCCGCCGACGCCGAGACCGAGTACCACCTCAACCCCCTGCTTGAGGGGATCGACGGCGCCTCCGAACTCTCCGGCGCGGGCGCGAGTTACGTCCTCGCGCGAGCGCTGGGTGACGCGACCGAAGGGAGCGTCACCGGGACGCGAGCGGCGAGTGAAACGAGCCGTGAGCAGGGAGAGACGACCAACGGGAGCCTCTCCGAACAGCGGGCGGAGAGCGACACCCCCGCCACAGACGGGGGTGCGGTCGCGGCCGAGACTGAAGACCCCGCCGGCGACAACCGCGACCTCGCGGGACTCGCCGTGGTCGGTGCGGTCGGGGACATGCAGGCCGTCGGCGGCGAACTGGTCGGCGCCAACCGGGGGATCGTCGAGGAGGGCGTCGAGGCTGGCATCCTTGCCGAGGGAACGGACCTGGCCTTCTACGGGAAACAGACTCGCCCGCTGCCCAAGCTGCTCGAGTACGCAAGCGAGGTCCGGATCCCCGGCGTCTCCAACGACCAGCGCGGCGCCGTCTCCTTCCTGCAGGGGCTGGACCTCGACCTGAAGGAGGGCGGGGAGTGGCGTCGGTGGGTCGACCTCGCCGACGACGAACGCCAGCAGGTCGCCAGCGCACTCGTTCAACACGCCCTCTCCCGTGGGGTACCAAGCGACCGCGTCGAGGACCTGGTCGCCACCACCTACACGCTCACCGCCGAGGACCCGGGCACCGAGCTCCGGGACGCGAGCGAGTTCTCGACGCTTCTGAACGCAACCGCGCGCTACGAGCGTGCCGATGTCGGCCTGGCGGTCTGTCTGGGCGACCGCGAGGGTGCCCTGGAGCGGGCCCGCCACCTGCTGCGCACCCACCGGCGCAACCTCTCGGAGGGGATCAGTCTGATAGAGGAGCGGGGCGTCGAGCGCGCCGAGCACGTCCAGTACTTCGACGCCGGCGAGGAGATCCGGGAGACCATCGTCGGCATCGTCGCGGGGATGGCGCTGGGCGTCGACGGCGTGGACGGCGACCGGCCGATCGTCGCCTTCGCCCGCAAGAGCGAGGAGGAAACGAAGGTGTCGGGGCGAGGTACCGGCCGGCTGGTGGGCCGGGGGCTGGACCTGTCGGTCGTCATGGGGGAGGCCGCCCGGTCGGTCGGCGGGGATGGCGGCGGCCACGACGTCGCCGCGGGCGCGACCATCCCCGCCGGCCGCGAGGAGGAGTTCGTCGCCGCGGCCGACGACCTCGTCGCCGAGCAGATCGGGTGAGTCTTGGCCCGGCCGGGCGAACTGCCGCCATGAGCGAGACCGACTCCGGGGCCACCAAGGTCCGCGCCTGGCTCGTCGAACGGACCTACTCCGACGACGAACAGAACCTGATCATCCTCACCTACGCGACTCCCGACGGGCAGCGGTACTACCGCAAGGAGCGGGCGCTGACTTCCTTCACCGACACGCGGGAGACGACCGCCGCCGTCGAGGTCGAACCGGAAAATCTCGGGCGGACCGAACCCGGGCGGGTCGAGCAGTACGCCGCCGAAGCCGAGCGGATGGCCGATGCCCACGACCCCCAGGACGCCATCTGAGCGTGTTCCTCTACGCCGACCGCGAGCGCCCCTGTTTCCTGAAACCGAATTTCGTATCGCGATATGTGGTTTACAGCATCACGGGGCTACGGCAGAGCGTCCCCCGAGAATCCAGGGGGGGGGGAAGTCGGCCGGGGGCCTGTTGGACTCTTCCGGCGTCCTGGCTGGTCCGCGGGCCGCATGACCGGCTGGCAGCAACCCCGACCGTGGGGTTCGGCCGACCCCTCACGCGGGCGGCCTGCTGCTCACGCGGCCATCCCGGGAGCGCGCCGGCGCGCGGGGGCGAACGGTCGCATCAGCTACCCCGGTGGGGGCCGGGTGTGCTCCGCCGCGCGGGCGAACCGGCCGGCCGACCGGGACCCCGAGGGCTACCCCCGATAAACTCTATTTCGCCATACGGAACCGGCGGCTCGGGAGGAGTCCGGGAAACCGGGGGGTTTAGACGGCCGGAGTGCGAAGCACGGGTATGGGTTTTGGTAGCTACGACGAATCCGAGCAAGAGAACCAAGAGCTCTCGACAGGGGACGAGGAGGGCGTCACCGTCGAGGAGAACGCCCACAGCGGGGACGTCGCCTTCGAGTCCGACGCCTCGACGGACGAGCTCGTCGACCGGCTCCAGGACATGAAAGACGACGAAGACGAGGAGTAGACGCGGTCCTGCGGCGGAGTCCCTCGGGAACCCCGGCACCAGCGGTTCCCGGTCCCCCGGTAGGGGTTCCGACCAAGGTATTATACGTTGCTGCGTCGAACCGCCGACGTGACCCAGAAGTGTCATATATGTGGCAGCATGGTCGACACGAACGGTGCCGATACAGCCGACGCCGTGGAGGGGTTCGAGTGCGCTGACTGTGGAAGTCCGACATGCCGGGACTGCAAATCCATCGGCGTTGCCCGGGAGACCGACCACTGCCAGCGGTGCCGCGGTTGACCGCCCGCGCCGCAGGTTTTTAGTCATTCGGTTGCAAATCTTGGCGCGATATAATGAGTGTCAATGCCACACATGACCAGGCTGACGTGGACTACGACGCCGTCGTCGTGGGAGCAGGGTTCTCCGGCCTCTACCAGCTCCACCGTCTGCGGGACGAACTGGGGTTGTCGGTGAAGGTCGTCGAGAAGGCCGACGACGTCGGCGGGACGTGGTACTGGAACCGGTACCCCGGGGCCCGCTGTGACAGCGAGAGCCACATCTACTGCTACTCCTTCAACGAGGAGATCATGTCGGAGTGGCAGTGGTCCGAGCGCTACCCCGAACAGCCGGAAGTGCTGGAGTATCTTCGGTTCGTCGCCGACCACCTCGACCTGCGGAAAGACATCGAGTTCGGGACCGAGGTCACGTCGGCGACGTTCGAAGAGGGGACGTGGCAGGTGGAAACCGACGACGGTGAGACCGTGAGTTCGCAGTTCTTCATCACAGCCGTCGGCTGTCTCTCGACGCCGTACGTTCCGGACTTCGAGAACCGCGATGCCTACGAGGGCGAGACCTACCACACCGGGAAGTGGCCCCACGACTCCGTCGACTTCGAGGACAAGCGGGTCGCAGTCATCGGTACCGGTGCGAGCGGTATCCAGGTCATCCCGGAAATCGGCAAGGAAGATGTCGAACATCTGACTGTGTTCCAGCGCACGCCGAACTACGCCGTCCCGGCCCGGAACCGGCCACTGGACGACCAAACGTGGGAGGACATCCAGCGCAACTACGAGGATATCATGGCGGAGGCTCACGACGACGGGTCCGGATTCCCGTTCGACACGGCCCGTCAGACTGCGGGAGACCTCGCCATGGAGGAAGTCGAGCAGATCCTCGAACCGCGCTGGCAGGAGGGAGGGTGGCGCTTTCTGGTCACCTTCGAGGACCTCCTCATCAACCCCTACACCAACGAGAAGGTGTCACAGTATCTCCGCGAGAAGATCCGCGAGGCCGTCGACGACCCCGAAACCGCCGAGAAGCTCGTCCCGACCGACCACTACTACGCGACCAAACGCCCGCCGCTGCACACCGACTACTACGACACCTTCAACAGGGGCTACGTGAGCCTGGTCGACGTCACCGAGAATCCGGTCGAACGGTTCACAGCAGACGGTATCCGGACCGAGGACGGCGTGGAACACGAGTTCGATATGGTCGTCTTCGCCACGGGGTTCGACGCGATGACCGGGACGCTCCTCCAGATGGATATCACGGGCCGCAACGGGAGGACTCTCGAGGAGAAGTGGGCAGACGGGCCGAACACCTACCTCGGACTGGGCGTCCACGGGTTCCCGAACCTGTTCACGGTCACGGGTCCACAGAGCCCGTCGGTGCTCAGCAACATGCCGGTCCCGATCGAACACCACGTCGAGTGGATCTCCGACACCATCGCCGACTTGCTCGAGGAAGGGACGCGGTACATCGAGCCGACGAGGGCCGCCGAGGAGGCGTGGACGGAACACAACATGGACCTCGCCGAGGAGACGCTGTACACCACCGTCGACTCCTGGTACATGAACGAGAACATCCCCGACAAGCCGACGGTGTTCACGCCGTACCCGGGCGGCGTCGACGTCTATCACGACACTATCTGCGAGGTCAAACAGAAGGGATACGAGGGATACACGCTCGCGGACTCACTCGACGAGCTCGGTCGGGACGGGGAGAAACCGAAACTCGGCATCTTCGAGGCCATGGAACTGCTGCACGACGACCCCGACATGGACCTGGCCGACCTGATGGAGATGGCCTGACTGCGGGTTCTCCGGCCGTGTCGGTGGTGTCCCCGGCCGTTCGACCCCGGCCGGTGACCTCCCGCGAACGGCCTGACTCTCTCCTGGTCGCATAGACGCACAGTAAATTTATTTGGATTGACTATAATCATGAATAATGATGTCGATAGACGAACCTATGGCGACGGCGGCAGACGAACCGCACCCGGAGATCGCGGGCCTGGTCGACATGATGGGAGCCACGCCGGTTCCGGAACTCAGCTCGCTGTCCCCGGAGGGCGCCCGGCAGTTTTCCAAGGAAATGTTCCCCGAGGCGGAGGAGCCAGAGCCCGTCGGGGACGTAATGGAACTGTCGATAAGCGACGGGGGGATCCCAGTCAGGGTGTACGTTCCCGAGAGCGAGGGGCCCTACCCGACCCTGGTGTACTACCACGGTGGGGGCTGGGTCATCGGCGACCTCGATTCCCACGACGAAACCTGTCGCGTACTGGCCAGCGGAGCCGACTGCATGGTGGTGTCCGTCGACTACCGGCTGTCGCCCGAACACGAATTCCCGACACCGCTCGAGGACTGTTACACGGCGTTCGAGTGGGTCTTCGAGAATGCCGACTCTATGCAGGTCGACACCGACAACGTGTTCGTCGGGGGAGATTCGGCCGGTGGGAACCTCGCGGCGGCCGTAGCGCTGTTCGCCCGGGACAATGGTGGCCCGGAGACCGCCCGCCAGGTGCTGGTCTACCCCGTCACGGACCACAGCTTCGACACGCCGTCCTACGAGGAGAACGGCGACGGCGGCCTGCTCTCCAGAGACGACATGGAGTGGTTCTGGGACCAGTACCTCCGCGACGAGATGGACGGCAAGAACCCGTACGCGTCACCCCTGAAGGCCCAGAGTCTGGAGGGGCTTCCCCCGGCGACCGTAGTCACCTGCGGACTCGACCCGCTCCGTGACGAGGGGGCCGCGTACGCCCGGCGTCTGGAAGAGGCTGGCGTCCCCGTCACCCACCACAACTACGAGGACTGTATCCACGGCATCGCGCAGTTTCTAGCGGACCCGATGGATCTGAGCCGCTCGCGTGAACTCCTCGCGGACGTTACCGCCGACATCCGGTCGACCGTGGAGTAGCCCCTGTCGTCCCGTGGACGAGTAGATTAAATGACTTTGCCGCATTGATGTCTTCATGACCGATTCGGAAACCGGCGACTCGCATGCCGCCGACGATAACGACGAGTTCGCCAGCAAATTCGAGGACAAGTACGAACACTACTTCCCGCAGCTCCAGCAGGCCTACCGGAGGGCATTCGAGCGGATGAACGACGCCTACGACTCGGAGCTGGTCCACGCCATCGACCAGCAGCTGCTCGCCGAGAGCGAGCCGTTCTACGAGGGCGAGGGCGAATTCCGTGTGGAGCTGCCCGAGGACCCTGCTGACCGGCTGGCGGGTGTGCTCGTCGACGAGGAGAAGCTGGACGCGGTCCTGGAGCGGTACGTCGCGGAGATCGAGACCGAGCTACAGCGCGTGTTCGGGCTCGACGACCCGCAGTGACTGCTCGGAGGGATGTGCCAACACTTACCGCGACCGGGGGCGTACGAGTGGACATGGCTGGAGCAGGGCGTGCGGCAGTAAACGGGCTCATTGCCGCGGTGGTCGCGACGACGGTGGCGTACGCGGTCGGCCGCGACCGGCGGATGGCGCTTGCGGCGGGGCTGCTCTCGGGGACGATGAGCGCGGTCGCGTCCTGGCTCGCCGGCTCGGCCGGGGGACGTACGGAGGCTCCTGGCTGAGGACGGATTTCCCGGCTGCGTGGCTCCGCGGAGCCACGCACGGGCGGACGGGCGACCATCTGAGTCCAAAGGTCTATGCCTCCCGGCGCGCTACAGAGGGGTACGATGAGCACGGACACCCAGTCGGAGGACGACCTGCGCGAGCGGATCACGAACTTCCTCCGGCGGAACTTCCCCCAGATCCAGATGCACGGCGGCAGCGCGGCCATTCAGGAGATCGACCGCGAGACCGGCAGCGTCACCATCCAGCTCGGCGGCGCCTGCTCGGGTTGTGGCATCTCCCCGATGACCATCCAGGCCATCAAGACCCGCATGACCAAGGAGATCCCCGAGATCGAGAAAGTCCACGCTTCGACCGGCATGGGCGGCAACGAGGGGATGGCCGGCGGCGCAGACGGCGGCATGAGCCCCTCCTTCCCCGGCGAGACCCGCGGCGGCGACGTCGAGGACGACGAGGGTCCCGAAGCCCCCTTCTGATCAGTCGCGGCCTGACCCTGCTCCTCCCGTCTCCCAGCCGGCCACCAGCGCCGCGAGCGTCCGGTTGACCGGGACCGGCTCCGCCGCCCGCTCGACCACGTAACCGTTTATCGCGTCGACCTCCGTAGGGCGGCCGGCCTCGACGTCCTGGCGCATCGAGGAGACGTTCTCGGCAGTGTCGCGGGCGACCCCCTCCATCGCCGCGACTGCCTCCGCGGGGTCGAGGTCGACGCCCGCGGCGGCGGCAGCCGAGGCGGTCTCCCGGGCGGCCCCGCGGGCGATACCGGCCAGTGGCTCCTCCAGGACGGCGCCGTTGTCGACCCGGGCCAGCGCCGTGACGGGGTTGATCCCCGCGTTGACGGCCAGCTTGGTCCAGAGCCGCCGGGGCATGTCGGCGGCGACGGTGGTGTCGATGCCTGCCTCACGGAAGGCCTCGCCCGCGCGGTCAGCCGCGGGCGACTCACCGCCCTCCGGAGGGCCGAGGACGACCCCGCCCACGCCGTTGCACCTGACGACGCCCGGCCCGGTCCGCTCGGCGCCGAAGTCGGTAGTCCCCGCCAGGACGGGCCAGGGCAGCGCGGCCGTCAGCGTCTCCTCGTTACCCATCCCGTTCTGCAGGGAGAGCACTGCGCCGGCGTCGTCCATCCCTCCGAGCGCCGCGGCGGCGCCGGCGGTGTCGAAGGCTTTGACCGTGACCAGCACCAGGTCCGCGCTCGCGGGCGGGTCGGTACGGGCCCCGGGGCAGACCGTCAGGTCGACGGCGCCGGTCACCCGGAGGCCGTCGGCCCGGACCGCCCGGACGTGTTCTCCCCGGCCCACGAGCGTCACCTCCTGGGTGCGCGCGAGCAGGCCGCCCACGAGGCTTCCCAGACTCCCCGCACCGAAGACGACGACGTGCACGCCCGCTGGTCAGTCCTCCTGCCAGTAATAGATGTCCTCCTTGGGCGCGCCACAGGAGGGACACTCCTCGGGGATCTCCTCGATGTCTCCCATCTCGCCACACGCCCAGCAGCGCCACATGAGTTCGGCCTCGCCGGGGTTGCCCGCGGTCAGGTGTTCGCCCGACAGTGCCCCGACGCCAGCCTCGACAGTCACGTAGAAGCCGTGCCGGTCGAATCCCCGGACGGTGCCGAGTTTCGTCCCGTCGTCGGCGTAGACGCCCTGTCCGAACGCGACGTCGGCGGTGGTGTCGGTATTGTCGGCCATACGTGTCAATAGTTACGGACTACGCATAAACCTGTCTGCTACTCGGGGTCCGGGGCCCGCGCGGGAACACAACTGCGGTCCCTCTTGAGGGCTGCACCGTCGGCGTCCGTGACGGCCGTACCCGCGACCCCCTCCGCGAGAAAGTCGGACAGGGGCGGCCCGACGTTGCCGGGCTCGACGAGGAAGGCGTCGTGGCCGTGGTCGGAGTCGACGACGTGGTGGGCGACCTCGGCGCCGGCCTCGCGGGCGGCGTCGGCCAGGGCCGCGGCCTGCTCGACGGTGAAATGCCAGTCCGCGGTGAAGGACATCGCGAGCACCTCGCCGTCGAAGGCCGCCAGGGCGTCGGCGTCGGAGTCGAAGCCCTCCGCGAGGTCGTAGTTGTCCATCGCCCGCGTGAGATAGAGGTAGCTGTTGGCGTCGAACCGGTCGGCGAAGCGCTCGGCATTATAATCGAGGTAGGACTCGACGTCCCGGTAGGGAAAGAACCCCCCGGCGGGGTCGGTCGGGAACGAGCGGACGGCGTCCCGGCCGGCGGCCCGGCGGCCGAACTTCCGGTCCATCGAGTCCTTCGAGAGGTACATCACGTGGCCGACCTGGCGGGCCAGCGCCAGCCCGTCGCGGGGCGGCTCCCCATCGTAGTAATCGCCGCCCTGCCAGTCCGGGTCAGTGGTGATGGCCCGCCGGGCGATGGCGTCCAGCGCGAGACACTGCGGGTCCAGGCGGGCCGCGGCGGCGATGGGGACGAGCTTCTCGACGTGGTCGGGGTGCTGTTTGCCCCACTCGAGGACGTTCATGCCGCCGACACTGCCCCCGACGACCGCGTGGAGGTGGGGGACCCCGAGTTCGTCGAGCAGCAGGCGCTGGGCCGTGGTCCAGTCGGCGACGGTCACCGGCGGGAACTCGGTCCCGTATGGCTCGCCGGTCTCGGGGTTCTCGGCGGCCGGGCCGGTCGTCCCGTAGCAGGAGCCGGGGACGTTCGCACAGACCACGTAGTACTCCGTGGTGTCGATGGCCTTGCCGGGGCCGACGATGTCGTCCCACCAGGCGCGGGCCTGGCCCGCGGTGTCGGTCTCGCGGTCGTGGCCGGCGACGTGCTGGCTCCCGGTCAGGGCGTGACAGACCAGCACCGCATTCTCCCCGGAAAAGTCCCCGTAGGCCTCGTAAGCCACCTCCAGGTCGGCCACCGAGCGGCCACACTCGAACTCCACCGTCCCCAGCGAGGCGGCGTCGCGCTCGACGTTCATGACCGCCCTGCCGCCTCGATGGCCCGGTCGAGGTCGGCGACGATGTCGGCGGTGTCTTCGATGCCGACAGAGAGGCGCACCAGGTCCGGCGTTACCCCCGAGGCCCGCTGGTCTGCCTCCGAGAGCTGTGCGTGAGTGGTCGAGGCGGGGTGGATCACGAGCGTGCGCGCGTCCCCGACGTTGGCGAGAAACTGCGCGAGGTCGGTCTCCTCACAGAGGGTCTTGCCGGCCTCGTACCCCCCCTCGAGCCCGAAGGTAACCATCCCGCCGTACCCCCCCTCGAGGTACTCGCTGGCGGCGTCGTGGGTCTCGTGGCCGGCCAGCCCAGGGTAGGTGACCCACGCCACGCTGGGGTGGTCACGGAGGTGTTCGGCGACGCTCATCGCGTTCTCGCAGTGACGCTCCATCCGCAGGTCGAGGGTCTCGACGCCCTGCATCGTCTGCCAGGCGTCGAATGGTTTCTGGCCGTCGCCGAGGCTCCGGACGGCACGCTGGCGGGCCGCGACGGCGAGAGCGCGGTCGCCGAAGCGCTCGGCGAAGGTCACGCCGAAGGCGGGGTTTTCGCCGCCGACTTCCGGAAACCGGTCGGGGTACTCGCTCCAGGGGAACGACCCCCCGTCGACGAGCACGCCGCCGACGGTGGTCCCCGAGCCGTGGAGCCACTTCGTGGTGGACTCCCAGACGATGTCCGCCCCCCGCTCCAGCGGGCGACAGAGCGCGGGCGTCGCGAAGGTGTTGTCCACGAAGAGGGGGACACCGTGGTCGTGGGCCACGTCGGCGACGGCCTCGATGTCCGGGGTGACGAGCGAGGGGTTCGCGAGCGTCTCGCAGTGGACGTAGGCGGTGTCGTCGTCGATGGCCTCGGCGTAGGCGTCGGGGTCGAGCGTGTCGACGAAGCGGACCTCGACACCCCGCCGGCTCGCCACCGTTGCGAAGTAGGTGTGGGTGCCACCGTACAGCGAGGCCGCCGAGACGACGTTGTCGCCGCTGGCGGCCAGGATGGAGGTCGCGGCGTCCAGCGCGGCCATCCCCGAGCCCGTGGCGACGGCGGCCGTCCCGCCCTCCAGGTCCGCGAGTCGGCGCTCGAGCGTCGAGACCGTCGGGTTGTCGAACCGGGAGTAGACGTCCCCCTCCGCGTCCAGCGCGTACAGGTCGGCCGCGTCGTCGGCGTCCTCGAAGACGTAGGAGGTGGTCTGGTGGATCGGCGAGGCACGGGCCCCCGTGGCCGGGTCCGGCGCCGCGCCGGCGTGGACACACCGGGTCCCGAACCCGCGTCGTTCGCCCGCCTGTCCGTCGTTCATATCTCACACTCATATATCTACAAACTCTTATAACTGTGAGTTACGGCAAGATTCTCAGCGCGTGTAATTGACAGGCACACGCCAGCGCGTCACCTCGGAACCGTGTCCCTGCCGGAGCGGGCCAGCCGGCAGTGACCGTCACACGTACTCTTATGTCGGCCGGCTCGCACGTTCCAGTGGTGTGTGGACACCCCACACACGAGACCCACAATGAGTCACGATACTGACGACACGGAAACCGAGGGTTCGGACTGTGGAGGAGTACACCGACGCGGGTTCCTACGGGGGACCTGCACGGCTGCAGCGCTGGCGGCGGTGGCGGCGGGCGGGATAGGCGCCGGGACGGCGGCCGCACAGTCGGAGGGCGAACTCTCCCCGGCCGGCCAGTTGCTCGCGGACATGCCCGACAACTGGGGACGGTGGGGTGAGGACGACGAGCTCGGGATGCTCAACGAGTTGGGGAGCGAGGAGATGTTCCGAGGGATGCAGGCGGTCCTGCGCGGGGGCGCGGAGAACATCGAGCGGTTCACGCTCCAGACACCGATGACCGGCGAGGCTATCGACGCCCTCGTCGGCCAGGGTGAGTTCCCGACGACGGACACGGGTGACCCGGCCTTCCCGGGGCGGTTCCCTGCCCGGAAGGACAACACGGCCGACTGGCGCAACGCCGCGGACAACGCCGGGATGCGCTTTGCCGACGACCGCTTCGACGCGCCGCTGTACCTCCAGGGGACCTCCCACGTCGACGCGCTTGGCCACGGCTGGTTCGCCGACCAGGACACCAACGGTGACGGAGCTATCGACCAGGCCGACGAGCAGCTCTACAACGGGTTCTCCGCGGAGACCTCCGCCTCCACACGGTCGTATGACCTTCCAGTGCCGGGACTCAGCCCGGGGGAATCCGGTGAGGAGGAGGCGACCGCGGTCAGCGAGGTGAACACCCTCTCGCGGGCCGACATCTCGAACGCCGCCGACGCCGGGATCCAGGGCCGTGGTGTGTTGCTCGACGTCGGCCGCGAGATGGGCGACGAGGAGAACGGCTGGCTCGACCTCAACGAGTCGATAACGCTCCAGGACCTGCAGGACACCGCCGAGGCCCAGGGCGTCGAGATCCAGGAGCGGGACATCCTCATCATCCGGACCGGTTCTATCGAGCGCGCTCGCGACCCCGAGGCACCGTGGCACGCCCTGGCCGAGCCGGGGCTGAAGTACTCGGACGCACTCGTCGAGTTCATCGACGAGATGGAGATCCCGTACATCGCCGGGGACAACCTCCCCGTGGAGAAGGTCCAGCACGAGGTCACCGAGGAGGAACTCAACGACGGCCGGGAGGACCTGGCGGGGACGTACGTACTCCCGGTCCACGGGGTCTGCCTGCGCAACCTCGGGGTGACGATAAACGAGGTGCTCGACCTGAGTGACCTCGCTGCCGCGTGTGCCGAGGACGGCGTCTACACTTTCCTCTTCACTGCCGCCCCGCTCCACGTCGAGGGCGGCACGGGTGCACCGGTCAACCCCATTGTGACGAAGGCCACCGCGGTGCAGGACGACGACGGCGACGATGACGGCGGCGGCGACGGTGACGGCGACGGCGGGACGGCAACCGGGACCCAGGAGGAGACGCAGACCCAGATGGAGACCGACACCGAGACGATGGGCGAGCCCGCCGACACCGCGACCGAGGCGGAGACGACCGGTGCCGGCAGCAGCGGCTTCGGCGTCGGCAGCGGGCTCGCGGCGCTGGCCGGTCTCGCGGGCGCGAAGGCCTTCGAGGAGCACACCAACGACGAGTAGCGACCCGGGCCCCGCTCGCGGCCGCGAAACGGACTCACGTTCGGCAGGCCGGCCGCCCTTTAGCGCCTATCACAATACCTATGACACTCTGTGCTGTGCACCCGCACATCCATGCAGGTCCATGACCAAGAGCAGATAACGCGGTACGAGGAGGCCGGTGCGTGGGGCGAGGAGACGCTACTCGACCAGTTTGACGATACCGTATCGGAGCACCCAGACCGGACAGCCGTCGTCGACCCGCCGAACACGCCCGACCTGGTCGACCGCGAGCCCGAGCGGCTGACCTACGCCGAATTCGCCGACCGCGTCGACGCCATCGCGACGTCGCTTCGCGACCACGGGGTCGGGAAAGACGACTTCGTCGTCGCGCAGTTGCCGAACACGTGGGAGCTGGCGGCGCTGTATCTGGGTGTCGCCCGGGCCGGTGCGGTGCTCTCCCCGATGCCGATCCAGTGGCGACGCCACGAACTCGAGCACGTTGTCGGGACGACTGAGGCCGTCGCGTACGTCGGTCCCCGGGAATTCAAGGAGTTCGACCACGTCGAGATGGCGACCGACCTCGCCGGGACCTCCGAGACCCTCGAGTCCGTCTTCTCGTTTGCGGACGTGCGGGAGTTCGCGAGCCGCGAGCCGGACGCCGACGAACTCGACCCCGTCGAGGTCGGGGCCAACGAGGTGTTCAACCTCCAGTGGACCTCGGGGACGACCGCCGACCCCAAGGCCTGTCCGATGACCCACAACAACTGGCAGTCGAACCCGACGCCGTTGCTCTGTGACATGAGCGAGGGGGACGTGGTCCTCTGTGCGGCGCCGCTCGTCAACATGACCGCACTGGGGGTCAACTACGTCCCGTGGCTGCTCACGCAGGGCACGCTCGTCCTGCATCACCCCATCGACCTCGGGCTGATGGTCGAGCAGATGCAGACGGAGGGAGTCACGTTCACCATTCTGGTGCCGGCGATGCTGAATCAGCTGCTCAAACACCCCGACGTCGACGAATTCGACCTGAGCGACGTCGAGACGATCACGACCGGGTCGGCCGCCCCGGCCGAGTGGGCGATGGAAGAGTTCCAGGAGCGGTGGGGCATCGAGATCATCAATATCTGGGGGCAAAACGAGGGGACGTCGGCGGTCAGCGGCCCGGAGACGACGCCGATGGAGCGCCGGGCGACGGACTTCCCGCGGTTCGCCGAGGACACCGACTGGGGGATCGACGACCCACGCATCGATACGGTCGACATCCGGGTTGTCGACACCGAGACCGGCGACCAGCTGACCGAGCCGGGCGAGGTCGGCGAGGTGAAATTCCGCGGGCCGGGGCTGATGGCCGGCTACTACAACCAGCCAGCACTCACCGCCGAGGCCTTCGACGAGGACGGCTACTTCTACACGGGTGACCTGTTCCAGGTCGAGGAGGACGGCTTCATGAGCTTCTTCGACCGGAAGAAAGACGTCATCATCCGGGGTGGATTCACCATCAGCGCGAAGGAAGTCGAGAACATTGTCCTCGAACACCCGAAGGTGGCGGACGCGGCCGTCGTCGGCGAGCCCCACGAGGACCTCGGCGAGCGGGTTGCGGTCTTCGCGGTGCCCCAGCCCGGTGAGGACCTGGCGCTCGAGGACATCACCGAGTACATGGGCGAGGACGTCGCCGTCTACAAGCGCCCCGAGCGCCTGGAGCTCGTCGACGAGGTCCCGCGCAACCCGGTCGGCAAGGTCCTCAAGACGGACCTGCGCGACCGGCTCTGAACGGTCCTGGAAGGAAGTGAACGCCCCGAGGCGTCGGCTTCGCTCCGTTCGTCGCCAGTGTCGGCAGAAACGTCCGTACGGAGTCCTGCGCGAGCAGAGAGGGACCGGAGGTCCCTCTTGTAGCCGGACGTAGTCCGGCGACGAAGCGAGCGCAGGGCACGTCCGGACCGAATGACGAAGCGGGTGCTGAACGAAGTGAAGCACTCGCAAGGAGTGAGCGTCCGGACGGAGATTTGAACCCGTGAAGACGTTCCGGGTCGCTCGCTCCGCTCGCTTCCCGGGCGTGCGACTTCCCTGCTCAAATCTCCGTCAGTCGTTTTCACGTTCCGCGGACTCCTCGCTGTCGCTCGTCGTCTGGCGGAACGGAAAACGTCCGGACGGAGATTTGAACTCCGGTCCCTGGCTCCGCAAGCCAAGAGGATAGTCCACTACCCTACCCGGACTCACCAGTGCTTTCGCGGTGGCGGTAAAAGGGGTTACGGTTCGGTCGGTACACGTTCAATCAGCATTCTTATAATCATCCGAGCCAACGTTACCGTATGTCCGAACGGGCTGGGACAGCCGACGGAACGGCGCCTGACCTGTCAGCCCTCTCGGGCGTCTCCAACGTCCTCCTCCTAGCTCCGTCTCTGGGTGGCCACAGCGACGAGGTCTGTTTCGACTTGCTCGCGGAGCGGCCGCCGTCCGAGACGAACGTGCTCGTGGTCAGTTACACCCAGACCCCGGGCGAACTCATCGAAGACTGGGACACCCACGTGGGCGTCCCGCCGGTCCGCGGGGGGGTCGTCAGCGTCGGTCAGGGGGAGGCCGGTAGTGACGACGCCTCGTGGGCGGTCAAGCCCGTCGAGAACCCCTCGGACCTCACCGGCGTGGGGATCGAGCTGAGCGAACTCCTCTCGGGGATGGCGTCGGCCGCCGACGAGAACGAGCACATCGCCGTCTGTTTCAACTCCATCACCTCCCTGCTCCAGTACGCCGACCTCCAACGGGGTTTTCGCTTTCTCCACGTCGTGACCGGACGGGTCAAGACCGTCGGCGGCGTCGGCCACTTCCACATCGACCCCGACGCCCACGACGCCCAGACGCTGGCGACGCTGAAAGGGCTGTTCGACGCCGTCGTCGAGGTGAACGACGACGGCAGCTGGGATGTCCAGCGGTAACTCAAACGAGCGTTTGAGCCGTCACAAGGGGCTTTTTACCGGCGGTACTCCACGCAGATATGACGAGCTTGAACCGCCGCGAGGTGCTCGGAGCGGCCGCGAGCGTCGGCGCCCTCGCCGTCGCCGGCTGTACAGGAAGCGCAGACGACCCGGAGAGCCCGGGAACGGACGACGGCTCCGGGGACGGCGACGGTACCGGAGACGGCGACGGTGGCGGGGACGGGCCGACGGCCATCGCGGACGCGTCGGTCCGAACAGTTGGAGCGGACTGCCTCTCGGGCGACCAGCGGACCGACATCGAGTTTAACGACGAGGCCGGGCGCGTCGTCGTCACCGGCGTCATCGAGGCCTCGACCCCTTGCCACGTGGCTACCCTCCGGGAGGCGAGCTACGACGCCGGCGAGGACCGGCTGCGTGTCGACATCGGAACCGAAGACGACGGCTCCGATGCCTGCGTGGAGTGTGTCGGCGGCATCAACTACGAGGCGACCATCACGTTCACCGGCGACGTCCCCCGCGAGGCTTCCGTCGCCCACGACGGCCATGGACTGGCCTCGGCGGCCCACGACAGCGCCTCGGCGACGCCGCCGGGCGAGGAGGACGGGACCGACGACGGCTCCGAGACCGACGACGCTGGCGACGGCCGCTCCGGCTCGGACGGCGGGACCGACGACTCGCCGCCGGTACTGGAGGACTCCTCGCTGACCGTGACGGACGTTTCCTCCGGTACCACGGATACGACCGCCGACATCGCGTTCCGGACCGAGGCAAACGAGGTCCGGGTCCGGGGCACCATCCAGGGCGACGACCGCTGCAAGACCGCCGCGCTCGGAGACGTCACGTACGACCCGGAGGCCGACGCGCTCGCGGTCGACGTCGTCACGGTAGACCGCCCGGGGACGGAGGACGAGGCCTGTGCGGACCAAGTCATCTTCATCGACTACGAGGCCACGGTGGACTTTTCGGGCGGGCTTCCCCGGGAAGTCTCGGTCTCACACGACGGCCAAGGGGTCGGCGCGGCAGCACACGGGAGCGCGTCAGCGGGCGACAGCTCCTGACTGTCACTCCCGCGAGACCGCCACGAGCACGACGCCGGCGACGATGACCGCGCCGCCGGCGAGTGTCAGCAGCCCCGGGATCTCGCCGAAGAGGAGCGTGGCGATCGCGGCGCTGCCGACCGGTTCGCCGACAAGCGAGACGCTGACGACCGTCGACTCGACGTGCTCGAGCGCCCAGTTGATCAGCGTGTGCCCCAGAATGCCGGGGCCGACGGCCATCCCGAGAAAGAGCACCCACTCGCGGGGCGGGTAGCCCAGCAGGGCGGCGTCGGTCGCCAGCGCAACCGCGAGCAGTCCCAGTGCCGCAACGGTGTAGACGACGAGCACGTAGGGAACGAGCGGGACGCGCTGGCGGACGCTCCGGCCGGAGAGGACGTAGGCGGCGGCCGCGAGTGCGCCCGCCAGTGCGAGCGCGTTCCCGAGCAGCGGGTCGGGCGCCACGGTGCCCGAGAGCCCGTCCGCCGAGAGGACGACCACGCCGGCGATGGCGAGCGCGATGCCGACGACGGTCCGGCGGCCCAGTGTGGCACCCAGCAGGAAGACGGCCCCGGCGGCGACGAAGAGCGGCTGGGTCTGGACCAGGGTCACCGAGGCGGCGACCGTGGTGAGGTCGACGCTCGCGAACCAGGTGGCGAAGTGAGCCGCGAGCGCCAGCCCCGCGGCGCCGGCGACGAGCAGGTCCCGCCGGGAGAACGACCCCCCACTGCCGCGGGCCAGCGGGAGCAGGAGTAGCGTCGTGAAGCACACGCGGTAGAAGGCCATCGCCGGCTCGGGGGCCGCGCTGAGCCGGATGAGGATGGCGCTGGTGCTGGCGGCGGCGACGGCCACTCCGACGGCCGCCAGCGCCACCCGGCGCTGGCCAAAGCGGGCCGTCAGCCGGGCGACCGCCGCGGTGGACACGCCCTGACGGTCCGGCCGGGGGACACTAAATCTCCGCGCTTGTCGGGGTCTCCATCCCGGACCTTTTGTAGGAGGGCGGAGCCAGCACGGGTATGACCGTGAGCACGGCACTGGACGGGAGGCTCGCGCCGGCGACGGCGTCGAGGCCGCGTCCGCTCCGCCTAACGGCAACGCTTAAACAGCATACAGCCGTGTCCATCGCACACTAATGGGTGCAATCGACGAGGTGTACGAGGACCTCGACGCGGACGTCTCCGAGGAGGAGTTCCGCGAGGCCGTGGAGGCGAAAGTCGAGCAGATGGGGGGCCTCGCCGACGAGGAGACGGCCGCGATGCTCATCGCCCACGAGCTCGCCGACAGCGAGGTCGGCCAGGTCGCGGACATCGAGCCCACCATGGACGAGGTGAAGTTCATCACCAAGGTGGTCGCGGTGGGGGAGCTGCGTACCTTCGAGCGCGACGACGGGGAGGGTCGCGTGGTCAACGTCGAGGCCGCCGACGAGACCGGCGCGGTCCGGCTCGCCTTCTGGGACGAGCAGGCCCAGTCGGTCGCCGACGGACAGCTCGAGCCCGGCGACGTCCTCCGGGTCAAGGGCCGCCCGAAGGAGGGGTACAACGGGCTCGAGGTGAGCGTCGACAAGGCCGAGCCCGACGAGGAGGCCACGATCGACGTCGACCTCGACGGCGAGACGACCGTCGAGTCGCTGACGATGGGCCAGTCCGACGTCACGCTCCGGGGACTGGTGCTCGGAACCGACTCGGTGCGGACGTTCGACCGGGACGACGGCTCGGAGGGGCGGGTCGCGAACCTCACACTCGGTGACGAGACCGGGCGGGTGCGGGTCACGCTGTGGGACGGGAAGGCCGACCGTGCGGAGGAACTCGACCCCGGGACGGCCGTCGAGGTCGTCAACGGCTACGTCCGCGAGCGCGAGGGCGACCTCGAACTCCACGTCAGCGACCGCGGCGCCGTCGAGGAGGTCGGGGGAGAGGTGGCCTACGAACCCGACGCCGACCCCATCGCGGAGGCGGAGATCGGCGAGACCGTCGACCTCGCGGGCGTGGTCCGGTCGACGGACCCGGTCCGGACGTTCGACCGCGACGACGGCTCGGAGGGGCAGGTCCGCAACGTCCGCATCCAGGACGACACCGGCGACATGCGCGTGGCGCTGTGGGGTGAGAAGGCCGATATCGACCTCGCGCCCGGCGACGAGGTGCTCGCGGCCGACGTCGAGGTCGAGGACGGCTTCCAGGACGACCTGGAGGCCTCCGCGAACTGGCGGTCGACGGTCGTCGTCCTCGACGACGCGAGCACGGGCACGGACGTCGGCAGCTCCGACGCGGAGGCCGGCGACGCCACGGACGGGACGGCCCCAGGACGCGAGGTGGCGGCTGGCGACCCATCCGGCAGCCAGACGGGGTCGAGCGGCGACGACAGCCCGGGACTGGACGCCTTCGCCGACGGCGAGGGCCCGGCCGCGAGTCAGGGTGCGAGTGACGGGCCGGCCGGCGAGCCATCGGGGGAGGACGCCGGGCAGGCGGCCGCCGAACGCGTCGAGTTCACGGGGACGGTCGTCCAGACGGGCGACCCGGTCGTGCTGGACGACGGCACGGAGACGATGACCGTCCGGACGGACGCCCGGCTCCAGCTGGGTGAGGAGGTCACGGTCGGCGGCCGGCTGGCGGACGGGACGCTGGAGGCCGACGAGGTTCGGTAGCCGCGGGCGCGTGTAGGAAACTCTTAAGACCGCAACACTCCCGTTGTGCGGTATGAGCGTCGAGCTACCGTTCGCGCCGGTGGACGCGGTGATCCGGCGGAACGCGGGGGACCTGCGCGTGAGCAGGGGGGCGACCGCGGAGCTCGCCCGGCGCATCCAGACGCGTGGGGCGCGCCTGGCCGCCGACGCGGCCGAGGACGCCACCGAAGACGGGCGCAAGACGCTGATGGCCGCGGACTTCGGCGTCGAGCGCGTCCCGGACAAGGACAGCCTGGAGTTGCCGATCGCGCCGGTCGACCGGATCGCCCGCCTGGAGATCGACGACCGCTACCGGGTCGCGATGGACGCGCGGGTCGCGCTGGCGACGCTTCTGGAGTCGTTTGCGGACGACGTCGCCGCCGCCGCAGCGACGCTCGCCCGCCACGCCGACCGCCGGACAGTGAAGGCGGAGGACGTGGCGACGTACTTCGAGCTCGGACAGTACTTCGAATGAGATACGGCCACCGCGAGGTCTGCCTCGACCACGAGACCGGGCCGCGCCATCCGGAGAGTCCCGACCGGATCCGGGCCGTCCGGCGCGCGCTCGCCGACCACCACGGCGTCAGCTACGTCGAGGGTGCGTCGGCCGACACCGAGGACGTGCTCGCGGTGCACGACGACGACTACGTCGACGACCTGGAGGCGTTCTGTGCCAGCGGCGGCGGCAACTGGGACGCCGACACCGTCGCCGTCGAGGAGACCTTCGAGGCGGCGCTGGCGAGCGCCGGCCTCGCGGAGTGGGCCGTCGAGGCCGCCCTCGAGGGCGAGGCGGGTCGGGACACCCCGTTCTCGCTGGGGCGACCCCCGGGGCACCACGCCGTCGAGGACGACGCCATGGGCTTCTGTTTTTTCAACAACGCTGCCGTCGCCGCCCAGGCGACGCTCGACGAGCGGTCGGGCGTCGACCGGGTGGCCATCCTCGACTGGGACGTCCACCACGGCAACGGAACACAGGACATCTTCTACGACCGCGGCGATGTCTTCTACGTCTCCATCCACGAATCCGGGCTCTACCCCGGGACCGGGAAAGTCCACGAGACCGGCGAAGGGGAGGGCGAGGGGACGAACCTGAACGTCCCCTTCCCGCCGGGGACGACCCACGGCGCGTACCTGGCGGCACTGGACGACGTGGTCGGGCCGGCACTGCGCGGGTTCGACCCCGACCTGCTGGTCATCAGCGCCGGGTTCGACGCCCACGAGCACGACCCCATCTCGCGGATGCGCGTCTCGACGGAGGGCTACGGCCTGCTGACCGACCGGGTCCGGACTCTCGCCGACGAGGCCGGCGCGGCGCTTGCCTTCGTGCTGGAGGGCGGGTACGACCTCGACACCCTCGCCAACAGCGTCACGATGGTCCACGAGGTCTTCGACGGCTACGAGCCCGTCGAGGAGGGCACGGAGGTCGGCAGCAGCGCGCGAAACGTCATCGACGCGGTGGCCGGCCAGGGATTCGGTGAGTAGGGCTCCTCAGAACCGTCGAGTCAGGGCCGTGGCGCGAAGTAGCGAGCCAGCTCGACCCCGAACGCGTCTGCGAGGTCGGCGACAACCTCGCCGGTCAACACCTCGTACTCCTCCCGCAGGGCGGATTCGACGCCCGCGCCGAGCGCGACGTCGAACAGCCGGTCGCTCCGGCAAAACGCGGCCGCCGAAGTAACTCCCCGCTCGCGTTCGACCACGTAGCGGTCGCCGTCGATAAAAGGGCCGTAGGTGTCGGTGTCGGCGTAGGCGTCGTGGAAGTTCCCGGCGTGCTCGCGGACGTGGACCGGGGGGCCTTCGTGGCGCTCGACGGCCGGCAAGTCCGCGACCGCAAACTCCAGAAAGAGCGCGGCATCCGCGGCGTCCTCGCGGGCCAGCGCTTCGGCCCGGAGCACCTCGAACCCGCGCCGGTCGAGTTCGTCAACCAGACCGGCGAGTGACTTCTCGAGTTGGGGCCAGAGCTGGTCCTCGACGAGGTCGGGGGCCTCGAACCGGACGGCAAGCGGCGTCGTCCCGCGGGCGGCGACGTGCTCGCGGACGGCCGCGGCGTCCAGCGGGTCGAGGTCGGCAGGCTCGAACAGGTCGACACGGGGGCCGGCGAGCAGCTCGCGGGCGTAGTGCTGGAGCCGGGCGACGTTCTCGGCCGAGCAGACCGCAGCGACGTTGCGCTCGGGGTCGGTCGGGTCGACGACGACGAGTGGGTCGTCGAAGGAGACGGTGCCGTGGCTCTCGGGGTCGAGTTCGACCGGCGGGTGCCAGTCGGCGGCGGCAGCGACGAGCGGGCGGAACCCGCCGTACTCGCAGACGAGCAACTCGAGCAGAAAGCCCGAGAACCCGCGGGTACGGAGGTCACTGCCGTAGACGCCGATCCCCTTGCAGAACTGTTTGGCGACCCGGGCCTCGTCGGCCAGGTCGTCGTCGAGGCGGTCTTCGAGGTAGCGGGTATGAAAGGGGGTGCGGTCGACCGCCGACTGGATGGCGGTCGCGTCCGCGACGTCGAAACAGGGGACCAGGTCGACGTCGTAGCCGTCGTAGGTGCCGACGACGTAGGGGTGTTCGGCGTACTCCTCGTGGCCGTCCGGGAGGACGGCGTGCCCGACCTGGAGGCCGTACTCCTCGAGGTATTCGCGGTCGAGGCCGGGCGGAAAGGCGACAAAGAGGTCGATATCGCGGTCGCCGGCGAGCCAGGTGTCCCGGGCGGTCGAGCCGACTTGGAGGAGTTCGGCGTCGACGGGGAGGTCAGCGACGGCGGCTTCGGCGCGTTCGGTGAGGGCGGCGACGGTCTCCCGGAGCCGGCTGCGCTCCTCTTCGGTGGGGACGACCCGCTCGCGGACCGTCGCCGTCACCGCCGCGAAGTCGTCCTCGGACATGTGCTGGGTGTCGGGAGGGGTGCGTGAAAGCGTGTCGGTACCGCGGGAAAGCGAAACGCCTTTTGGACGGTTCCGACTACGGTGAGTTGAGCCGCCGTAGCTCAGCTGGTAGAGCACCACGCTGTTACGGCCCGTAGGTCACCTGCGTGCCGCAGATACGTGGTTGTCCCAGGTTCGAGCCCTGGCGGCGGCGCTTCTCATCAGGCTACACTTCTAGTTTCACCTCACTTGGCGAATAGTTACTTATCAGCCTCATTCGTCAATATCATGGAGGAATTCCCCAGGCAATTCAGCAAACTCGAAGAGACACAGAAGCGAGGCCAGGCGACCGAAGCACTTCTGAAGGCACAGTTTATGGTGAGAGACATCCTTGTTCTCGTTCCAGAATACGACAACGAGCCCTACGATTTCGTCGCTGAGATCGAGGATACTTTCTACAAGATACAGGCGAAGACGGCGTACCCCAGCCCCAAAGGGGGAACAGTACTGTTCGAGACTGTCAGTACTCGGGCACGGAGTGATGGATACGTTCGGGACGACTACTGTGATACGATAGATTTCTTCGCAGTCCACAATCCGGTACTCTCGGAATAGTACCTGATACCTATTGCAGAGGCCGCAGACGGCAAGATGGAGATTCGCTTCACCGAGCCGGAGAACAACCAGCGCGAAGGGATCAATTGGCACGAGGAGTACCTGCTGGACACTGTTCTTTCTGACATACTACAGACGGTGTAGAGCAATTTAGTGAGTGCGAGTGATTCTGAGAGGTGGAATCTGGGCCGCGATAGCTCGAAAAGCGTTTCCGGCCGGGGCAGCTACTCGGCGTATGCTTCGGATCATCGGGGTGCTGTTGCTCATTCCCATCCTCGACATCCTCCTGCTGGTGGTCCTGATGGGAGTCATCGGCTGGGG
>Ga0207714_1000684_pt1 | contig 22891 bp, 20 predicted proteins | sample PonA232FremontCA_2_FD_187270 | JGI IMG/M metagenome (GOLD analysis project Ga0207714, IMG submission 187270) | Marine sediment microbial community from Fremont, CA, USA - Pond A23 Sediment 2 (SPAdes) | ecosystem: Environmental > Aquatic > Marine > Unclassified | place: USA: Fremont, California...
TCAATCATTATGGAACCCGCATGTATATCCATGTCTTTGTTGTGTAAGTCCTTGCATGCGGGTTTCATTCGTATAAAATTTAATTAACAGTTTGTATTTCAGTATAATAATAGTATGTAATTCGTTGGTTTTGGTAACCTCTGCCATGGAACCCTCATGTTTTATTCATTACCTTTTGTGCTAGTCGGTGCATGAGGGTTTCATATGATGATTATGCTTTTTTTGATCATAAAGAATCGTTTAAGGGCAGCTTACATTGCAGCACTGTTCCTTCTTCGCTGGTTTCTATATTGAATGCTCCTTTCAGTAAATCGGTCCTGAGCTGAATGTTTTCCAGGCCAAATCCTGATCTTTCCTTTTGTCGGTTTTTATGGTTTTCAGGAAATCCATGGCCATTGTCTTCAATATAGATTTCCAGGTGTTGCTTTTCTTTGATAACCTGGATGAATGCCTGGTTGGCCCCGGAATGTTTGATGATGTTGGTTAAAGCCTCCTGGATGATCCTGTAGGCGTGCGTTTTAACTGCAGCTCTAACCCTGCCGTTTCTTTCTGAAACATGCAGCACTTCGTGTTGAACCTGGATGTTTGAGTTGGTATTGAACTCGTATGCCAAATTTTTTACAAGGTCTTCAAAACTGTTTCCTTTGAGCCTGGGCGGTGTCAGATTGTGGATGATGTTTCTGATCTCATCGTGGGTGTTTTGGATATAGCCTGCAATTTGATTGAGTGTAGCTTGATCGGCCTTTTCATTATTCTGCTCGATTTGCAGGCGCAGGCCGGTGAGTTTGCTTCCAAGCTCGTCATGGAGGTCTTTGGCCAGACGTTGTCGCTCAGTTTCCTGAAACCGGAGCTGATCCATGATCTTTTTGTTTCTTTTTTTCTTATGGTAACTGATTACCAGATGGAACAGAAGGTAGGAGGCTATGAACACAACTGCCGGAATGCCCCATCTGTACTGGTAAATTGGGTTGAGAGAGAAGCCGATCTTATACCATTTTTTGGGATTGCTTAAGGAGAGCAATATTTCCTTTTGGCTTTGCGAAATAACAGAAAGACGAAACTTTCCTATGCCATGGGATTTGTTTTGAATTTTTCCCAACACATTTAAATCATGATCGGTTAATAAGAAGCATTGTTGTCCGGGAATCAGAATCTCCTGATGCTTTAAGGAAGAGTTAAGTTCCTGGAAGTAAAAATAATGGTATTGATCCAGTGGTAAATTTACCGTTTTTAAGTGTTTTAATGCATGATTCAGGATATGAACCTTGCCATCGCGGCTGTGGATATAAGTTTTTTTCCATTTTTTACGATTAAATGATCTTACCATAAATTTGGAAAAATGATCTTGCGGGCCGTTTAATGTTTTTTCATTTAACTTTTCTCCTTTGATATTGAAGGCAACCACTTTTTTCCGGGGGGCTTGTTCATTCATGGTTTTAAGCCTGGCGAACAGCCTGGATTGGCCCTGGTATTTCAAAGGATTGGTCAGCAGCCAGGAAGGGGCATGGTTGAATTCGACGGGTTCAAACAGGAAGTTCAGTTTTTTGGTCAGCACGATGACCCATGCGCTGTTGTCGTTGTAGGGAAAAGAGCTTGAGTCGGGGTAATTATCTGCGGCATGGGTGTTTAAGAGGATTTCCCGGTCGCCGTCCTGATTGATGTCGTACAGGGTCAGCGGCCTGTTGAAGCGCACACCGAGGGTAGGGGAACGATATATATGGCCGTTGACGGGATTGATGGCGAAGATTCTGCGCGGCTTAAGGGAAAACCCGGCGTCGATGGCAAAATACATTTCCCTCAAACCATCCCCGTTAAGATCCTGCTGGCCAATCCTTCGGATATTCACATCCGCCTTGTTGTCTTCCAATAGCCGGGTGGTGGTGATAAAGCATCTTCTTTTGAAGTATTGCCCCTCTTTCCGGGGGTCCAGTAAATAATAAAAGATGGAGTCTTTTTTTCGGGTAAAAGCCCATATTTCCTGCTGTTGGTTGCTGTCAAAATCACCGAAAAGCAAAGGCGAGCGGGTGATCAGTTTCTCCTCAAGGTTCCAGATCCCTTTGTAGCTTTTGTTTTTTCGGTTTTTGATCCGGACCAGGCCATTGTTTAAGGGGGGATAATTGGTGGCCTTTATTTTTTCGCGGGTGGAATCGTTGTAAAGGTTTTTGAAGTATTTATCATGTTTCCGGCTGAAAACCTGTTCTTCGATGATTTCCCCCTTATACCGGTCAATAAAATGGGGCATAAACAAAAAAGAAACAGCACTTAGGATCAGTGCTATTGTAAGGGGACGGGCCAGTTTTTTCAGCTTTATTCTGTGCAAAAGGCTAACTTTATGAGTATTCTAAATTAATAATTTTTGCCGGAGTGCCATATCTAATTTATCTATTATCAAAATAGCTAACTTCCCACTCTCATTTGTGGCTCTTGCATATCATTATGATTACATTTATAGATATTACAAATCGCAAAAAATTTGATTTTACTTATTAAATGATATTCATAAGTTATGGATATAAGTCATTCATGATTGAATGTGTAATGTTTATTTATTTAATAGGCATATTTACCAATGTATTATCAGATTTGTATAAAATTTAGACATTGATTTGATTAATTTATTAAATTTGGTATCCCAATTAAAAATTGAATGCCATGGCAACCAACTATGCAAAAATCTATATAAAAATTAAGGATCAGGAATTGACAGTAGAGGGAGATCCCACATTTGTGGCGAATCAAGTTCGAAAGACCTTTCAGTCATCCCATTCACAATCTGTTAGGAAGAAGGCAAAAAACAACTCTAAAAACCTCTTATCAAGGTCATCGACAAATACATCACAAAAAACCCCGTCACAAAAAACTAATAATGAACAACCGAGTGAATCGGGTAACCACATCATTCAATCAGTAGGTGAAAATTTTAATAATTGGCTGGGGCAACTTCCTTCTTCTCATGATACGAGGGATCGAATATTAATTGCTGCGTATTTTAATCAAATCCATAATAAAGGTCAAAAATTTCACACCCCTGATATAAGAAGGCTTTTTGAAGCATATGATCTTTCCGTACCTTATATATCAGGTTTTTTAGACACGATGGAAATTCAAAAACTTATTTTTAAAGTCTCAGATTCCACCAGAAAAGGTTATAGGTTTACTTCCCAGGGAGAGCAATATGTTAAACGATTGCTTTTTAAAAAATATAATGAGGAATAATTCATCGATGGGAAATAATAAAAGGGTCCCGGTTAAAGACCAAGTTTTCAATATTGGTGAGATGGATTCAATGTTAAAAACCTTATTCAGTCAGGGAAATAAAATTATCAAATAATTGCACCATGAAAATACACAGATCGCTTTTTTTTTTATGCTTGATCATGCTTTTTACCACTGTGGAAGCGACTTCCCAGATTAAAGAAAAAATAAAAACATCATTTGACTCACCTGTTGTCTCAGTAAATTCTCACATATACGAAATTGTCAGCAGCTGTAAAAATGGCAATATCAATTTCTGGACCACTAAATTTGGCAATTTTAAACAGCCTTTAATTACTTATAGTCCTACTGGTGCTTTTGTAGCAACTGGCAACAAGAGGGGTGTCATTAAGTTATGGGATCGACAAAAAAATGACGCTGTTAAAGTTCGAACCATTCGAAAGCATGATGATCAGATCACCAGCCTTGACTTTAATCCGAGAGGAAATCTGATTGCTTCGGGAAGCAGGGATCGTACGATAAGGATTTGGAAAACGGACGGGACCAGCCTCCAGACATTAAGGGGGCATAGTCAGCCTGTTAATTCGATATGTTTTGGTCCCGACAACCAGTACTTAATAAGCGGGAGTAATGATAAAACCGTTAAGATATGGGAGATTCAAACGGGAAACCTCATTTATTCATTTAATAAACCATCGGGAAGCATTACAAGTGTAGATATCAGCCCTGATGGAAAGTTCATTGCTGCCGGCGATAGCAAAGGCAACATCAATCTATGGAGGGTGGAAGAGAAAACCCACTATAAACAATATAAAGCAGGGGACTCTGGTATAAGTGATGTGGTATTTCATCCCAACAGCATGTATCTTTTTTCTGCAGAGTTGTCGCCCAGAATAACGATATGGAATATTAAAAAGGATCAGCCCTTTTTATCCAAAGAGCTTCATGCGGGTACCATCAATGATCTTGCTATAAGCCGCGACAACAATAAAAACCGAACCTATCTGCTAAGTGGCAGTGATGATCGCACCTTACGAGTTTGGGACGTGCAAGAATTGCCCCCTAGATATGAATTTCTGGTTAAAAGGTATGCAGACAAAAAAATTGAGCAATGGGGCAAAAAACGTTCTGGTGAAAGTTCCGAAGAGTACCATCAGCGGGTAACAGAGCAAAATCGCAGGGAGAAATATCAATCTTTTACCCAGGAGGCGATTAACCAATATGCCCTTAAGAAATATGAAGTTGAATTTGATTCATTGGATCATTATGACAGGTATAATGAAACTTTCCGCCTGAAAAGTTCGGAATTGGAGAATATTATTGTCAATGTTCCACCCAAAGAAGCCGAATCATTTAAAGGTCATTTTTCTTCTTTGAAATATAAAAATCCCCAATTTTCTCTAACCCCAAAAAATGATTTTGTACTCAGCTCGCTGGAAGTGGTAAATCCGGGCAACAATAAAACTTATACATATAATAAAAAAGAGGAGCAGGAATTTAAAGAAACGGAAATATCTTTGGATGCAGCACCGATCAATGCGATAAAGCAGCTGGCAGAAAAGGAAGAGGTGCTAAAAGAAAAGCTGGAGAAATTCACTGAAAAAATGCACAAAGAGAAGAAAATCAGTGATAACATTGAAACCAGTGTTAAAGCTAAGGCGGAAGTAGCGGAAAATGAAGAAGGAGAAAAAGAAGTCAATCTCAATGTTGAATACAAATACCGGGTCATAAAAGCATCAGTCGAAGGCCAGACCGATGATTTTCCGCCGGGTGAATACCGGTTTAGTACATCAAACGCTGCAAAAGCTACTTTACAAGTTTTGGCCAACTCTTTGGAAAATGAGTTGTCCGAATACCTTCAGGATCCCAAGAACGTTACCATTAAAATTACCGGCTCTACCGACGCCACTCCAATTGCGGGGACGATTCCCTATAATGGTGAATACGGTGAATTTGAATATGAGCCTTATTATCTCAATGACAATCTCGAGAGCATAACAATAACAAAGGAAACCGGGATTACTAAAAATGAACAATTGGCCTTTTTAAGGACACAGGGAGTAAAGCAATTTATAAATCAGTATATTACAATCCTGAAAGGCCACAAAATTAATTACCAGCATTATGCCGAACTCTCTGAAGAAAAAGGAGCCGAGCACCGGAAAATTGCTGTTGATCTAACAATACATAATGCTTTTGAGGGAGATCAGCCGCCTTCTTCAATTATGCAAGAGGAAGAACTTTCTGATGTGGATAAAAATATACCTGAAAATGAGTCAATCAAACAAAAAAAGACTTATGCCCTGGTAATTGGAAATGAAGATTATAGTTCATATCAAAGGGGGCTGGACAAAGAGGCCAACGTTGATTTTGCAGTACATGATGCCAAAATATTTAAAAAATATCTGAAAAAAACATTGGGGGTTCCTTCCAGGCAAATCAAATTGATAACCAATGGAACTGCTGGACAAATAAGACAAGGATTAGCATGGATCAGCAATCTTGCCAAGATAGAAGAAGGAGATGCCAAAATCATTTTTTATTACTCCGGCCATGGTTTACCGGATGAAGAAACCAAAGAACCCTATATTATTCCCGTGGATGTTTCAGGAAATAAATTAGAATATGCGATAAAGCTACATGAAATTTATGATATTTTGACCCAGTATTCATCCAAACGGGTGACATCATTTATTGATGCATGTTTCAGTGGAAGTGGAAAAGGTGGCGATTTGGTTCAGAAAAAAGGCGTAAAGATCAAACCCAAAGAGAAGCAATTACATGGAAAAAGCATCGCCTTTTCCTCCAGTAAAGGCCGACAATCATCTTTTGTTTATTCTGATAAATCTCATGGATATTTCACTTACTTTCTGCTAAAGAAACTTAAGCAAACCAAAGGGAATATAACCTATAAGGAGCTGACCGAATATGTTAAAAATAGAGTTCAGAAAGAAGCGGCCCTTGATGGGAAAATCCAGACTCCTGATATAAAAACAGGAAAACTGGCTAAGGAAAAATGGACCCGGTGGAGATTGATTCCATAAATCGAGGGAATGGCCGCCAGAACGCCTTAACCGGATTTTGCACAATGTCAGAAGGTTGCATGTAGGGCAGCTTCTTGCATCTTATAGATTAAATTCAGTTTTACCAGACGATTTCTTTAGTTGAGAATTGTTGTCTTTTATGCATTGGATGATCGTATAGTTATGAAAACATTGCTTATATAATGTTTATGTTATTTTTTGATTAAACGCTCTAAATGTGCGTTGATTTTGATTAAGCTGCTCTATCAAATATATTTATAACCAACAACTTTTAGAATATAGTCTTTTTTTTACATCCTATAGATCAAGAAAAAGATGATTGCATTAGGATTACCATGTGTGCTGAAATGTGAAGATTGGTATCTTTTTTTCCTTCAAAGTTAAAACCATCTGATTTGGTTATACTCTTTTTTTTATAACCTGAATAGCTCGGGTGGTGATACATAGACTTCCCGACAAGGAGGCCTTTGGTCTCAGCCTTTAAATTAATCTTTTGTTTAATCTACTTTTTATCAGAGGATTGGCTTTAATGGTTATAAATTCCTGAAGCCTAAAACATTCATAGGCATTTGTTGTGTGACGGTTAAGTGGTCTTACACCAAATGATAGCCCTCCTATTACAAGACAACCAAAATTCATCGAATTGTAGAATGAAAAACTCCGATTGTTATGAGAAAGTTATTACTCTTCTTTTTACTGATATCCGTTACAGTGGGCATTGTATATGCCCAGGCCCCGGATGGGTTTAGTTACCAGGCCGTTGTGCGCAACGACCAGGGCAACGCCATCCAAAACCAGCAAGTCAGTCTCCGGATCAGCATTCTGCAAGGAACGGCAACGGGGTCGGTCATTTACAGCGAAGAACACAGTCCTACCACCGGCCAGCTCGGGAAGGTTTCCCTGAAAATAGGAAAAGGCACCCGCATCACGGGTTCATTCGCTGATATAGATTGGAGCAATGGCCCCTATTTTTTGAAGATTGAGTTGGACGAAACCGGTGGTTCGAACTACAAAAACATGGGTACTTCCCAGCTTCTCAGTGTTCCCTATGCCCTGCAGGCCAAAAAGGCTGGAAACACTTTCAGCGGTAGTTTTAACGACTTAACCGATGCACCTACTTTTCAGGGCTGGGACAAGGATACCACCGATGATTTTTCGGGCGTGTATGACAGTTTAAGGAACCGGCCCGACCTGGGAAAATATGTGGATACCACCAGCGCTTTTACCGGCGTTTATGACAGCCTGCGGCAGAAGCAACAAATCCCTGGGTGAATTTTCCTATACTTTGGGTTTGGGTAACACCGCTGCCGGATATTAAGGCATGGCACTGGGCAATGGTGCCAAATCCATCTCAGGGTGGGAAATCGCCCTTGGCCGGAACAATACTGAATACGTGGCCAATGATACGGCCGGATGGCACCCCAATGACCGGTTGTTTGTGATTGGTAACGGCTCCTCTTCACGGTTTCGCTCTGATGCCTTGAAGATCATGAAAGATGCCCGAACCGGGATCAACCTGGATACGGTTCCCCGGGAAAAGCTCCATGTGAACGGGGCTGCCAGGGTAGAGAAAACCACCACCCATCCAAATCCCAAAACCCTTTACGGCAATTCCACGCCTTTGGCCTATGGATTTATCAATGCCCCCGGTGATGTTCGTTTGGGCGCCTATGGCATCGATTCGGTCAATCAACCCGCTACCGGAGAATATGTCATTACCCTTGAAAATGGCTGGGTGGACTTTCCGGCGATTAACATCACCCTGCATGGCCTTTCTTCCAACAATTATGATGTGACTTACAGTTTCACCGATCCCAATCAAATCAGCGTTCATGTGGTGGATGGCGGTTCCAATCCCACAGACAGCGGATTTTCACTTGTTGTGCATGGAACGCCTCAATAAAGGGCCATAAGTGATGTGTTGGCGCCTGCGCAGATAAATGTACTGCGGGTCTGATTTGAAGACCAACTGTAGTTCTAACCTTAAAAATCCAATCTCATGTTAAGCAAACAAATCCTTATCGTACTTCTCATTCTGACTGGAGCCACGAGGGCTGGCGCACAAAATTTATCCCCGACAGTGCTTTCTTCTTCGGGCGGTTCAGGAAGTGCTGACGGCACTTCCCTGAGCTGGACCGCCGGGGAATTGATGGCCCAAACCTATATGGCCGATACCCTCATGCTTACCCAGGGTTTTCAACAGGGCAAAATAACTGTTATTACAGCAACCAGTGAACTGAATGGACTGAGCATGGACGTGAATGTTTATCCCAATCCCGTGCGAAATATGCTCAATATTGAATTCAAGGGAAGGGCCGATCAGTTCGTGCGGATAACCCTGATGAATTTGAACGGTAAATTGATGCTTGAACGGGAAATCAACAATCCTTCGAACATCAAACGCATCAACCTGAATGGGACCCCTGCCGGCACTTACATGCTGAAGGTCAACATTGGTGGCAGAGGCAAAACATTTAAGATCATCAAACGCTAAACTTTACACAAATGACTCCCGCAGCCACAAACTTACCCAACAAAGCGATGTAGTAAACATGGCGATTGGTGAATCATTCATCCTGCTGTATCTGACCTTATCAAACTTGATGTTTTTCACTGTGCTGTCAACTCTATACCGGTTTTCCTGTCCGTATAGATAGTCTTATCTCTTTTTGGCCGGTCTTTATGAAAGAATTTTATCCGGATAACGGGTGGACATTAAATGTATTTTTTCGGTGACGGGATGCAAAAAATACCTATAAATTGGTATTGAAAGGTTCTCAAATTATCACTAGGTTCGTATTCGTATGTTTTTAAAACCTCTGATAATGAATGAAATTCCAAAAGGTATATTATGAAAAAATTATTCCTTATTTTGCCTGTTATTTTCATCGCATTTTATGCAATTCATGTCTTACCCTTTGGAATTAAACAAGACGAAATTGAAGATGATGTGACTTCCATTCGACACGAATTGTCAGGATATTCAAATGTGCACAATGAAATTTCTTCCCTGGATGAATTGAATCAAAAACTGGGAGAAATCTTGAGTACTCATAAACAATTGTCGAAAACAGAGCTGCGTTTGGATGATATATCAGCCAGAAGAGATTTCATACGTCGCCATACATGGAAAAAGCCAAAGTATGATAAAGAGAATTTATATTTAATGGATTCTTTATTGAATCAATTATATTACCAGTTGCCCGGGCTGATTTCAAAGCACATCCGATCAGAAAGCAAAAAGGCCACTGCAGTTAATGTGGAGGGAAAGGGCATACAAAAGATCAATTCAAAATTATCAGAATTCAACCGGGATATTAAGCAACTTACAATGCATCTGGATCGTGTCAATAAGAAGGACCTTGATGCTGTAATTTCGATAAGAAAAAGCGACTTGCGTACCATTTCTCAAAACAATTCTGATGTAATAAAAAAGATTGCTTATCTTCAGCAAAAGCGGAGGAGAGCATTCTACGCAACAGTTCGCAAAAAGCATGCTGTTCATGAGATCAATGCTGAGATCAAGTCATATAATGAATTCCTCCGGGATGTAAAGGAAACCCTGAAGGTTATAGGGGATATAGGGGTTGCAGAATCTGCTTTAAGAAGAGGCGTGAGAAGGGTAAAGCGGGATGTTGCCCACTCAAACGCAATTGCCTCTATCTGTCTACCGCCTGTCAGAGCAAAAGCTTCCTCCTGATTTTTTTATCCAGGTTGCTGTTAAAGAGGCAAAAGTATATGAGATGGTAGTGGGCTTGGTTATAATCCATTCATTAACAAAAGTATATGTTATTTATTCGATTATGGCGACAATCCTGACAGCTTTTTACGAAAACAGCTGAATCGGTGATAAAAAGTTTGAAATATTCGGCAAAACTCAATATACTTACAAAAATTTCAAGATATGCGCCTGGGTTTTTAGACTGAATATGATTTTTCTGTTTTGATGAACCATTTTTTTAAATATTGTAGCCTATTCATTATCATCCTCCATTTTTGGCCATGGCATGAAATTCTGGCGCAAAGTTTATCCCCCACCCTGTATAGCAACAATGGAGGTTTCCATAAGAACCAATCAAGTTTGACCTGGTCGATGGGGGAACCCGTTATCCAAACCTTTTCAGAAGACACGCTCTGGTTAACACAGGGCTTCCAGCAAAGCAAGCTGGAAGTATCATCTGAGGATACCCTTGTGCATGTCAATTCAAACCAATCGCCGTTGCAGTTGTCCGTTTATCCGAACCCGGTAGGAAAACTGCTGAGCCTTGACATCCATTCAGATCAACCTAAACAGATCCAAATTAAAATTTATGATACAGGAGGGGTGATGCGGATGAAAAAAGTCCTTCACACCAAAAGGAATTGCGTTGATTTCAGCCAACTTCCTCCCGGCATTTATTTTCTGCATGCCCGGGTACAGGATCGAACAAAGGTTTATAAGATCATCCGGCATGAATGAATCCGTTTTGCCATCTGTATGATTCAAACTGTAGCTTTCAATACATAAACCCTATCGAGATGAAGAATTTGATTTTAGCTTTCACCATCCTGTTATTATCGACTTTGGCAAGCCATGCACAAAGTCCTGATGCGATTCATTACCAGGCTGTAGCCAGAAATGCCCAGGGAGATATTATAGCGAATCAACCCATTCATTTTAGGATCAGTATACTGGAAAATACCGAGAACGGGTCGCCGGTATATGTTGAAACCTGTTTGGACACAACCAATGATTTTGGGCTGGCAGACTTTAACATTGGAGAAGGGGATCTTGTAAGTGGCAGTTTTTCTGCCATCGAATGGGGAAAGAGCCCTTTTTATATGAAGGTCGAAATGGATGTTGAAGGGGGGAACCAGTTTAAGCCCATGGGCACCACAAAGATCGTAAGCGTTCCCTATGCCAAGTATGCGGACCAGGCCGGATCAACCACCCGCATGAAAAGCCGGCTGGATTCATTAACCAGGGCAATTGATTCGATCAATGCTTCCCTGGCTTCAAAATCAAATACCTTCTGGCTCAGCGAAAATGGGGGTTTTTTCATTGATGAAAGGGATAAACAAAGATATGATTTTGTTAAAATCGGCCGACAGGTTTGGCTGAAAGAAAACATGAACATTGGGCAAACCATCAACGGTCAGCAAACATCTACCTATAACGATGCCATAGAAAAATATGCCTATGATGACCTGGAGGATAATCTGGATACCTATGGGGGGTTATACACCTGGAGGGAAATGATGCAACTGCCCGATTCGTGTGCGACCAGCGATTGTTCTGACTTAATACAAACCAACCACCAGGGCATTTGTCCCGTCGGATGGCATGTTCCAACCCGGAGCGAATGGCAGGCATTAATTGATTATTTAGGAGGTAGTGCCGGGGGTAAGCTGAAAGAGACCGGTACTGCCCATTGGAATTCTCCCAATACCGGTGGCACCAACGCAACGGGTTTTACCGCATTGCCCGGGGGAAAAAAGGAGGATGCCTTCTTTCTGAAAATGGGGGTTACAGCATATTTTGGCGTGACCAACGAGGACGGTTCAACCAACACCTACACCTTTCAGCTCCGATATGACTCGGACCAGATCAATGCTGCAAGTACCCTGAAAAGTACAGCTTTTTCAGTCCGGTGTATCCAGAACAAATAATTGATGGTTGTTTGTAAAAACGACTTTTTGCTGCTTTTATTTGCGTGTATAGAGCAGATAAGGTTGAATAAGATTTTTGGAAAATTTTTCCTCAGCTCGAATTTTAGTACTCCCTATATTTGTTGTTTTAGCTTCAATAATTCCTCCATTTTAACCTAACCTTACTCTCCTGTAAAATTCTTAAATTGTAAAAGAAGCATTGAAAGGCCATACATAGAAAACCAACTTATGAAGATGCTACTTACACTTATACAATAATATTGTAGATCAACAACTCTGTTTTTATCTGTACGTAACAATATAGAAAAGTGTTCACTCATGGAGATTGATCACATTTTTCAACAACGGGCAACAACCCAGAAACAATATACTGATGGACAAGGATTATACTTCCAAATTAGAGGATAGAATAAGAGAACTGGAACAACAGAATGAACAATTGCAAAGATCCTTGAGGGAAAGTGAGAAGAGAGAAAGAATCACATTGAATTCAATTGGAGATGGCGTAATTTCAACAGATCAAGATGGGAAAATTGTTCAGATCAATTCTGTGGCTCAAAATCTGACAGGCTGGGATGTAGAAGAAGCCAGGGGTAAGGCTTTTGACGAGGTATTCAATATTTTTAATGCCCTTACAGGCGAAAAAGCCGTTAATCCCATAAACAAGGTATTAGAAAAGGGAACGGTTGAGGGCCTTGCAAATCACACCAAACTCATCTCGAAAGACGGAGGTGAGTATCAAATCGCTGATTCTGCTGCCCCCATAAAGGATGATCAGGGTTATATTTATGGGGTTATTGCTGTGTTCAGGGATGTAACAGAAGAATACAGGAAGAATCAACAGATCAAAGAAAATAAGGATTTTTTAGAAACCATCTTTCAAAGCATTCAGGATGGAATCAGTGTTTTGGATACGGATTTGAGCATCCGTTATGTGAATCCGGTTATGGAAAGCTGGTACGCTGAAAATATGCCCCTTGTTGGTAAGAAATGTTACACGGCTTATCACGGATCTAAAGTCCAGTGTGACCCTTGTCCTACCCTACGCTGCATGAAGACAAAAAAAGCCGAATCCGAGATAGTACCTGGTTCTCCCGATCCCAATTCTCCCGTGAAGTGGCTTGAACTTTACAGTTATCCCATCATAGATTCTGACTCAGACGAAGTAAAGGGTGTGGTTGAATTTGTAAGGGATATTACTCAAAGGGAGGAAACAAAAAGAGAGTTAAAAAGACACAAAGACCTTTTGGCAAGATCACAAGAAATTGCCCATGTTGGAAGCTGGGAAATGGATTTAACCCAGAACATCCTTACATGGTCTGATGAAGTTTACAGGATTTTTGGGTTGGAACCTCAGGAATTTGCAGCCACCTACGAAGCCTTTCTAAACAGGGTTCATCCTGATGATAGAGAAGCTGTATCAGAGGCTTATGAGGGTTCAATAAGAGATGGGCGTGATCAATATGAGATTGAACACCGGATCGTTAGAAAAAACAATGGAGAAATAAGGCATGTGCATGAACGATGTGATCACATAAGGGATGAGTCAGGACAAATCGTCAAATCAATAGGGATGGTTCAGGATATCACTGAACAAAGAGAATCTGAAGAAAATTTCAGGAAACTTTTTGAAAATGCCCCCATCGGTGTTTTTCGTACCAATTCAAAAGGCAATCCCCTGATGGCAAATAAAACAATGGCTCATATATTAGGTTTTGAAACCCCACAGGAAGTCATTGAACATTATGACGATCTGGCTGAGCAGCTTTATGTTGATGCCCAAAGAAGACGCGTGTTTGTCCAAATAATGAAAGAGCAGGGATGGGTTGAGAATTTTGAATATGAGGCAAAAAGAAAAGACGGCAAACATATATGGCTTTCCATGACAGCTAAGATTTCCAAGGAGAATGATGACAATGATTTTATCATAGATGGATTTACCTCGGATGTTACAGTCAGAAAAGAGGCTGAAATGAAACTTCAGAAGAGTTATGAAGAATTGGAAACTACTGAAGAGGAGTTAAGGGCATCCAATGAAGAACTACAATCAACCAATCAAAAATTGGAAGAACAAAAAGATAAATTGGATATATATAAGAGAATGGTCGAGAGTTCCGAGGATTTGATGGCTGTGGTGGATGCTGACTATAATTATATATGTGTAAATAATGCCTATTTAAAGTATTATCACCTAAAACAGGAAGAGGTAATCGGATATAAGGCAAAGGATATTATAGGAGAAAAGTACTTTGAGGAATCAGTGAAACCCAATCTTGATAAATGCCTTAAAGGGGAGAATGTGCAATATGAAATGATACGGGAATTTCCTGAATATGGAAAGGTTAATCTTGATATAATATACTATCCGCTAAAGATAGATAAAGGAGTAGAGGGTGTTGTCTCTGCCATTAGGGATATTACCAAGAGAAAACAATACGAAAAAGAGCTGTTTAATGCCAAGAAAAGAGCTGAAAAGAGTGAAAAGCTGACGAAGCAGAATTTGTTTAATATAGAATTTTTAGCCGACTGTGCAGTAAATTTTGTAGATAAGAGATATGAAAAAGACATATACAACTTTATTGCAAAAAAGCTGAGCGAATGTAATCCTGAAGCCTCTGTTGTTGTTGTAAATGAAGTGGATTATGAGAATTCCGTTATAGAAAATAAGGCCTTTGAGACTTCCGGTGATTGGGTTAAAAAATATTTTAATGATTCAGGAATTCAGCTAATGGGTCAAAAGTATCCTTTAGATGAGAGAATTGAAGGCTTGGCAGATGGAAAACTGAAGAAAATTGACGTGGGCATCTATGAGTTGACATTGGAATCAATTCCCCGGGATATGGCCTCAGAGATTGAAAAACAACTTGAGCTGGGAAGCATTTATGGCATCGCTTTTATATTAAACAATAAGATCTATGCCGATGCTTTTCTGTTGCTTCCCAAGGGCAAGGAGATTCAAAATGTAGAAACAACAGAAGCTTTTGGAAGACAGGCTTCCCTGGCACTCAAACGGAGGGAATCGGAAGAGAAGCTTGATGAGGCACGGAATCAAGCTGAAACCACCGCTAACAAGTTTCGTGCCCTGGTGGAGCAATTATCCGAGATGCTGTTTCTGCATGATCTAAACGGTCAAATTCAAGAAGTGAATCAAGCTTCGGCAAACAATACAGGCTATAGCAGAGAGGAACTTTATTCAATGAATATAATGGAAGTGGACCCCGATGCCAGAGATCGGGGCGATATGGAAAAATACTGGAAGTCCCTCTCGGTGGGTGATCCAGCTATAACTTTCGAGGCAAGGCACAAACGAAAGGACGGGACTATTTATCCGGCGGAAGTAGTGGTTTCTAAAATTGAACTTGTAAATAAAAAGTACATTCTTGCCATTGCCCATGACATTACTGAGCGTAAGCAGGCAGAGGAACAGTTAATAAAAGCCAAAGAAAAAGCAGAAGAAAGCGACCGTTTGAAATCGGCTTTTTTGGCCAATATGAGCCATGAAATACGAACACCTATGAACGGGATCATTGGATTTTCCCAGATTTTACAGAAACGTGACTACCCGAAAAATCAGCAAAAAAAGTTTCTCAATATCATTCATTCCAGAACACAGCATTTGCTTCATATCATCAACGACCTTGTAGATGTCTCAAAAATTGAAGCCAATCAATTAACACCGGACTTTCAGCATTTTTATTTAAATGATGTGATGAAAGAGCTTTATACTGTTTTTTCAAGTGAATTAGAAAACAGAGAAAAAGATCACATCCAATTGAAAGTAAATCGGGGTTTGAACTATGAGCAAAGCTATATTCAGTCAGACTTTAACCGATTCAGGCAAATCATGGACAATTTACTCAGCAATGCCATTAAATTCACCGAGGAGGGATCTGTCGAGTTTGGTTATGAATCCTGGCATGAAGGCCATCTGCTTTTCTATGTCAAGGATAGCGGAAAAGGTATTCCGAAAGACCAACAAGAACATATTTTTGAGCGTTTCAGACAAGTTGGTGATTCAACGGCAAGGACCCAGGAAGGTACAGGCCTGGGTCTGACCATCTCGAAAAGTCTGGTAGAATTACTGGGTGGGAAGATGTGGATGAAATCTAAAGAAGGAGAAGGATCCGTATTTTATTTCACCCTTCCCTATGAAGAAAAATCAGGTAAACAAAGGGAAAAAGATGCAGAGCAGGGTATATCCAATTTGAAAGATAAAACTGTACTCCTTATAGAAGATGATCAAACAAGCCGGGAGTATATAAAGGCACTTCTCGAGCCACATGGAATGAGTCTCATAATTTGTGAAACCGGAAGCGAGGGTTATGAAGCATTTGTAAACAACCCGGAAATTGATCTTATACTTATGGACATTAAACTTCCGGATGCAGATGGGCTGGAAATCACCCGAAAGATACGTTCTTCGGGAACCAATAAGGATGTTCCCATTATAGCCCAAACAGCTTATGCCATGAGCGGCGATGCTAAGGAAAGCACGGATGCGGGGTGTGATGATTATATCAGCAAACCGGTTGACAGTGAAGAATTGTTGAAGAAGTTAGGAAAATTGATCTGACACCAAACCCTGGCTGGAGGGCCGGTTAAGCGCTGCAGCCTCAGATGGTTAAGCCCGCAGCAATTTCAGGGATTTTCTGTGTATCCATGTGAGCAGACCCATCTTGTAATTGAGCGCCGATGATTTTAGCTTCGAGGTTAAAAATACGCTGATGCAAGATATAGCCCGAAAGTAACAGATGTTTTCCCTGATCAAGCTTCATTTGCTGTCCTAATTTTGGTTGGGATAATTATAAAAAAGGAAATTTTGAAATGAAACCTTGTAAATTTTAAAATCGAATCATAAATTTCGAATAAATTATAAATTAAAATACCTGAATCGTACGAGAATAACGAAATAAAAACTTCATTTTTCCTCCAAACAGAATTTAACTCTATGTATTATAGGCAAATCGTATGTTTTTTAGTCATACTTTTAACCAGTGTAAAGGCTACCCCTCAAAACATAGATGTTAAATCTTTTAAAGAGCTTCCCAACGATATGGACGCACGGGTACACGAGCCGGTAATAGATCAGAATGGGGAAAAGTGTGCCTTAATAAAAGTGGTAACTACTGAAAAAGGTTTTGTTTGGGAAGGAGGAACCCTCGGTATAACAGAGGTAAAAAATAAAGCCGGGGAATATTGGATCTATGTGCCGCATGGTTCCCAAAAAATCACCCTTAAGCATGATAAGCTGGGCGTTTTACGTAATTATGTTTATCCCGTAGCCATCAAGAAAGCTACGGTGTATGAAATGGAGCTGACCACCGAGGGGGGAGGCGATCCGGATATAGCTGCCCAATGGTTGGCCATCCAAACGGAACCCGACGAAGCCAGTGTCTTTATTGACGATAAGCTGGCAGGGACAACGCCTTTTCAGCGAAAATTCGAGGAGGGCGAATATACCTACCGCATTGAAAAAGATCGCTATCATAATAAGGCAGGGAAAATTACTCTGAAAGATGAAAAAAAGCGGTTGGAATTTACCTTAAAACCCCGTTTTGGGAACATTCAAGTCACCTCATCTCCGGAAGAGGGGATGAACATCTATCTTGACGATGAAAATACCGGCAAAAAAACACCTGCCACTTTAGAAGAAATTTCCTCCGGTGAACACACCATTGAATTGAAAAGCCGGTGGTACCAGCCACAGAGCAAAAAGGTGACAGTAGAAGACGAACAAACCACTACCGCAGATTTTAATCTTAACCGGGCTTTCGCCAATATCACCGTAAAAACCCATCCACATGCCGATATTTTTATAGATGGTGAGCAGGAAAGCAGAGGCAACTGGCAGGGACGGCTCATGGAAGGGATCTATACCATTAAAGCCGAGAAGGAAAAATACGCCAGCCAGAGTGAACAACTGAAAGTAACTGCCGGACAGGACGAGACGGTGCGTTTTGATTTGAAGGGTAAAACAGGTAAGGCTGATGTGGTTACTACCCCGATGGAAGCTGAAGTTTATTTGGATGGAGAAAGGCAGGGCACTACGCCTTTAACCATCAGTGATTTACTGATAGGGGAGTACAATCTGGAAATTGAAAAAGAGGGCTTTGGATCGGTTACGGAAACAATAACCATTCAGGAAGACGAGACTGTTACCGTTGAAAAGCAATTGCCTGATGCCAAAGAAGTTACGATTTCCAGTAAAATTTCCGGTGCAGATGTCTATATCGACGGCAATCATGTAGGTGAAACACCTTATAAGGGAGAATTAGGGTTTGGAAGTAAGCAGGTAAAGCTTGTAAATGGAAAACGCACTGAGCAGAAAAACATAAATATTACAGAAGGAGGGAAAGGTAGATGGGAATTTGAATTATTTGAAAAGCAGGGTACTTTTACTGACGAACGCGATGGGAAAACTTATAAATGGTTACGCATAGGTGGCCAGATTTTGATGGCAGAAAACCTGAACTATGATCAGGATTCTTATGGCAATGACTGGTGCTACGAAAGCAATTCATCCAACTGCGATACTTACGGCCGATTATACAATTGGGCTGCCGTAATGCAGGGAGCTTCCAGCAGCAACAGCAACCCCAGTGAAGTACAGGGTGTATGCCCTGATGGCTGGCATGTGCCCAGCGACAAAGAATGGAAAGAGCTCGAGATGGAATTGGGCATGAGCCAATCTGATGTTGAAGATGATGGTTGGAGGGGAACGAATGAAGGCAGCAAACTGGCCGGTAACGCTTCTTTGTGGGATTCAGGAGATTTAACAGAGAATTCGGAGTTTGGCGCCTCCGGTTTTACAGCCCTTCCGGGAGGTGACCGCGACGGCGGTGGAAGTTTCCATCACATTGGCAACTTCGGTCACTGGTGGTCTTCTACGGAGCATTCATCAACAAATGCCTGGTACCGTTACCTGTACTGCGACCGCACCTATGTCTATCGACTCAGAAGCAATAAGGAGCATGGTTATTCAGTGCGTTGTGTCAGGGATGATTGATTCATTTGATTATTTGGACCGGTACAATTTTGAATGTACTTTCCCATTTGAATGTACTTTCCCATTCACTTTTCAATGCCTGGGGCGCTTTATTGACTGACCTTTCATCTCTTTTTCCCCTGCAATAGACCATGGGCATTTTCAACCCTTCCTGGGCAAGCAGTTTAAATGGGACTTATGGAAATAAACTTTGATCCTGTGTCTGCAAACCAAAAAGGGAGCCGCAGCCTGTCGCTGCAACTCCCTGGTTTTCTAGTGGGCCCAGTTGGACTTGAACCAACGGCCACCTGATTATGAGTCAGAATCTGGGGCTATTCACCAAATTTGAAACTTTATTCAAGTCTTTGTAAATCATTGAAATTTTGTTATTTTTTCATCAAATATCTTTTGATTTTTGTCAGATGTTTTCCATCTTTGTGTTTGCAATAGCGTTTGCAATAAAACTGCAAACATGAATTTTAAAAACTTTGTTATATGGCATCTGCAAGATTTTGGTTACTGAAAACAAAGAGCAAGCAGACAAAAGACGGTTTGTGCCCGGTTAAGCTTATTGTTTCCCACGATGATAGGAGAAAACGTTACAGCCTAAAGGAGCGATTATATCCTGAATCCCGTTATTTATCGACAGAGGCATGGGAAAAGGTTATGAGTAATAAACCGCAAGGGCAATACAGGACAATAAGGCAAGACCTTGACGACCGGCTCAGAGAGGCCCAGAATGCAATTCATAAGATTGTTGAGCAATACGGTGAATTTTCCTTTGATCGGTTTGAAAGGGAATTTCTGAACAGGAATTTTGACTGGAAGGACGTATATCATGCCTTTGAAACCCATATCGATGATTTACGCAAAGATGGTAGGTATGGCACTGCTGACACCTTTGAACTGGCCTACAAAAGCATTAAGAAATATCGCAAAGAGAAACGTTTATCCTTCCACGACATCACCCCCAGCTGGCTGCAAGGATATGAACAGTGGATGTTGAAAAGGGGCAGGAGTGCTGCCACCGTTGGCATTTACATGAGACATCTGAGAACGCTTTTCAACATTGCCCGAGATACCTACGGAGTAAAGGCTGAATATCCATTTAAAAAATACAAGCCCGCCACTGCAAAGGCCCATAAACGTGCCCTGAGCCCCAAAGATATAGCTGCCATAATGAAGTATGACCCAGGAGACAGTCAGGGTAAAGCATTTGCCCGAGATATGTTTCTATTTTCGTTCTTCTGCTCGGGTGCAAACATTGGAGACATCGCCCGGCTCCGTTACCGAGATATAGAAGGCAGTGAAATTGTTTTCTCCCGTCAAAAGACCAAAAATTCCAGAGAGAAAACCACCATCCGTGTGCCTTTTATACAATCCCTACAGGACATCGTTGACCGCTGGGGCCGCAAAACCATCAATCAGGATACGTACATTTTTCCCATGCTGGACGGGGGCATGAGTGAGGCCCGTAAAAAAGAAGTTATTATGAATAAAAGAAGTAACCTCCGCAAACGGTTGATTGGTATTGCAAAGGAAATCGGACTGGAGCATCTTTCCTTAATTCATGCCCGGCATTCCTACGCAACCATCACGAAGAACTCAGGGGCCTCAACCGAATTTATACAAGAGCAGCTGGGCCACAGTAGCCCCAACGTTACACAGAATTATCTGGATTCATTCACAGAGGAGGCAAGGAAGGAAAAGGCTCAGGAGCTCGAAGATTTGATAACAAAATCAGAAACCGGATGATATGGATTATTTAAGCATCATAATGGAAGGCTGGACGGACGAGGCTGCAAGCTCTTATTTGACTGAATATTTTGTCAGGCAATATAAAACCTATGAGAGCCGCCAGCATTTCACGACGAAGGAATTTTTCACCGGGCTCATTTTGGCGTGGGTTAAACTCAACAATGAATTTAACCGGCAGCTGGATGAACAGACCAACGATAATCCAGCAGAACGGGATAAGAAAATAAAAGATAACTTTACAGTGGATGTTTCAACCCTAACCGGTTACGAAGTTCAGATGACATATTTTGACATCCAGTATTTGAAAACGTTCATTGTAGAGGCCAGAAAGCAGGTTATCTCCGACACCCCTCGGCGGAATAAACCACAATTTAAGCATTATTTTACCACTGATAACCCGGGGTCAGTTATCGAAGCACTTAAAAGCCATTATGCTGGCAGCAAGCCCAAAGAATTTGCATTGATGGCTGTTGCACTTAAAAAGTTGGAAATTATTCACTCTGATATAGCAGTCAATAAAACGAAGCTATATAAAGCTCTCAGTCAGGAATTTGGCAATATCGGAAGCCGTCAAAATTTCTCCGATAAACTCGACAAATACCTGAACTCCTCTTATTCCTTCGATAAGAACGAAATTCAAGAGCACATCGAAAAACTACAAAGCATCCTCCCCCTTCAATGAAAATTCGCTTGCAGAAAGTTGCACGCAACTTTTTGCAAGTTTTAAAGCACTTCCTTTGCTTTTGAAGTTAAACTAAAGCAGGAGGAAGTCATGCAATCTATAACCTTTGATTCTTTGCCGGAAGCCGTCAACCAGCTCAATGAAAAAATTGACCGATTAATTGAGCTTCAAGAAGGCGGCAGCAGCCAGCCTGACCATGACCGGTTCATGGATGTTGACCAGCTCATTGAATACCTTCCAGACAACCCCAGCCGCAGCAGTGTTTACCGATGGGTAACTTATAGGAAGATCCCTTTTCACAAAGAAGGCAAAAAACTATTATTTCGACGAAGTGAGATTGATAAGTGGCTGGAGAACGGCAGAAGTATGGTTGACCTGAATCTTGAAAAATAAAAAACCCGGCAGGCACCGGGTATAAAAGAGTCTGGATATGAGTAGCGAAGATAACAAAAAATCGTTCATCCTTTACACAGAATATAAGGAAACCTTTGATGCCCTGAGCGATGAACAGGCAGGCAAGTTGATCAAGTATATTTTCAAGTATGTCAACGGCGATGCGGGCAAATTGGATGATAAAAACCTGCAACTTGCTTTCATTCCTATAAAGCAGAACCTCCAGCGTGATCTGGAGAAATGGAAGATTAAACAGCAGCAGCGAAAAGATGCAGGCCGGAAAAGTGCTGAGGCCAGAAAAAAGCAACGAAAGTCAACGGCCGTTAGCGACCGTCAACGAACGTCAACTGTTAATGTTAATGGTAATGTTAATGGTAATGGTAAAAAGAGATTTACCCCTCCATCACTGAATGAAGTAATTAAATATTTTAAAGAGAATGGATTTTCCAAAGACCTCGCCAAACGTGCATTTGAACATTACAAGCTGGCTGATTGGCATGACAGCCGAGGGAATCCTGTTAAAAACTGGAAGCAAAAAATGCGGACTGTCTGGATGACAGGCAACGGTAAGGCAGCCAAGCCTTTAAAAGTAGGTAAGCAAAGCACAGGCGATTATAACGATGATTAGCTACCTGTTAAGCATAAGTGATTGAAAAGAAAAAGTTGCGCTAAAAAGAAAAGTTTATGGAACTTAGCGAAGAGGCAAAAAAGGCTCGCAGACTGTATAAGCGTCAATGGAATAGGGCGAACCGGGAACACGTCAACGCATACAAAAGACGCTGGCGCCGGGAAAATCCTGAGAAAGACCGGGCGAATAGGGAGCGTTGGCTTTTACGTTGGATGGAGCGCAACGGCCCTCAATCCAGCGACAGGAATACGGGCATATCGGGTAAGTAGAATAAATCAATGTAGAACACTAAAAATCAATATTATGGACACCCAAAAGCAATTAACTGAAAGTTTCCAGCGGCTCGGGTTGGACGAGAACAGAGCTAAAACCGCAGCACGTGGAGGAGACAGGGAATTTTTTCTTAGCGAGCAAGAGGACGTCAATCAAGATGACCTTAAAGAATCTTTCACCCGGCTCATGGGAGACGAAGAGAAAGCAAAGATAGCGGCTGCCGGGAAGTAAATAAATGTTGAACTTTAAATTTATTGTAATAT
>Ga0207714_1000686_pt1 | contig 22877 bp, 18 predicted proteins | sample PonA232FremontCA_2_FD_187270 | JGI IMG/M metagenome (GOLD analysis project Ga0207714, IMG submission 187270) | Marine sediment microbial community from Fremont, CA, USA - Pond A23 Sediment 2 (SPAdes) | ecosystem: Environmental > Aquatic > Marine > Unclassified | place: USA: Fremont, California...
CGCCTTCGGCTTCGTCGACCGCCTGACTGCCGGCTTTTTCGCCCTCGTGGGCACCGTCTACTTCCGCTCCGAGCTCGGCCTCGACGCCGCGGGGACCGGACTCCTGCTCGGTGCCTTCTTCGCTCCCTTCGCGTTGCTGCAGTACCCCTTCGGCCGGCTCTCGGACCGAGTCGGCCGGGTCGTTCCGGTCGCGGTCGGCTCGCTGTGCTACGGCGTCGCCATCGTCTGTGTCTTTCTCGCGCCCTCCGTTCCGCTGACCGCGGCAGTGATGGTCGCCGTCGGCGTGCTCGGAGCGCTGGTGGCGCCGGCGACGATGGCGCTGGTGACCGACCTGGCCGGCGACGCTCGCGGCGTGGCGATGGGCGGGTTCAACATCTTCGGGAGCCTGGGCTTTCTCGCTGGGGTGGTCGGGGGAGCCACCGTCGCTGCAGGTCAGGGCTTCGGTGCCGCCTTCGTGGTCGTCGGACTCTCGGAAGCCGCCATCGCCCTCCTCGCACTGCCGGCGCTGCTCCGGCTCGCACCCGAGGGGGGGCCGGACGAACGGGGCTGAACTTACAGCAGCCGCCGGACCGCCCCCTCGAGCTCGGCGGGGACGCGCTCGCGCAGCGCGTCGGCGTCGGTCACGCCGTCGGCGTTGACCAGGTAGGCCCGGCCGGGCTCGTCGCCGTAGACCCGCTGGAAGTCGTAGACAAAGCCGTAGACGTCGGTGTCCTCGGGTATCTCCTCGCTCCCGCGCAGGAAGGCGGCCTGGCGGTCGACGTTGTACTCGACGAGCTGGTCGACGAGGCCCACCTCCCGGTCGGGGTCGACGCGGTCGTCGGCCAGCCCGGCCTCGACGACCGGGACGAGCGAGTCGACCCACTTCGCCACGCCCGGCGGGGTCTCGCCGTCCCCTCCGCCGGTGGCGTCTCGCTCGCCCCCGCGGACGGCCTCCAGGGCGGCCGTGACCGCGCCACAGCCGGTGTGGCCGACGACGACCGCCGTCCGCGTGCCCGTGTAGGCGATGGGGTACAGCACCGAGCCGTCGACGACCCGCTCGCCGCCGTGGCGGTCCCAGACCTGGTTGCCGATGGTGCTCGGCGCGAACAGCCAGCCCGGCTCCGTCACGTCCCACATCCCCTCCTGGGAGACCCGCGAGTCCGGACAGCAGACCGAGACGGCCGTCGGTTCCTGACCGTCCTGAACGTCCGCGAAGTGTCTCTCCGGGAGCGAGTTGACGTGGTGGGCGTTGCGCTCAAGCAACTCCTGTAGCGTATCCATACCCCGGACCAGGCAACCCCCGTACTTTGGCGTACCTGTCTGTCCCCACCGTGGTTCCGGGCCCGCCGCCGCGAAGCCGAGCCGACACCGACCGGCGCGGCATCAAAACGCCCATCACGTCCGGCCGCGAGGGTACGCCACACGAGGTGGCTGCCGTGACCAACCAATACAGGGACGACTACCCCGAGAAGACGCTGTACCTCCCGGGCCCGACCGAGGTCCGCGAGGACGTCGTCGACGCGATGGCCGAGCCGATGTTCGGCCACCGGATGGACCGGATGACCGACCTCTACACGACCATCGTGGAGGACACAAAGGAGTTTCTGGACACCGACCAGGACGTCATCGTGCTCACCGCCTCGGGCACCGAGTTCTGGGAGGCGACCACCCTCAATCTCGTCGAGGACAGGATGCTCGTCCCCACCAGCGGCGCGTTCAGCGAGCGCCAGGCGAACGTCGCCGAGCGTCTCGGGAAGACGGTCGACCGCGTCGAGTACGAGTGGGGCGAGGCTGTCAAACCCGAGGACATCCGGGACGCCCTGGAGGGAAGCGACGAGGGCTACGACGCCGTCGGCATGGTGATGAACGAGACATCCACCGGGGTCCGCAACCCCGTCGAGGAAATCGGGGACCTGCTCGGTGATTACCCGAACACCTACTTCGTGGTCGACGCCATCTCCTGTCTCGGCGGCGACTACGTCGACGTCGAGGCCCACAACATCGACTGCATCTTCACCTCCACCCAGAAGGCCTTCGCGATGCCTCCCGGCCTCGCCGTGTGTACGGTCAGCGACGCCGCCTACGAGCGCGAGCTGGGGAAAGAGTCCGCCTCCTGGTACGGCGGCTTCCAGCGGAATCTCGACTACTACGACCGGAAGGGCCAGACTCACTCGACGCCCGCGATCCCGCTGATGCTCGCCTACCGAAAACAGATGAAACACATGCTCGAGGAGGGCCACCACGAGCGCGACCGGCGCCACCGGGAGATGGCCGAGTACACCCGCGAGTGGGCTCGCGAACACTTCGACCTCTACCCCGAGGAGGGGTACGAGTCCCAGACCGTGACCTGCGTCGAGAACACCCGCGGCATCGACGTGGCCGGGACCGTCGAGGCCGTCAGCGAGGAGTACGACATGGTCTTCTCCAGCGGGTACGGGTCGATCGGCGAGGAGAGCTTCCGGATCGGCCACATGGGCGAACACACCGTCGAGTCCATCCGCGAACTCACCGACGCCATCGAGGACGTCGCCGGGCTGTAGTCGCCTGCGCCGTCGGCAGGTCCTTGCGCCCGCTCTTGTCCGGGACCCGCCCCCGGTGACTATAGTCGTGGGCGCCGACCCGCCGGCCATGGCCGAGACGATCCAGGCCGAGCGACACCCGGGAGACGACCGCATCGAGGTGGTCCGGCTGGACGCGCCCGCGCGCAGCAACGTCATCGACCTGCAGATGTTGCACGAACTGACCGAGGCCGTGGTCGCCGCCGACCGCGACGACGGCGTCCGGGGCATCGTGCTCGGGGCGACCGGCGACGCCTTCTGTGCCGGCGCCTCGCTCCAGGAACTGTCCGACCTCGAGTTCGAGGAGGGCGCCCGCTGGCTGACGGCCTACTTCGACGTGCTGGACATCCTCCGCGACACGGGTAAACCGGTGGTCGCGGGCGTCGAGAGGACCTGCGTCGCGGGCGGGAACGAGCTCGCCTCGGCGTGTGACCTCATCGTCGCCGGCGAAAGCGCCGAGTTCGGCCAGCCGGAGTTGGGTGTGGGTTCGACCGCCGCCGGCGGGGGCGTCCAGCTGCTCCCGCTGATGGTCGGCGAGAAGCGCGCCCGCGACCTCCTGTTGACCGGACGGCTGCTGACCGCCGGGGAGGCGAAGGCCATCGGGCTGATAAACCGCGTCGTCGAGGACGGCAGCGCGGAGGCCCGGGCAGTAGAACTGGTCGGGACCATCGTCGACGACAAGAGCCCCCAGGCCTACCGGACGATCAAGGCCGCCATGAAGCAGTGGACCAACCTCGGGCTGACGGGCCAGGAGATGGCCCGCGACCTCACCGCCCGGGTCTGGGACTCCGAGGAGTTCCGCGAGCGCGCCGACACCTTCCTCGCACGCGAGGAGTTCGACCCCCGACCGTTCCAGGGGACGCGGCCCCGTGACCCGCAGGCGGGGGGCGGATCCGAGGGCTGAGCACCTCCGCGCCACGGCTACGGAGTGGGAGTCGAGCGACCCGAGACCGCCGGCTTCTATACCGTGCCGACCAGCGATAGGATATGGGACGCGGCGAGCAGCGGCCGGCGGACAACCCTTACGTCGAGGCGCCGGAGACCGACTTCGCGCCGGCCGCCGAACTGAGCGAGGAGCAGGCCCGCGAGCAGGCGGAGTTACTCCGGGAAGCTATCCGGTACCACGACCATCGCTACTACGTCGAGGCCGACCCGGTCGTCGGCGACCGGGCCTACGACGCCCTCTTCGCCCGCCTGCGGGAGCTGGAGGAGGCCTTCGACCTCGACCGCGAGGGGAGCCCCACCCAGCGAGTCGGCGGCGAGCCGGTCGACGAACTCGACACGGTGGAACACGTCGCACCGATGCTGTCGGTCGACCAGAGCGGCGAGGCCGCGGACGTCCGGGCCTTCGACGAGCGGGTCCGGGGAGAGGTGGGCGAGGTGGACTACTTCTGTGAGCCCAAGTTCGACGGGCTCTCGGTCGAGGTGGTCTACGAGGACGGCTGCTACGAGCGAGCGGCCACCCGCGGGGACGGCGAGGTCGGCGACGACGTGACCGAGCAGGTCCGGACGATCCCCTCGGTGCCGGAGCGGCTGCGCGGGGACTACCCGGACCGGCTCGCCGTCCGCGGGGAGGTGTACATGCCACGCGAGGCCTTCCAAGAGTACAACCGCGAGCGCGTCGAGCGCGGCGAGGACCCCTTCGCCAACCCCAGAAACGCCGCCGCCGGGACGCTCCGGCAACTGGACCCGGCGGTCGTGGCCGACCGTCCGCTCGCGGTCTTTTTCTTTTCGGTGCTGGAGTCGACGGTCGGCTTCGCGACCAGCGCCGGGGTCTACGAGCGCCTGCCGGCGTGGGGGCTGCGCACGACCGACCGCGCGGAGCTCGTCAGCGACGTGGAGGCGGCCATCGACTACCGCGACCGGCTGCTGGCGGCCCGCGACGAACTGGATTTCGAAGTCGACGGCGTCGTCCTCAAGGTCAACGACCGGGCGGCCTGCGAGCGGCTGGGGACGACCTCGCGGGCGCCGCGCTGGGCTTTCGCCTACAAGTTCCCGGCCCGCAGCGGCGAGACCACGGTGAGAGACATCGTCGTCCAGGTCGGCCGGACGGGCCGGCTCACGCCCGTCGCGCTGCTGGACCCGGTGGAGGTAAGCGGCGTCCAGGTCTCGCGGGCCAGCCTCCACAACCCCGAGGAGATACGCCGGCTGGGCGTCGGCGTCGGCGACGAGGTCCGCGTCGAGCGGGCCGGGGACGTCATCCCCGACGTGGTCGAGGTGCTCGACGGCGGGAACGGCCACTTCGAGTTTCCCGAGACCTGCCCGGCCTGTGGTTCGCCTGTCGAGCGCGAGGGACCGCTGGCCTTCTGTACCGGCGGGCTGGCCTGTCCCGCACAGCTCGAGCGGGCGGTCGAGTACTACGCCAGCCGGGAGGCGCTGGAGATCGAGGGGCTGGGCGAGAAGGCGGTCGAACAGCTGGTGGAGGCGGGCCTCGTCGAGTCGCTGCCGGACCTCTACGAGCTGACCGTCGGAGACCTGCAGGAGCTGGAGGGGTGGGGCGAGACCAGCGCCGAAAACCTCGTCCGCGAGATAGCGGCGACGACCGAGCCCGCCCTCGCGGACTTCCTGACGGCGCTGGGCATCCCGGAGGTGGGTGACACGACCGCGCGTGCGCTCTCGCGAGCCTTCGGCACCTTCGAGGCTGTCAGGGAGGCCAGCGAGGACCAGTTACGGGACGTGGAGGACGTCGGTCCGACGGTCGCGGCCGAGATCCGGGACTTTTTCGACAGCGAGCGAAACGCCGCGGTCATCGACGGCCTGCTGGAGCACGTCGACCCACAGCCCGCCGACACGGGTGACGGGGAGGCACTCGCCGGGGAGACGTTCGTGTTTACGGGGGCGCTGGAGCGCTTTACCAGGAGCGATGCCCAGGAGCTGGTGGAACGGCACGGCGGCTCGGCGACGAGCAGCGTCTCGGGCAACACCGACTACCTCGTGGTCGGCGAGGATCCCGGCCGGACCAAGCAGGAGGACGCCGAGGCCGAGGAGGTCCCGCAGCTGGACGAGGAGGAATTCCTGGAGCTGCTGGCCGAGCGCGGGGTCGAGGTGGACGGCTGAACCGCGCGGGCCCGGCCTCAGAGGTCGTCGTTCCGGAATCGGAGATAGCCCGCCAACGGCGGGAGCGACGCCCAGCCGGCGAGGACGCCCAGGGCGAGCAGGGACGAGTCGACCGCGCCGCCGACGATGCCGGTGCCGACACCCCCGCCGGTGAGTGCGTCCCCGAGGACGCCGTAGGCCGCGACGGGATTCAGCGACCGGAAGACCGGTGCCCACGCGGGCGGCTCCGGCGGGGCGGCAAAGCCGTTGGACACGTACGCGACCAGCCCGGGAACCTGCCACCAGAAGAAGAAAAGCAGCAGAAAGAGCCCGAAGGCGAGGATGGCGGCAGCTTGCGTCGAGCGGACGGCGGCCGAAAGACCGATGCCGGCCGCGACGAAGGCCACCCCCAGCGTCGCGGCGGCCGCGAACGCGGACGCGAGGGCGACCGGCGAGACGAGGATGCCACGGAGCAGTGCCGCCAGCGCGAGGGCGAGGAACCCGGCGAGCACGGAGAGAACGACGATGACCGCCCGGCCGGCGTACGTCCCCAGCAGGACGTCCCGGCGGCTGTAGGGCAGCCCGAGCAGGAACTGGAGACTGCCTCGCTCGCGGGGGGAGACAACGGCCTCGTAGCTGAACCCGAGCGCGACTACGGGCACCAGGAAGGTCATGGAGCCGAGCACCCCGACCGGAAGGGTCCGCGCCAGGGCGGCGTCGGGATCACCGCCCAGGTAGCCGGTGAAGCCGCCGAGAACGACGAACACGGCGGCAGCGACGAACAGCGACCGAGTGCGGGCCGCGTCCAGGAGTTCGTTCCTGGCGATGCGTGGCCACCTCATGTGTAGCGTGCGAACAGTTCGTCCAGCGAGGTCTCGCTGGTCTCGAAGTCGAGCACGGTCGCGCCGTCGGCCCGGAGTTCGTCGACGACGGCGGCTTTCGCCCGGTTCTCGCAGGCGACCGTGACCGTCGCGCCCGCGGCGGTGACCTCCGAGACGCCGTCGAGGCCGCGGACGGCGTCGAGCCGGGCCGGGGAGGGGTCGGCGTCGAGCGTGACCTCCAGCCGGGAGCCACCTCCAGCGGCGGTCCGGAGGCCGTCGATGGAGTCGACGGCAACGAGTTCGCCGCCACGGAGGATCCCGACCCGGTCGGCGACAGCCTCGACCTGGTCGAGGATGTGACTGGAGAAGAACACGGCCGTGCCGTCGTCGCGCAGGCTGGAGACGGTGTCGCGGATGAACCGTGCGCCGTTGGGGTCGAGACCGGTCGTCGGCTCGTCGAGCACGAGCAGGTCGGGGTCCCCGACGATTGCCATCCCGAAGGCCAGCCGCTGGCGCATCCCCTTCGAGTAGTCGGCGGCCCGGCGGTCGGCGACGGGTGCGAGACCGACGAGGTCGAGCACGTCTGCAGGGTCCTCGCTGCCGCCTTTCGACTCGACGGCGAACGCGACGTGCTCGCGGCCCGTGAGTTCGCCGAGGACGCTGTACCCCTCGGGGAGAACACCGACGCGCTCCCGGACGGCGACCGGGTCGGCCTGTGCGTCGACCCCGAACACCTCGACGGAGCCGGTGTCGGGAGTGAGGTAGTCAAGCACGACGTTGATCGCGGTCGACTTCCCGGCGCCGTTCGGGCCGAGAAAGCCGAAAACCTCTCCCTCGTGTACCGTGAGGTCGAGGTCGCGGAGGGCGGTGACGCCACCGAAGGTCTTGGTGACGCCGGAGATCGTCAGGGCTGACATACGCCAGCCTGGGAGCGTGTCGATCAAGTGGGTTGCGGTCGCCGGAGAGGACCCGACTGGAGCCCTCAGAGGTCCGCGCGGGCGAAGCGGCGGTAACCGAGCGCCAGGGGGACGACGACCCAGAACAGGAGCACGACGAGCCCGAGCCAGGGCGTCCCGAAGAACGTCTCGACCTGACCGGCACCGGGGCCGGGGCCGGCCGCCGCGCCGGGTGCGTCGGGGATGACCGCCGAGAGGCTCGTCACGAAGGCGTTGCTCGGGGGGAGCTGGACGAGCGGGTAGGTCCACTCCGGCAGCGCGCCCGGCCCCGATGGGAAGACGAACCCGTTGGCGACGAACACGAGCGCGATGACGACGGTGTCCCAGAGCAGCTCGAAGACGAGAAAGAAGCCGATCGCGAGCGCGGCCGCGCGGCCGGTCGAGCCGGTCGTCGCGGAGATCCCGACGACCAGCGCGGCGTACGTGAGCGCGAACAGGAGGCCGACGAGCCCGAACAGCACCGTCGCGAGGGGGGCGACCTCGCCCAGAAGCGCCGTGCCGAGCCCGGCACCGACGAGCAACGCGGCGACGATCGGGACCGCGAGCACGCCCGTCCGGCCGGCCACCTTCCCGAGCACGACGTCACGGCGGGTGTGTGGCAGCGCGAGCAACAGCTTCATACTGCCGCTCTCGCGCTCGCCGGCGACGGACTTGTAGCAGGTGAGGATCGCGGCGATGGAGACGAACACGCCGATCGCGGTGGCGATAAAGAAGACGAGCCCCAGGGCCGAGGGGTCGCCGCCGGAGAGCTCGTCGACCTGTGCGTAGGCGACCGACAGGCTGACCACGAGCAACAGGAAGAGCGCGGAGACGCCCCAGAAGGCCCGCGAGCGCAGCGCGTCCCGGAAGTCCTTCCGGGCGACGACGGTCCAGCTCATCGGTTCTCCCCCGCCTCATCGCGCCCGCCCGCTGTCCCCGTCGCCTCCCGCTCGCCGTCGCCGGTGTAGGACAGGAACAGCTCCTCCAGGGAGGACTCCGCGGTCTCGAAGTCCTCGACGTCGGCGCCCGCATCCTCCAGCGCCGAGAGCACGGCCGTCTTGGCGTCGTCCTCGACGTCGACGACCAGCCGGGAGCCGTCGACGGACACCGAGGCGACGCCGGGCGTCTGGCGGACCGCCTCGACGGCCCCGTCGGCCAGCGCCGCGACGGTGACCGTCAGCGTGGACCGCGTCCCGGCGGCCTCGCGCAGCCCCTCGATGGTGTCGACGGCGACGAGTTCGCCGGCCCGGAGAATGCCCACCCGGTCACAGACTGCCTCGACCTGGCTGAGGATGTGACTGGAGAAAAAGACCGTCGTCCCGGCGGCGCTCTCCTTACGGATGAGCTCGCGGATCTCGCGGGCGCCCGCCGGGTCCAGCCCCGTCGAGGGCTCGTCGAGCACGAGCAGGTCGGGGTCGCCGACCAGCGCCATCGCGAGCGCGAGGCGCTGTTTCATCCCCTTGGAGTAGCCCCCGGCAGCGCGGTCGGCGGCGTCGGCGAGCCCGACCCGCTCGAGGAGGCCATCGGGGTCCTCGCTGGCGGCCTTCGATTCGACGGCGAACGCGACGTGCTCGCGCCCCGAGAGGCGGTCGTAGACGTGGTACCCCTCGGGGAGCACGCCCGTGCGTTCGCGGATCGCCAGCGACTGGGCCTGGGCGTCCATGCCGAACACGCGGGCCTCGCCGGCGGTCGGCCGGACGAAATCCAGCAGGATACCGATCGCCGTGGATTTGCCGGCGCCGTTGGGCCCGAGAAAGCCGAAGATCTCTCCCTCCGGAACCGACAGGTCGACACCGGACAGCGCGGTCACGTCGCCGTATGTCTTGGTCAGACCGCTGAGTTCGATCGTCGCCATACCGGCGGGTCGACCGGGGTGGGGAAAAAAACGGGTGCGGGGGTGCAGAACCCGCAACTACGATGGGGAAGCGTGACCACCGGAGTGCAAACAGCTGGCGACCGTTCGGTACTTGTCTGGGATATACCGACCGGTGGTGGCATTAGATGGTATCAAATGGTAGTAAACGGAATACTTATCTGCCGCGGGGGTATACGTGGTAGTACGATGACAGAGTACACCAGCCCCGTCACGACCGTCTTCGAGCTGCAGCGCCGGAGCATCGAACAGAGCCAGCGGGCCATGGAGCAGACCGTCGAGTTCCAGCGCCGCGCCGGCCAGGCGATGCTCGACAGCATGGAGAGCACGGAGTCCGCCCAGCGCTCGACCGTCGAACTCCAGCAGCGCGCCACCCACAGCCTGCTGGACGCCCTCGAGGCCAACGTCCCCGGCATGGAGGACACCGTCGCGGACGTCCGCGAGGCCGTCGACGAGGGGTACGAGACGCTGCTCGACAACCACGGAGAGGTCTTCGACCAGGTCACCGCCGAGTTCGAGCAGAGCATCGAGGCCGGCGAGGAGATGACCGAGGACTACCTCGACGCGCTCGACGAGCAGCTCGAGCTGCTGCTCGAGGCCCACAGCGAACTCGAGGGCCAGTCCGTCGAGGCCGTCGAGGGAATGTCCGAACAGGTCGAGCAGCTCCGCGAGCAGGTCACCGAGGCCCAGGAAGAGGTCGCCCAGCAGGTTGAGGAGATCTCCGAGCAGGCCGCCGACGCCGTCGAAGCGTAGCGCCGCGCCGCTGCCGACTGGAAACCCGTTTTTCTTTCGAAGGAACCGGTCCGGTAGCCGCCGGTCTCGGCCGGTCGCGGGTCAGACCGGGTCGTCGGGGTCGTGGCGGTCGGCCATCCGCCCGGCCTCGGCGGCGTAGCGCTCCCGGTCGGTCCCGGGGGTCGGTTCGAGCCGGTCCTCCGAGACCGTCCGGGCGGCCGTCACGGTGGTCCGCTGGAGCATCTGCCGGGAGAGTTCGCGCGTCAGGTGGCGGTCGCCGTCGGGCGTGGCGTAGACCAGCCTGACCAGCCCCTTCTGGTCGTAGTCGCGTTCCACCAGCCAGACGCGCTCCTCGTCGTCGCCGGGGGCGTCGCCGCTCATACCAGGTGAGTCGGACGGGTGCCTGTTGTATCTGCCGCGTCGGCCGAGTGCGTGGGCTGGAATTCCCGGTTTGCTCCGCTGTACTCGTATCCGGTTCGCTCGTCCAGTTCGACCACCGGAGGCCACACGCCTCCCCAGCCGACTGCGGTACTCACTCGCTGCGCTCGTTGCGTTCCTCATCCCTCGCACGCGCTCGTCGCGCGAGAACACGCGCGACAGCGTGCGCCAACCGGAATTAGTGGGTCGTCCAGGCTGCCAGTCACGCCGGCCACAGCGTGAACGCCTTCTCCTCGCGTGGTGACTCGTAGTAGCGCCGCCGGAGGTCGGCCTCGGAGTCGAAGTCGTCCGTCACCGTTCGGACCGGGACGGTCACCCGAAGCGGCGCGGCCTCGAAGGGGTAGGGCTCGAACCGGTACGCCTCCTCCCCACCTTCCCCTGGTCCGTCCCGCTCGACCCGGACAGTCGTCTCGGTGTTCGGCCCGGCCGGGACCCCCTCCAGGTCTGTCGTGTCCGGCGTGACCGAGGTACAGAAAAACAGCGAGAGCGCGTCCCAGACCTGGAGGCGCTGGTAGTTTCGCCACAGCCGGCTGCCTGGGGGCGCGGGCGGCCTGCCGCTCTCGTGGAGCGCGTCGATCAGGTCCAGGTCGGCACCGTCGAGCCGGCCGGCAGCCCGGAGGTCCTCGGCGAGGCGGGCCTGCCGGTCCTCCTCCCGGGCGACGTACGCTTCGAAGGCCGGCGGCGTGTCGGGCCAGGACGGCGAGAGCCCGTAGCGCCGGCGCCGGAGTCCGGCCCCGTGCAGCGAACACAGCAGGCCGGCGCGGGCGTCGGCCGCGGCGACGGCGTCGACCCCCTCCCCGTAGAGGTCGACCCACACGTCGTCCGGAACGGAGCGGAAGTCGACGACCTGCCCGTCGTCGTGGAGGTGCGGGACCCGGTCGTAGGCCAGCCAGCCGTCGTCGTGGGCGTAGGCGGCGTGGACCGCGGGCGCCCGGGGCGACGGCGCCTCGACGGCCCCGCCCCAGCGGTCGGCGAACTGCCCCGCTAGAGCGGCGTGGGCCGGCTGCGTGACGAACTGGACCGTCCCGTCGGCCTCGGCGACGATCATGCCGGAGGTTGGGCGACCGGACACATAGCCGTCGGGGATCGGCGCCACAGACGCCGTCCGGGATGACAGAGAGCGTGAGGCTGATTGCCGGCGGCACCCAAGCGAGGACATGGACCGGGAGGCGGTCCTGGAGCGAGCGGCCGAGCTCCCCGACGAGCCCGGCGTCTACCAGTTTCTCGCCGGCGACCGCGTCCTGTACGTCGGCAAGGCCGTCTCGGTTCGCGACCGGGTGCGGTCGTATGTCGACCCGCGCAGCGAGCGGATCGCCCGGATGGTCGCGGAGGCCGAGCGGATCGAGCCCGCCGTCACCGACACCGAGACCCAGGCGCTCCTTATGGAAGCCAACCTGATCAAACGGCACCGGCCCCGGTACAACGTCCGGCTGAAAGACGACAAGTCCTACCCCCTGGTGCAGCTGACCGACCACGACGCCCCACGGATCGAGGTGACACGCGACCCCGAGGAGGGCGCGACGGTCTTCGGCCCCTTCACCGACAAGGGCAGAGTCGAGACCGTCGTGAAGGCCCTGCGGGAGGTCTACGGCGTTCGCGGGTGTTCGGACCACAAGTACCGCAACCGGGACCGGCCCTGCCTCGATTACGAGGTCGGGCTGTGTACGGCCCCCTGTACCGGCGAGATCAGCGGGGAAGACTACCTCGCGGACGTCGAGGCCGTCGAGCGCTTCCTCGAAGGCGAGACCGGCGTCCTCGCCGGGCCGCTACGCCGGGAGATGGAGGGGGCCGCACAGGACCAGGCCTACGAGCGGGCCGCGAACCTCCGTGACCGGCTGGAGGCCGTCGAGTCCTTTCACGGCGAGGGCGGCGACGCCGTGGCCGCCCGCGAGAGCGCGGGCCGGACCGTCGACGTGCTCGGAGTTTCCCTCGAAGGTAGCGGCGCCACGGTCGCGCGCCTCCGGGCGGAGGACGGCAAGCTCGTCGAGCGCGACCGGTACCCCCTGGACGCGCCCGAGAGCGCGGGGGCGGCGGACGTGCTTGGCGCCTTTATCACCCAGTACTACGCCGAGCGGGAACTGCCAGCGGCGGTGCTCTGTCCCGAGTACCCGCGGGCGAGCGATGACGCCGGGAAGGCACGCGACGGCAGCGACGGCGCGGGCGAGGACATCGAGGCCTGGCTGGCCGGCGCTGGGACCGACCTCCGGGTGCCGGGTGCCGGCCGGGAGGCGACGCTGGTCGACCTCGCGACGAAGAACGCCCGCCGGGGTCACCCGACCCGGGACGGGACGGGGGCCCTGGCCGAGGCGCTGGGGCTGGACGCCGCCGCGCGGGTCGAGGGATTCGACGTGAGCCACGCGCAGGGCCGGGCGGTCGTGGGCAGCAACGTCTGCTTCGTCGACGGCGAGCCCGCAAAGGAGGGGTACCGACGCAAGAAACTGGCGGAGCGAAACGACGACTACGCCAACATGCGGGCGCTGGTGCACTGGCGCGCCGAGCGGGCCCGGGAGGGACGGGACGACCGCCCGGACCCGGACCTGCTTCTGGTCGACGGCGGCGAGGGACAGCTCGGCGCGGCCCGGGATGCGCTCCGGGAGGTCGGCTGGGACGTCCCGGTTGTCGCGCTCGCGAAGAGCGAGGAGCGAGTCGTCACGCCCGAGGGAGTCGAGAACTGGCCCGACGACGCCCCCCACCTGCATCTCCTCCAGCGGGTCCGCGACGAGGCCCACCGCTTCGCCCGCCAGTACCACGAGACGGTCCGCGACGAGGTCTCGACCCCGCTCGACGGCGTGCCAGGTGTCGGCCCGGAGACCCGCAGGCGGCTGCTCGGGCGCTTCGGTAGCGTCGCGGGAGTCCGGGAGGCCTCGCCCGAGGAGCTCCGGGACGTCGAGGGCGTGGGCGAGCGGACCGCCGCCCGGATCGACGACCATCTCTGAGCGAGGGTCAGAAGGGTGGGTTGTCCGCGGACGGCGTGGTCGGACGGGGGTTAGCCGTCGGTGGCTGTCGGGGCGGTCGGAACCACCGAATCGGTCCCGAGGTCCCCGGACGCGGGCGTCCACTCCAGGTCCTGTTCGTAGTGGAACGCGCGGTGGTCCTGGGTCGGGTCGACGGCCGTCAGCGAGAGCCAGTCGTTGTCCAGCAGTTCCGTCACCTGCTCGTGGTCCGCCAGGATGTCGCCGATGCGTTCGACCGGCGCGTGGATGACCGTCGAGAGGCGCAGCGACTGGTGGTACGGCTCGTCGGCGGCCGCCCTCAGGGACTGGAGCGGGAGGCCGGTCATCAGGTCGCCGCCGTTGCCCTGGTAGACGCCGACGTTGCCGACGGGGTTGTGCGTCACCTTCGACCCGCTCCCGTACACCGCGTTGTCGACGCTCGCGAAGTAGTACTGGGTGTTGATCCACTGGGTGACGACCATCGGCCCCGCAATGATTTCCTCGAGAGCGTCGCCGTCGGGGTCGGTCGACCAGTCGTAGGAGTGGAGAAAGGCCCGCCCGTCGAGGTCAAGGTCGGCGGTGAGTTTGCGTGGCCCGACCACGAAGGCAGCGTTGCCAGCCAGCCCCCACTCGGGGCGGGTTTCGGCCCAGTCGGCGGCACGGCGCTCGGTCTCGCGAACGCCCCCCTCATCCGCGCCCATGTCGGTCGCCCGTTCGGCAGTCGCACCGGCGCGAGCGGCGGCCAGGTCCGCCCGGAGCTGTTCGATATCAGCCGCGTGGCTCTCGGGGACGTCAGCAGCGTACAGTTCGACCTCGTCGGTGGTCGTGTTGTGCTCGCCGGCGACGAAGACGGTGTCCTCGGGCACCTCGACCCCGCGGTCGCGGAGTCCCTCCCGGACGGCGTCCTCGTTGCAGATGGCTGCGAGCACCCGAGCGCTCGGACCGCCGGGGTTGCCCGCACAGGCCCCGCAGTCGAGACTCGAGTCGAAGGGGTTGTTCGCCGTCTGGCTGGCGTGGCCGGCGAAGACGACCACGCGGGCGAACTGTTCCCAGCCCATCAGCTCGAACGCCGCCGCAGCGTACTCGATTTTCTCCTCGAGGGACAGCCCCGCCGGGAGGTCGTGACTCGAGTCGGGGTCGTAGTCGACCGAGGGCTCACAGAACTCGTGACCGTCGGGGACGCGGTCGTCTCCGAGACGCTGGGCGTCGAAGACGCGGCCCGGCAGGAGCGTCCGGGCGGCGAGGGCCAGCCCGTAGCCGCTGCCGGCGGTCTCGACGAAATTGAACGCGGTCGCGACGTTCGTCTTCAGCGCGTCTACCACGTCCGTCGCTGCGTTTGACAGGTTCTTCCAGTAGTCGTGGGTCGCCCGCTGCTCGCTTCCGGACCCGGTCGGGCGGTCGGTGATGCGGTGTTGGGCTTCGAGGATGGGTGGGCACGCGTCGACGGTCACGTCGCTGCCGTAGCCCTCGTAGCGCATCGGAATGCCGAAAAAGCCGGCGTAGCCGTGGGTCTCGTACTCGCCGGCGGCCTCGATGTGGCGGCGGATGATCTCCGAGCGCGTGTCGATACAGAACACGAGCTGGGCATCCGGACGGCTCGTCTCGGTCGCGGTCCCGGCCGTCGCCGCGCTCGCGTCGGTCACGGCGTCGACCAGCTCGTCCCGGTAGGTCGCTTCCCACGCCGAGAGCCAGACTGCTGGAAGCGGTACTCCGTCCGCGTCGTCGGTGTCGGGACCGTCCCCGCCATCGGCGGTGTGTCCCGCGTTCGACGCCTCGTCCGGATGCATCGGAGCGTCCAGCAGGTCGGTCAGAACGAGGCGGACCGCCACGTATTCGGTGAGGGTGACCGGGTGCGCGGATTGCCAGGCGCCACCGTCGGTGACCCGCTGTTTGAGGAGTCCGGTCCAGCCCGGGAGTGCGGTCAGGTGATACTCGAAGACCGCCGGCCACTCCGACTCCGGGACGTCGGCGAGCAGGTCGGCGACCGCCTCCTCGGGCTCGGCCGGGAACTCCGCCACGCGCTCCCGGTCGGGGATGTCGCCGTCGTGGCGGGCCAGCGTCAGGACGGCGGCGTAGAAGCCCCGCTCGCGGTTGGGCATCGGCCAGTGGGCGCTTCCCTGGTCGAGGAACTTCGCGAGCCACTTGCTCAGCAGGGCGTCGACCCGCTCCGTGGCGGGGTCCGTTTCCGGAGCGGGGCCGGACAGGCTCCGCCCCCCATCCCCGGCGTCGGCCATCCGTTCGAGGGTGGCCTCGGGGTCGGCCCTGTGGCCGTGGTCGGCCAGTTTCGTCCGCAGGACCCCAGCGTCGACCTGTCCGTCTTCCCACGCCCGGCGGAACACGTCGGCGCTCGGGAAACCGTCGCCGCCGAACAGTCGCTCGCCCGCCTCGACTGCCTCGTGGAACGGCCGGTCCTCGAACCCGGCGAGCGGGTTCGCGGTCACGAACGAGTGCAGCGGCCAGACCGGGCCGACACCGTCGGCTGCGGCTTCGATGCGCTCGTCGATGTCGGTCTCAGTACTCATTGTACTCCCCCCTGGAGGTCAGCAGCGTGGTAGACGGGGGCGTCGTGGCGTTCACGAGCGCCACGTAGAGACGGTCGCTGCGGCGGTAGAGGCCAGTCTCGATGGCGACGTACCCGGCCAGGAAGGCAGCAGCCACGGCGGCGTGAACGAGCGTCAGCTCGGCCGGCGCCGTGACCAGCGAGAGGTCGGCCAGAACCATCCTGATAGCGTTGTACGCCAGCGCGTACACGGCGACCGCGGGCAGGAAGACCAGCGGCACGACCCCGTAGCGGTAGGTCGCCGGGACCGCGCTGCTCCGGAGGGCACTCCGGGTCGCGTGAAGCGTCGTCAGCACGACGAGTCCGGTGAGCAGGAGCCCGCTGTCTAGGCTCGTCCCCTTGCCGGTGAGCGCCACGAAGAGAGCACCGCCGGCGAGTCCGGCCAGTACGGTGACGACGGCGCCGACCGGGCCGGCACCCCCCGTCGCGTGGGTCGTGTCCGCAGGGCTGGTGTGGTCGACCTCCCGGCCGGCGGAGAGAAACAGGTACGCCTTGTAGAAGCCATGGAGGACGAGGTGGGTGATCGCGGCGCCAAAAAAGCCGAGGCCAGCCTGCATGATCATAAAGCCCATCTGGCCGACCGTCGAGGAGCCGAGACGGGTTTTTGTGTCGGCCTGGACGGACTTGAATAGCTTCCCCAGGAGGGCACTGGCGGCGCCGACAGCCACGAGCAGGAGCATCGTCGTCGGGTCAACACTGACGACCGGGGCGAAGCGGACGAAGAGGATGCCACCGGCGTTGACGAACCCGGCGTGCATCAGTGCCGAGGCTGGTGTCGGTGCGGTCATCGAGGCGAGCAGCCACGTGTGAAACGGTATCAGAGCGGACTGGATCATCGCTGCGAGCACGAGCCCCCCAGCGGCGACCAGCCACACGGGCCCCGCGAGCGCGTCGGTCGCTCCGACGATGCCGGAAACCGTGGTCGCGCCGGTCGCCCACCACAGCGCGGCGAGCGCGACGGCCAGCAGCGCGCTGCTGGCGGCGAAGTACGTGCGGGCGACCCTCGCGGCCGCCCGTGCCTGTTTCCAGCCCCCGTTGATGCCGATCAGTTCCGCCATCACCAGCCCCATCGCCAGCCACAGCAGCCCGAACAGGGCGACGTGGTCAGCCGCAACCAGCCCCATCACGATCAGCGTGAAGCCGAACACGGCGAGGAAGAACTTCGTCTCGTGGCCACTTCCAGCCATGTAGCGGCGCGAGTAGCTGTGGACGATGCCGCTGAAAAACGTGACGACGGTCCACATCAGAACGGTCAGTCCGTCGACGGCGACCACGCCGGGGAGCTCCCAGGTGGCACCGACCCCGACTCGGACGGCGAGAACGGCGATGCTCGCGGCGAACAGGACCCACGAGAGCCACGTGAGTGCGACGGGCACGAGCGGCGAGTCCGCCGCCGTGCCCGGGAGCGCTCCGACCGTCCGTTTCGAGTCGTGTCCTGGCATCGTTGAGTCCAGACGACCGGGTCCGGAAACCGGTCGCGCTCGGTAGACCGGTCCTGGTCGTCTTCATCCGCATTTGAGAACGCATCGGTTATTAAATCTTCTGAAAAGAACATACCGTTCGTGAACGGCGGAATAATAGAACATTGTAGTCTCAGAGAGGGGTGTAGCGGCGGACTCGACAGCGGGTATCAGGACAGGAGACTCGCAGTCCGGATTGAAGCGCCCCGGGGGAGTCGGGTTCTGATTCGGGTCGGCTCGGTCTCGCCGTCAAGGGCTACCAGATACCGCTTGTCAGGGAACGAACTGTACGCTCCGTCTTGGTCGTGAACGTAGCCGGCAGTCGTGACCGACGGAGGGAGTGACTGACGGAGAAACTGGACCTGTCGGCGGACGTTGTACTCGACGAGTCGGTACCGGACGGTCCGGCGCGGCATCGATTTCGCCAGGACCCCCTCCTCGAACCCCTCCCGGACGAGCGACCGGAGCGGGCCCACCCGTGCCTCGACCCCCGCGGGGACCCCGGTATCGGGTGCAACCCACTGCTCGTGGGCATCCGCGAGCACCGCACACCCCGTGTGTCCGACGACGACTACCGCCGTGATGTCGTGTTGGGCTCTGAGGCGCTCGATGTTGCTGTCCAGAACCGTCCTGTCTTCGTATCGTTCCCGTGTCTGGTTGCCGAGGGTCCGGACCTCGAGGACATCCCAGGACGCGTCGGCCGGCCAGAGCTCCCCTCCGGGTTCGCAGCCGCTCATCGAGCACGAGACGACGAGGGCCGTCTGCGCAGTCGACTCCTGTCTCCTCTCGCGTCGGGTTCCCGTCCGGCCCCGGACCCACTCGATGATGGCTTCGACGCTGTCTTCCGTCATCGATAGACCGTCCTCATCCGTTCGTCCGAATCGGTATCGACCATCGGCACCTGTGACAGAGTTGCTTCTTGTAGGGTATAGTATTACCGGAGTGTTCGTTGTGGTAGTATAGAAAACCATATTGTTATCCACCCGGGAATGCTGGCATGGAAGAGGTCGCGGGAACCGTCCTCGTCGGCGAGTCGCTCGAGCCGGTCCGCGGTCGCGTCGTCGTCCGGGACGGGCGGATCGAAGCTATCGAGCGGACGGAGACGGCGTCGACCGACATCGTGCTGCCGGCGTTCGTCAACGCGCACACGCACCTGGGGGATTCCGTCGCGAAAGAGGCGGCTGTCGGGCTGTCGCTCGAGGAAGCAGTGGCACCGCCGGACAGCCTGAAACACCGTCGGCTGTCGGCCGCTGACCGCTCCACCCTTGTGTCGGCGATGCGCCGGACGCTCCGGTTCATGCAGCAGACCGGCACGGCCTCCTGTCTGGACTTCCGGGAGTCCGGAGTCGACGGGGCGCGTGCGCTTCGCGAGGCCGCAGCGCCGCTCGCGCTCGACCCGTTCATCCTCGGGAGCGGTGACCAGTCCGTCCTCGACGTCGCCGACGGCTACGGCGCTTCCGGGGCGAACGACGACGAGTTCGACGAACAGCGCGCGGCGTGCGAGCGCCGGCGTATGCCCTTCGCTATCCACGCCGGCGAGCCGGACGCGAGCGACATCCATCCAGCACTCGACCTCGACCCGGACCTGCTGGTCCACATGGTGCACGCGGAACGGAAGCACCTCGAACGGGTCACAGACCAGTCGGTTCCGGTCGCCGTCTGTCCGCGCGCGAACACCGTGCTCGGCGTGGGAACGCCCCCGGTCCGGGAGCTTCTCGACCACACGACGGTCGCGCTCGGGACGGACAACGCCATGTTGAACCCCCCGTCGATGTTCCGCGAGATGGCGTACACGGCAAAGCGGTTCGACGTGACCGCCCGGGAGGTGTTACGGATGGCGACGGCTGCCGGCGCCGAGATCGCCGGGCTCGACTGTGGTCTCATCGCTCCGGACCGGCGGGCGGCACTCCTGGTCATCGACGGCGACTCGGACAACCTGGCGGGGTCGGTCGACCCGGTGCGGGCAGTCGTCCGGCGCGCGACCGAACTGGACGTCAAGCGAACCCTCCTCTAAGAGTCGTCGCCCGTGCGGGCCCTGGAGTCGAACTTGCCGAACGCCGTCGTCTCGTGGGTTCGTACGAGCACCTCGTCGGCGACGGTGAGTCCCATATCGAGGAGTTCCTGTGCGACGGGCGTGATGTCGTTGTCCGTCTCACCGACGGCAGTCACGAGGAGATTCTGTTCGCCGGTGACCAGCTCCTGAACCGAGACGACGCCGTCGATCTCCAGAATGTCGGCGACGAGCTCACCGCGGTCGGGTATCGAAGCGGTACAGTAGAGCAGCATGCGGAGTGGATAGCCCGACTTTTGGTAGTCGACGCTGGCACTGTATCCCTTGATCACCTCCTCCGATTCGAGCTGCTGGATGCGCTTGCGAACGGTGCTGTCCGAGGTCCCCGTCCGCTCCGCGATGTCCCCGGAGGACATGTTCCGGGCGTCCTCCTGGAGGGCATACAGGATCACCTTGTCGACGTCGTCGAGTTCCTCCTCGGCCATACGGGTGTGTCCGCGACAAAGCCACTTTACCTTTTGTTGCCTCCCTGCAAGCAGTGTGGCGCGAGGCTCCCGGTATCGGAACCCCGGCTGCAACTGAGCGAGTTCGATATATCAAAATGTAGTTTATCCCTGGTCGCGGACCCGGAGAGGGTGCCGTACGGGCGGAGTCCACGATACTCGGCCGGCTGCGTAGTGCGAGGCCATGGAGCCGGGGATCTGTGGCCCCACAACGAACGGACGGAGCCGGGAGCTTCGGCCCCGGTGCGATATCCCCCGGGCACGGAGAGCTGGACCCGCGTCGCCGGCCGCGGGTCGCGTGAGGCCTACGCCCGGGCGCCCGGCTCGGGGAAGACACTGCACGGCTGCCGCAGGAGCACCGCCGGAAGCTGCCGGTGACTCCGTCGCTGGCGAGCCATAAATCACATATTGCGATATGAAATCCACAATAGTCCGGGAGAGACAGGCGAGCAGTCGATTCAGAGCACCTCGACGAGCAGTTCCCGGGAGCGTTCGGGCAGCTCCAGCGGCGGGATGTGGCCACACTCCTCGAGCACGAACAGTTCGGAGTCGAGCACCCGTTCGTGGGCGCGCTCGGAGACGGAAACCGGGATCACCTCGTCCTCGCGGCCGTGGACGAAGCGCGCGGGCATCGGGAGTTCCCTCAGCCGGGGAGAGTAGTCCGTCCGGTAGCCCCCGCTTGTGACCTCGTAGTCCCGGAGCTTCCGGAAGGCCGCCCCTGCGTTCGGCCGCTGCACTTCCTGAAAGATCCGGTCGACCGTGACGTCGCTTACCTCGTTGTCCTCGTAGCAGAGTCCGTTGACGGACGTCTCGACGAACCCGCGGCTCCGGCGCATCAGGGCGACCGCGGCGTGGTTGGTGACCTGGACCTTCGCCAGCAGCCAGGACAGACGACCGTTCGGCAGCCCGCCGCCGAGCGCGAAGGGGTCGAACGCGACAAGCCGGTCGACGCGCTCCGGCGCTTCGAGTCCGACACCGACCGCGACGCCGCCGCCCATCGAGACGCCCGCGAGCACCGCGTCGTCGGCGTTCAATTCATCGAGCATGGCGGCGACGGTGTCGACGTGGTGGGGGACCGACCACTCGCCGTCGGGCAGCGGGCTCGCGCCGTAGCCCGGCAGGTCCGGCGCAACCACGGTGGCGTGCTCGGCCAGCGGCCCGATGTGCTCGCCCCAGGTGATGTGGGCGGCGTCGATGGTCCCGCCGTGGAGCAGGAGGAGTGTCGGGTCGCCCTCGCCGGCGGTCAGGTAGTGGACCTGCTGGCCGTTGGCGGTGACGGTCCGTTCGGTGGCGGCATCCGGGATGTCGGCGCCGGCGTCCGTCTCGGTGGCTGCCATATCCGGGTGTCAGGTCCCCTGACAAAGAAGTCTGCCGCCGGAAAACGGCGAGCCGGCTACTCGAAGTCGGGTTCCGGAGCCGGCACGCCGTCGTCCTCGCCGCCGTCGAGGTCGTGTTCCTGCCGGAGGTCGCGGACCCGGTCGCGGATGTCCGCCGCGAGTTCGAACTCCAGGTTGTCGGCCGCCTGCTGCATCCGTGCTTCCAGTTCCTCGATTGCGCGGGCCGCCTCGTCTGCATCCGCGGGGTCGAGACTGGCTGCCTCGCCGGTGTCGGTCTCGGCGCCGGGCAGGTTCGTCTCGCCGACGGGCTTGTCGATAGTGGTCGGCTCGTAGCCGTGTTCCTCGTTGTACTCCCGCTGTATCTCCCGGCGTCGGCGGGTCTCCTCGATTGCGGACTCCATCGCGTCGCTGGGGTCGTCCGCATAGAGTATTACCTCGCCGTTGACATTCCTGGCTGCCCGGCCCATCGTCTGGACGAGCATGGTCTCCGACCGGAGAAAGCCCTCCTGGTCGGCGTCCAGGATGGCAACCAGCGAGACCTCGGGGATGTCCAGCCCCTCGCGCAGGAGGTTGATCCCGACGATACAGTCCAGCTCCCCGAGCCGGAGCTTCCGGATGAGTTCGTGGCGCTGGAGGGTGTCGGTCTCGTCGTGCATGTACTCGACGTCGATGCCCGCCTCCCCGAGATACTCGGTGAGGTCCTCGGCCATCCGCTTTGTCAGGGTGGTCACGAGCGCCCGCTCGCCCTCGGGCAGCGCCTGGAGGCGCTCGATGACGTCCGAGACCTGTCCCTCGGCCGGCGAGACCTCGACTGCGGGGTCGACGAGGTGGGTCGGCCGGACGATCTGCTCGACGACCTGGTCGCTCGTCTCGCGCTCGTAGTCCGCGGGTGTCGCCGAGACGTACAGCGTCTGACCGGTCTTCGCCTCGAACTCCTCGAAGGTCAGCGGGCGGTTGTCGTAGGCCGTGGGAAGCCGGAACCCGTTCTCGACCAGCGAGTCCTTCCGGCTCTTGTCTCCCTCGAACTGTCCGCGGATCTGGGGAAGCGTCTGGTGGGACTCGTCGACGACGGTCAGGAAGTCGTCGGGGAAGTAATCCAGCAGCGTGTAGGGGGCCTCCCCGGGCTCGCGGTCCGAGAGGTGAACCGAGTAGTTCTCGATGCCCGAACAGTAGCCGGTCTCCTCGAGCATCTCGAGGTCGAAGGTGGTGCGCTCTTCAATGCGCTGGGCGGCGACCATGTCGCCCTGGCGCTCGAAGTGGCGGACCCTGTCTTCCCTGAGTTCGCGGATCTCATCGATGGCCCGCTCGAGGCGCCGTTCGGGGATGGAGTAGTGTTCGGCGGGGTGCAACAGGGCGGCGGGCTCTTCGCTCACCACGTCCCCTTCCAGAGGGTCGACCTTCCGCAGGCGGTCGACGTCGTCGCCCCAGAACTCCACCCGGACGGCGTAGCGGCCGTACATCGGGTAGACTTCGACGGTGTCCCCGCGCACCCGAAAGGTGCCCTGGGTGAAGTCGACGTCGTTGCGCTCGTAGTTCAAATCGACCAGCCGTCCCAGGAATTCCTCGCGGTCCAGCGTCTCGCCCTGCTCGACGCGCAGGGACATGTCGACGTAGTTGCGGGGGTCGCCGAGCCCGTAAATAGCGGAGACCGAGGCGACGACGATGACGTCCTCCCGGGTCAGAAGTGACCGGGTCGCGGAG
>Ga0207714_1000687_pt1 | contig 22857 bp, 13 predicted proteins | sample PonA232FremontCA_2_FD_187270 | JGI IMG/M metagenome (GOLD analysis project Ga0207714, IMG submission 187270) | Marine sediment microbial community from Fremont, CA, USA - Pond A23 Sediment 2 (SPAdes) | ecosystem: Environmental > Aquatic > Marine > Unclassified | place: USA: Fremont, California...
TGATGCTGTAAACAAGATGAAATTAAGGCTCGGTTATGGAGTTACAGGTCAGCAAAATATAGCAGGAAATTATCCTTATTTTGGGCAATATACTTACAGCACGCCAACCGCTCAATATCAGTTTGGGGATGAGTTTTACAGAACAATTAGACCGGAAGATTATAACGCGTTTCTAAAATGGGAAGAAACCACTACCTATAATATTGGTCTTGATTATGGCTTATTTAAAAACAGGCTGCAAGGTGCAATAGAATTCTATTATAAAGAAACAGAAGACCTTATTAATACAGTCACTGTACCAGCAGGTACCAACTTTACAAACCGGATTATTTCCAATGTTGGCTCTTTAGAAAACAGAGGAGTTGAATTCTCAGTAACTGGCAGACCAATTTCCAAGGAAAACCTTTTCTGGGAGATCTCCACAAATATTTCATATAATGAAAATGAAATTACTAAGCTGACTACTGTTGATGATCCGGATTATGAAGGAGTTCTTACCGGCGGTATAGCTGGAGGTGTTGGAAATACTATCCAGATTCATAGCGTGGGTCATCCATTGAATTCATTTTATGTATATGAACAGGTGTATGATGAAGATGGAAATCCAATTGAAGGCGTTTATGTAGACCAAAACGATGATGGTAAAATTAACGAAGATGATTTGTATCGTTATCAGGATCCTGCGCCGGATATTAATGTCGGTTTTTCCACAAGAGTGAATTATAAAAACTGGGATTTCTCTATGGCAGCGAGAGCTGAGTTTGGCAAATATGTTTATAATAATGTAAGTTCTACTCATTCTTTCTATGAAGAAAGAGTGGGAGCCACAAGGTTTTTGAGAAATGCAACCAGCGATATTGAGGATATCCAATTTCAGAATGCTCAGTATAGATCGGATCATTATATTGAAAACGGGTCTTTCTTTAGGATAGATAATCTCGAGTTAGGTTACTCTTTTGATAATCAATTTGGAATGAATTCTCATTTAAGGGTTTTTACCACTGTGGAAAATCCCCTGCTGGTAACCAATTACAGCGGATTGGATCCGGAAATTCCAAATGGAATTGATAATAATTTTTATCCGCGACCAACAACGTTTTTACTTGGTGTAAATCTTGAATTTTAAAATTAACAAATCTATATATTATGAAAACTCATAAATTTAACATATTAATAACAGCGATTGTTGTTGCATTATTGATGGGATTTAATTCCTGTACTGAACATCTGGATGTGGAGCCCATTGATGATGATGCAACAACTTCTGCCCAGGTTTATGATGAAGTTTCTTCATATAAACAGGTCTTAGCAAAGTTATATGCCGGATTAGCACTCACAGGGCAGCAAGGTCCTGCAGGACAACCTGATATCCAAGGCATTGATGAGGGTTTTTCCAACTATGTGCGCCAATATTGGGTAGCTCAGGAACTTCCTACCGATGAAGCTGTTGTATCCTGGAGTGATGAAGGTTTACCTGAATATAACTATCAAGCATGGGGATCTTCGAATAATTTTGTATTGGGTATGTACAGCAGAGTATTTTATCAGATCACCCTTTGTAATGAATTTATCAGAGAATCTTCTGATAGTAAGCTCAATGAAAGGGGATTTAGTGAAAGTGAGAAGGAGAAATTAAGAGAATTTCGTGCAGAGGCCCGTTTCTTAAGAGCTTTCAGTTACTGGCATGCATTGGATTTATTTGGAGAAGTTCCGCTTGTTACAGAAGAAGACGGTGTCGGTGCTTATCAACCCAAACAAGCAACCAAGTCAGAGATTTTTAATTTCATAGAGAGTGAACTTAAAGATATTGAGGATAAATTGATTCAGCCACTTAATAATGAATATGCCAGAGTGGATCAAGCAGCCGCCTGGACATTGCTTGCCAAACTTTACCTTAATGCCGAAGTGTATATAGGTGAACAGAAATATACAGAATGCATAACTTATTGCGATAAAGTTATTAATTCCGGATATGATATAAATAACGAATATGATCATTTGTTTTTAGCAGATAATCATACTGCAAATGGAGTCATTTTTCCGGTTGCATTTGATGGACAAAATACCCGGACGTATGGGGGAACCACATTTATAATTTCTGCCGCTGTCGGAGGCAGTATGGATGCGGCGGATTATGGTATTGCCGGTGGCTGGGCAGGTCATCGTATAACCAAACAATTTTTCGACAAGTTTGGAAGTGACACTACTTATGATAAAAGAGCAATGTTCTTTACTGAAGGGCAAGAACTTGAGATTAATGATATAGCAGAGTTTAGTCAGGGTTTAGCGGTTACTAAATTTAAAAATATTACTTCTACTGGAGAAAGGGGAAGCAATTCAACTTTCCCGGATACAGATTTTCCTATGCTCCGTATAGCTGATGTTTACCTGATGTATGCTGAAGCTGTGCTAAGAGGAGGAACTGGAGGAAGTGAAAGTACTGCAGTTACTTTGATCAACGATTTAAGAGAAAGAGCTTATGGAACTGATTATTCTTCAGAGGGACAAATATCAACTGCTGACCTTACTCTGGATTTTGTGCTTAACGAGCGAGCAAGAGAGCTCTATTGGGAAGGACACAGGAGAACGGATTTAATTCGTTATGGAAAGTTTACAAGCAGTGATTATGTTTGGGCATGGAAAGGACAAACACAGGAGGGACAGGCTACAGATGATATGTACCAGCTCTATCCGATACCTGCTTCAGAGTTGAATGCCAATCCGAATCTTAAACAAAATGAGGGATATTAATAAAGGAAATAAATAACAAATGAAAGAGATGACTATGAAACGATTACATATAATAATTTTGGCTATTTTAGGTTCCTTTTTCTTATTTTCTTGCGAGGAAGAACCCAGGGAACCTGTTCTCGGGACTGATTTCAAAGCTCCGGTTATTAATGCACCCGAAAGTGGTACTAGTATGGTTATGAGTGAAGACATGGCAGGAGACACGTTAACCACTTTTGAATGGGAAGCTGCTGATTTTGGAGCTAAAACCGCAATCTCATATACTTTGGAAATCGATACTGTAAGTGATTTTTCCAGTGCAATAGATTTTGCGAATACAACGGAAACCTCATTGGGAGTTTTAGTTTCTGATCTAAATACGAATTTAACTACTCAATTTGAAATAGAAGATACGACTCAGACTTCTGAAATCTATTTTAGAATTCGGGCGTCTGTAAATGAGTATGTAGATACAGTATATTCAGAAGCTATGAATCTTAATATTCAGCCTTATATTGTAGAGATTGATTATCCGGAAATCTATGTACCTGGAGGACATCAGGGTTGGGATCCTTCTACAGCACCTGCATTGACTTCAGCTAACTTTGATGACAAATATGAAGGATATGTATATTTTCCTAATGCCGGAACTGAATTCAAATTTACCGATGGACCTAACTGGGATACCAACTGGGGAGATACCGGAGCAGATGGTACATTGGATCCAGGCGGTGATAATATTGTTGCTGATCAGAGCGGATATTATAAAATCAATGTTGACCTGGAAGCAATGACCTATGAAATGCTTAATACTCAATGGGCCATGATTGGCGAGTTCAATGGTTGGGATGGCGAAAACGATCACGATATGACTTATCAGGAAGATGATGGAGTATGGACTACTACCTTAGACCTTCCGGCAGGTGAATTTAAGTTCCGTGCTAATGATGACTGGGCTCTCAATTATGGTGATGATGAAGCTGATGGAACACTGGAGGCAGGTGGTGCCAATATTGCGGTTGAAGAAGCTGGTAACTATACTGTAACTCTGGATTTAAGTGGTTATCCTTATACTTACAGTCTCACTAAAAACTAAATCAGTAGAACATACTCACTGATAGAGACTGTTTATAAAATAAAATTGATTTGCTGAAAGCCCCTGCCTCTGAGAGTCAGGGGCTTTCAGTAAATTTCAAACTTTAAGGACAAGGGAAAGATTACTGATGTCGTGAGTGAGAATCGCTCAATTTGGGTTTTAATGTCACGTTTTACTCCCTTAAAATATTGTGGGATATGAAGATTATCCTTATTTGTAAAATTGTCAATAAGCAACTAATATCAAATATGATAAGAAAAGTTTTTATTTTATTTTCATTCCTTTTGCTAGGTAATTTTTCTTTTGGGCAGGTGGTCACAACCTCCCCTGAATTCCCGACTCCGGATGAACCAGTTACAGTTACTTTTCATGCCGACCGCGGTAATCAAGGATTGAAGGATTATAGTGGCGATGTATATGCTCATACAGGTCTGATAACAGAAAAAAGTACAAATTCCGGCGACTGGCAATATAAAATTGCCAATTGGGATGATAATACCTCCAAGGCTAAAATGACACAAGTTGAATCCAACACTTATGAGTTAGATGTTACCCCGGATATTCGATCTTTTTATGGTGTTCCTGATGATGAACAAATTGAGCAAATGGCTTTTGTTTTCAGAAACGGAGATGGCACCCTAGAAGGAAAAACGGAAGATGGCGGAGATATCTTTGCTGAAGTATATCCGCCCGGATTAAATGTCAATATATCACAACCCGGGCCAAACACGATTGTTTCTCCGGGTGATACTGTAAATATTAAAGCAACTACCAATGAAGCGGACAGCCTGTTTTTATTCATAGAAGATACACTAAAAAAAGAAGTCAAAGATACTGCTGTCAATTATCAATATATCCCCACAAGTAAGGGAAACTACGATGTTGTGGTTAAAGGAAGCAATGCTGAAGAAGCAGCATATGACACAGCCTGTTTTCATGTAAAAGGAGAAACACAAAATCTCTCTATGCCTGAAACCTGGCAAAAGGGAATTAATTATATCTCTCATGATTCAGTAGGTCTTGCAATCTATGCTCCGTATAAAAATTATGTTTATGCCATTGGCGATTTTTCTGACTGGAGACCCGATGAAGCCAATTTAATGCATTATGATGCGGATAAAGATATTTACTGGACTGGAATTGGCGGCTTAACTCCCGGAGAGCAATATATTTTTCAACATCTGATAGACGGCGAGATGAGAATTGCAGATCCTTACTCAGAGCAAGTCAGTACTCCGAATGATCGTTATATATCAGAAGAAATATACCCGGATCTTATTAAATATCCTGCTGAGCATACCTCCCAAATTGCTTCTGTTCTTGAAACACAGCAGGCAGAATACAATTGGCAAAATACCGATTTCACCCCACCCAAAAAGGAAGATTTAGTTATTTATGAGTTATTAATACGTGATTTTCTTGATAAACACAATTACCAGACATTAATTGATACGCTGTCATATTTAAAGAATCTTGGCATTAATGCAATTGAACTAATGCCTGTAAATGAATTTGAAGGGAACAGCAGCTGGGGGTATAATCCAAGTTTCTATTTTGCCCCGGATAAGTATTACGGACCCAAAGAAGACCTGAAAGCGTTCATCGATTCATGTCATGGGCAAGGCATCGCTGTAATTCAGGATATGGTTTTAAATCACTCCTACGGACAATCTCCTATGTTGCGAATGTATTTTAATCCTGAAGCCGGTGAGTATGGAAAACCAACAGCCGAGAATCCATGGTACAATGAAGAGTGCCCTCACCCGCCTTATTGTTGGGGCTTTGATTTTGATCATCAGGCAGAAGCTACACAAGAATTTGTGGATAGTGTGAATACATTCTGGCTTGATGAATACAATGTTGATGGTTTTCGTTTTGACTTTACAAAAGGTTTCACGAATAATTCATCCGGCGATGAAGGTTGGAGTTTTGATCAGCAGCGAATTGATATTCTCAAGCGTATGTCTGATGAAATATGGAAAATCAATTCTGAAGCCTATGTGATTTTGGAACATTTTACAGAAAATTCAGAAGAAAAGGAGTTGGCTAATTATGGAATGATGACCTGGGGGAATCTGAATCACTCTTATAACGAAGGTGCGATGGGTTATAACTCCGAAGGCAAATCTGATTTTTCCGGGGTTTCTTATCTTGAAAGAGGCTGGACAAAACCTCATCTTGTAGGATATATGGAAAGCCACGATGAGCAGAGACTTATGTATAAGAATTTAGAATATGGAAACGCTGCAGAGAATTATGATATTACACAATTGGAAACCGCATTGGATAGAATTAAACTTGCAGCGACATTTTTTATTCCGGTGCCGGGACCAAAAATGATTTGGCAATTTGGTGAGCTTGGGTATGATCACAGTATAGATTACGATTGCCGAACTTGCCCCAAGCCAATTAAATGGGATTATTTTGAAGATAAAGACCGGAAATCACTTTATAATTTATTTAAGGTGCTTATACATCTTCGGGAAAACTACGAAGTATTCGGCACTGATGATTTTTCAATGGAGGTTTCTTCTGCCATGAAAAGGATTGTGCTGAGGCACTCCTCTTCTGATGTAGTTATTGTTGGAAATTTCGGCGTTACTGAGGATAAAATTGCGCCGGAGTTTACAAAAACTGGCATTTGGTATGAAGCTTTCTCCCAGGATACCATGAAAGTAGAAGAACTCAATTCCGAATTAACGCTCTCTGCAGGTGAATACCGATTATATTCTTCGGAGAAATTTGATTTGAGTAATATAATAAGTCCCTCAGAACTGGATGAAATAACTACAGTTCAATCGTTTGCAGGGCAGCGTCAAATTGATGTTTTTCCTAACCCGGCGCGGGATGTGGTAACCTTTGAATTTGAGACTTCAGGTCATTCAGAAATTTTGCTTAATATTTACAATATGGCAGGACAAAAAGTGGCCTCTGTGAAGAAAGCTGCTTTAAGTTCCGGAAAGAACAGAGTTGAATGGTCGAAAGAGGCCGCAAGTGCAGAAGATCCGAACATGTTTTTTTATGAACTTCTTGTAGGTGATAAACGTTTCACAGGTAAGTTTTTAAAATATTAGAAATTGAGTTATGTAGTTTTATAAATATGAACAGCTATGAGTGAAGAAGAAAAAAAATCAAATCAATCAAATCAGAAAAATACAGAAAATAACAAGTCTGTAAGCGACAAATCACAGACCTCCTCCGCAAAGGTTGATAGCGGAAGAAGGGTGACTGTTGATGAGTATAGAGAGCATGCTGAATTTCACAATTCTTATCGTGCTGATAAGGTTAAGGATGATATCGAGTTTCTTCAGTATATTTACGGAGATAAACTGGATATTTCCAAATCCGATGTGACAGAAGATTTTATCCGAAAATTGAAAATACTAGGAAAGGACCTGTACTTTTTTATTTTGATGCTGGAAGAAGAAGACCTTTCCCCTCAGTTTTACATTAAATCAAAATATGAATTCATCCAGAACCATGTTCCAAATGGCAGTCCACATATGTTTTTCCTGGCATGGAACGGACTAATTGGAAATGACAGTTTTAGAAGACTGCTTTTGAAACGGTTTAACCTGGATAGGTTTAGCGATGTTCTGGCTTCCCGTCACATTCCGGCAATTGGTTCCAGATTTACCCGGTACCGTGCAAAACTGGTATTGCAGGAAGAGGATATGGAAGTAAACCCCGGAGGAAAGAAGCGTACTATAGGACGACAGCTTGATGATGGCAGCGGCCTGGTAATGAAAGAAGGGGTTGTTTGGCTGCCGAATGGCAAAGGTATTCCGCTTTATCCACAGGCCTATGTTCCGCTGAATCAAACACAGGTTGTTATGATCCGTCATGGTAAATCGGTGCATGAATCCGGCGGCGATAATCCCGTTTTTGTTGGTTCTGGTTATTGGGACAGTTGGAGAAATAACAGGCGAATCAGCGGTTCAGTTGGAAATCAGCTAAAACCAGAAGGTGTTGAAACTGCCAGAGAATTAGGGAAAGATTTTAAAGTATTGGTTGATAGAGTTGAAGAGAAAGGTTATCCCCTTTGGATGTTTTCTAAAGACAGACCAATACAGGTTTATGGAAGTGAGTCCGAAAATACGGAACAAACTGCAAGGTATTTTCTTCAGGAGTCTGGCTATTCAAACATCGCTTTTGATGCTGTTTATGGCCTTAATTCGCAGAAATATGGCGCCCTTACACATATGAACAAGAAAGAAGTCACCCAAAAGATGGTGGAGATATACGGCAAACGAATGGAGGGCACAGATAAAGAAAAAGAAGCTCAGATAAAATCGCTGTTGAAGAACAGATTTTTCCATTTCCCGGAAGGCGAGTCGTTGATTGAATCTGATTGGCGAATTGGCAGTTCATTTGTTGATCTTGTAAAGAGAAATTTAGGGAAACGCGTGCTTCTGGCCGATCACTCCGGAGCTATAAGGGTAGTTGAAGCCATTATTCGCAACCTTGATTTCGCAGATTACTCTCAGCTAAAAGAAGGACAGGATTCCATCATGGCTTTAGTTTATGAGCCGGGAAAAAATATGAGGTATGATTATCTGCAGAAGAAAGGTGCACGTTTAAGAAAAAAAAGTAAAAAATAGTGGATGGAGTCATTCATTATTACAGCAATAGCCCTTTTTATCGGCTTTTTTCTTGGAGTTGCAGCATCATACAAAAGATACAAGCGCGAAAGAAAAAAGGCCGGGGAGGATTATCTGACAAAGGTTTTTAACTACAGGGAGTTCGAGCAGAAAATAGGAGAGATCATCAAGTTGCGCAAAGGTTATAATGCAGCTGCTTTACTCGATTTGGACCGTTTTAAAGAAGTTAATGACCAGTTCGGTTATGCAGCAGGGGATGAGGCATTGAAACGATTTGCTGAAATTATTAATAGTCAGGTTCGTTCTGCAGATTTGGTCTTTCGCTTTAAGAATGGTGACGAATTTGTAGTGTTGTTCAGAAATCTTCCGGAAAATAGTTTTGCAATAGTTGGTGAACGCTTGCGGGAAGCTATTGAAACAACCCCTTTTAAAACAGGCCAGGATCAAATAAATATGACAGTAAGTATTGGCATGACAACATTAAATGAAAATGACTCGAAAAAGACTTTAACAGAAAGGTTAGAAAAAGGGTTAAAGAAAGCGAAGCAAGAGGAGAATAAGGTTTTAGCGTTGTGATTCCTGAAAAGCAGCCGGTAGTCTTTTGAAGGAAGTAAACTACTGGCTCTTTTCGGAATCTTTTTTTCGGGGGGTCGCTTTGCTTAATTTTGTCGATAACTTGTTACAATTCAACAGATTGATTGCTTCTGAATGTGCCTAATTACACGAAAACATCATAAAATGCCACAAACCCGGCAGGGTTTGAATGTTTATAGCATAAACAATAACAAAAAAAACGACTCTGGAAGAGTCGAACAGATACATAACACAACCGGCGCAAATCGTCAGTTGCCTGTTTCAAAACCCGAACACCTGAGGATTTTCTTAACAGGCTTGAAATCTGGTTTACCTTCGCCACAACTGGGGCAAGGTTCAGTGACGAACCCTGCCAGGGGCTGGAAATTACGGCAAGGTTGGGCAATTCAACGGAAATTTATTTACCATACTGGTTAAAAAACGTGCGATTCCGCCGGAATCAATATGGAAAAATGGGCTATTCTTTTCTATAAACGTATGATGCCTCCGGCATCGGGTTCTGTGAAAGCCTAATTCAGTTCGAACAAATTTAATTAGGCACATTCATAAGTTAAGGCTATATTTCTATTATTCTGAATTCCTATTTCTTTACAAAAACTTTATATTCCCATTTATCCAGATTAATTGAACTTTTCTTCTTAAGCTCTTTAGTTTCTTTACTGAAGTAATCGGTGTATTTACCTACATATTTTTTGCCTTTAAGGGAAACTTTTGAGGGTGAGTCGCTTAAGTTAGTAACAACAAGTACGGCATCGCCTTCTTTTGCTCTTAGAAAAGCAAGCGTTTCCTTGCTGTTGTTCGTTTTAATTTTTTCATAACTCCCCCCATGGTTGCCATTCCACAGAGCTTTGTTGTTTTTCTTCAGCTTATTGAGGTTTTTATATAGGTCAGTCATCTCACAGGTTTTCCAATCGATTTCATCCTTTTTAAAGAATTCAAGTTTCTTGTCCATGCAAGCTTCCTGTCCGTTATATATCAGAGGCATACCGGGCAGGGTGTAGGTTAAAACTGCAAAGGTTTCTACTCCCTCACCGAGTCTTTCATACATTGAGCCTTTCCATGAGTTTTCATCGTGGTTTGACGTAAACAACATGCGATAAGCCCCTTCTGGGTATTTTTTCTGATCTTCAGCGATTTTTTCCTTTAGATCTATTGCAGTTTTCTTGCCTTTTGCAACTTCGTTCATGATGAAATGAAGATCCCAGGCGTAAGTCATATCAAAAGCTGCTTCATGAAGTTCTGGTTTATTGGCTTCTGCCAGCATGAATACCGGTTTTATCTGATCCAGCGATTTTCTTGTTTTATTCCAGAAGTCAGTCGGAACCATGGATGCAACATCGCAACGATATCCATCAATATTAAAATCTTTAACCCAGTATTTCATTGCATTTCGCATATATTTACGGAGCTCCTGATTGTCATAATCTAAATCTACTACATCCTGCCAGTCTTCTACGGGGGCGTGAAAATTTCCGCTGGAATCTTTACTATACCATTCAGGGTGTTCTTCAATAAGGTGATTGTCCCATGCAGTGTGGTTGGCAACCCAGTCAATGATCACTCTCATATCCTGCTCATGAATTTTTTCTACAAGTTCTTTGAAATCCTCTTTATCTCCGAAATTTGGATTTATTCCTTTGTAGTCCTTTACCGAATAATAACTACCCAACGGGCCCTTTCGGTTTTTTTCACCGATTGGATGTATGGGCATGAGCCAAAGAATATCAACTCCCAGGTCTTTTAGTCTTGGAAGATGTTCTTCGAACGCGTCAAAAGTGCCTTCCTCTGTGTATTGACGAATGTTTACTTCGTAAATAGTGGCGTTTTTTGACCACTCTGGAGGTTGAATTTCCATTTTCATTTCGGAATCGTTTGCAGACTGATTTGAGTCTGTCTTACTGTTTTTTGTGTTACATGATAAGGCTACAAACATGCTTGTAGTTAGTAACATCAAAACTAATAATTTACCGTTAGTCAAAATTTTAAATCTATTCATTATCATCTTTTGTCGTTTTGGTTTATTTACAATATATTTGAATATTGGGAAATATTTTTAGTTCAGAGAATTTTTAAATATAATAAAATTTAGCCAAAATTGGTTAAATAGTAGTGAAATCTTAAATTCAGATAGATATTTTATGAAACGAGTTTTAGTAGCAACGGCAGGTGGAGATTGCCCGGGTTTAAATGCAGTGATCCGTGCCATCGTGAAAAGGGCATCAAAAGAAAAAGACTGGGAGGTGCTTGGTAGTGTCCAGGCTTTTAATGGTGTCTTGTGGGAACCTTCTGAAATCCGCATTCTTGATGAGAAAGCAGTGTCAGGTATTCATTATCAGGGAGGTACTATTTTGGAGACAACGAATAAAGGCGGACCTTTTGAATGGCCAATTAAGAATAAAGACGGTACATGGAGCTATGTTGACCGATCAGATGAAATGATCCGGAAATTACAGCTTATGGGTGTTGATGCAGTTATCAATATTGGCGGAGATGGTTCTCAACGGATTTCACAGGCTCTATATGAGAAAGGTCTGAACATTATAGGAGTTCCCAAAACAATTGATAACGATCTTGAAGCTACGGATTCAACTTTTGGATTTCAAACAGCGGTTCAAATTGCCACAGATTCAGTAGATAAATTGGTGACAACTGCTGCAAGTCATAACAGAGTTTTAATTACCGAAGTAATGGGCCGCGATGCCGGCTGGATAGCTTTAAACGCTGCTGTAGCTGGTGGTGCAGAAATATGCCTGATTCCGGAAATCCCCTACGATGTTGATAAAGTGTTGGAGCGTATAAATTCAAGGTTCGTTAAAGACAGAGGTTTTGCCATTATTGTTGTCGCGGAAGGTGCCCATGCTAAAGGAGGGACACCTTCAAAGCAGGACTCAAATGAAGTGGGATATAAAAATGCTAAATATTCAGGTGCTGCTACACGTTTAACTGAAGAATTAATTGAAGCAGGATGTAAGTATGATATACGAAAAACCGTTTTGGGTCATATTCAGCGTGGTGGAATACCAATAGCTTATGATCGTGTATTGGCAACACAGTTTGGTGTGAGAGCTTTTGAAATGGCAATGGAAGAGAAGTTTGGTGAAATGGTTTCGTATCGACATCCTTATATAACTTCTGTACCGTTTACCGAAGCAATTAAAGAACCTCATCTTGTAACACCGGATACGGCAATAATGAGAAATGCACGAGGTGCAGGTATTAGTTTTGGCGATTAATTTTGCGTTTCAATATATACAATGTTTATTTGGCCTGGTTTTTAATGAACCAGGCTTTTTTTTAGTACAAAAAAAGATGCCATTTATTGTGAATTAGCAATAATGGCATCTTTAAAAGAAGATTGGTGATTGTTTTAGTTGCCTAAAACGTCAAATGAATGAGGAGTCAATTTGATAATCAGCCTATCTTCATGTGTCTTTTATTATTTTTGTTCATTGTTTTCAAGCTCAATGATAACAGCCGATTTGGGATTGATCTTTAATTCTTCGAGGTCTTCAACTCTTTCTCCTGTAAGAACATTGGTACCCGAATTATTTCCTTTTAAACATTCCTGATATCTTTCAGTATCTATCTTTGCTGCTTCCTTAGCGTTTTTGTTGAGGGCTATCATAATCGTTTTCTCCTCATTGTGACGAAAATATACATAACATTCATTTCGAGGTAAAAAGTGAGTCAGTTCCCCGTTGTGGATTACTTTTTCATTTTTTCTCCAGTTGAGCAATTTTTTCATGAATGACTGGGCTTCTTTCTTTTTCTCAGATATCCCTTTTCCGGTGAACGCATTCTTTTCGTCATCCGGCCAACCTCCCGGAAAGTCGCTGCGAATCACTCCGTGATCATCCGTATCCGGGTTGGCTTTTAAAATTTCCGTTCCATAGAAATATTGTGGTATTCCACGTGTGGTGGCTGTGAAAATTATGCCCAATTTGAACAGTTTCAAATCCTCGTTAACTTGTGTAAAAAATCTGCTCATGTCATGATTGTCGGCGAAAACAACCAGGTTAGATGGATTAGGGTAGACAAAATCATTTGCCAGGCTGCGATATAACTGAATCATTCCTGAATCCCAACCTTCTTCACTTGTTAAGGCAGATGAAATTGCCATTTGGGTGGGAAAATCCATTAAACTTGGCAAACAAGACTTATAATTATTACGTGTTTCTTTTCCTTTTTGCCAGGAAGAAATGATAGCCGGGTTATCAGTCCATTCTTCGCCTACTATATTCAGGTTTGGATATTCTTCCATCATCCTGCAGCTCCATTTTTGCATAAATTCCTTGCCGGAGTATGGATAAGTGTCCAGGCGAATGCCTCTTAAATCTGCATATTCCACCCACCATATACTGTTTTGAATAAGGTATTTAGCCAACAGTGGGTTGTCCTGGTTTAAATCCGGCATGGACCTGACGAACCATCCTTCAGAAAATTGCTTTTTATCAGTTTTTGCCGCATGTGGATCCCACAGCGTAGTTCTTCGATGGTTTGTATTTGTATAATTATCCTGATAATGGACCCAATCATCTGTTGGCGGATCTTTGATCCACCAGTGTTCACTTCCGCAGTGATTCGGGATCATGTCCATGATTAGTTTGATGCCCCTTTCATGGGCTTTTTTACTGAGTTTTTTGTAAAGTTTGTTATTTCCAAATCGTGGGTCTACTTTGTAATAATCAGTTGTAGAATATCCGTGATATGAATGATCCGGCATTTTATTTTCCAATACCGGGTTTAACCAGATTGAAGTAAATCCCATATCTTCAATATAATCAAGGTGATCTATAACTCCCTGAATATCTCCGCCATGTCTTCCTCCTGGTTTTTCTCTGTTAACCTTGTCTCTTAATCCTTCTATGTTGTCATTGTCAGGATTTCCGTTAGCAAATCTGTCGGGAGTTATAAGATAGATCACATCCGAATTGTTAAATCCTTTTCTTTGCTTGCTTCCTTCTTCTCTTTCCCTGAGTTCGTAGGAATATTGTTTCACTACCTTTTCATCTTTGGAAAACTGAATATTAAAAGTTCCAGCAGAGGCATTTTTATTGATTTTCAGTTTTAAAAAAAGGTAGTTTGGATTTTGCGTTCTGATTACTTGTTGAAGGTTTATTTTTTCGTTATCAACAGAAGGGGAGAGGTCGCTTATATTCTCTCCATAAATGAGTACCTGGAGGTTGGGGTTAGTCATTCCAATCCACCAGAACTCAGGTTCGACTCGCTTAATCTCTTGTCCTAAAGTAAAATTAAGAGAAAAGAAAAGCAGGAAAATGAGTGTAGATAGAGTTTTCATTTGAATATCCTTTTTTTGAAATACATGAGGTTTAATATAAATTAAATTAATTGTTTAAAATGAGTTTCCAATTTTATACCTTACAAATCCCTATTTATCAGAGAATAAGTTGATTTGCCCCATGCTTTAATGGGAGTAATTGATTTTCTCCACTCCCTTTAGGGCATGGGGCATATGAAGAAAATCAGTTGCGGTTTTTGGGTACAAAAACGGATAATCAATTCTTTAAATATTTTTTGCCGTTATTTTATCCTGTTCTCCGATTTCGTATGACTTACCAAAAAGATAGAGATTTATGGAATCTCCATTTAGGTTATAAATGGTTGTATTTTCTTTATCTACTTCAACCCTCAACTGTCTTCCCCTGTATTTTACAATGAAAGAAAATAAATTCCATTGTTCGGGAATAAACGGGTCGAAATGCAACTCATTTTCTTTTATTCTCATTCCGCCGAAACCTTCTACGACAGACATATAAGTTCCTGCCATGCTGGTAACATGACAACCTTCAGACACTTCATTGTTGTAATCATCCAGGTCAAGTCTGGCGGTACGCAGGTAAAGATTATATGCCTTTTCGCGGTAACCTAATTTTGCAGCCAGAATGGAATGAACGCATGGCGAAAGTGATGATTCATGTACTGTCTTTGGTTCATAAAAGTCAAAATTCCGTTTAATGGCTTCTTTGCTATATCTGTCTTCAAAAAAGAACAAGCCCTGCAATACATCTGCTTGTTTTATGAAGCATGAGCGTAAAATTCGATCCCATGACCAAACCTGGTTTATCGGTCTTTCAGAAGAAGATAAGTCTTCTACGGTCCATTGTGGTTTGTCCAGGTATCCTTCTTGCTGTAAATAAACTTTGCGTTCAGGATCGTAAGGAAAGTACATATTTTCAACAATATCGCGCCAGCTATTCGTCTCTGTTATATCGTTGAAGTTTAGCTTGTCTGTAATTTCCTGGTATCTCTGGGGAGCTTCTTTTTTTATTTTATCTATGGCGTACATGGTGTATTCCATGGTCCAACAGGCAATGACATTGGTGTGCCAGTTATTGTTTACATTGTTTTCGTATTCGTTCGGACCGGTAACACCAAGCATTACATACTGTTGTTTGGGTTCGGAGAAATTCACCCGTTGTTTCCAGAACCGGGAAATGGAGATGAGGACTTCAAGTCCGTAGTCTTTCAGATAATCTTCATCTCCCGTGTACCGAACGTAGTTGTATATGGCATAAGCGATTGCGCCGTTGCGGTGAATTTCTTCAAAGGTAATTTCCCATTCGTTATGGGATTCTTCTCCATTCATTGTTACCATTGGGTAGAGTGCAGCGCCTTTATCAAAACCAAGGTTTTGGGCGTTTTCTATGGCTTTCTGCAGGTGCTTATATCTGTAAAGGAGGAGATTCCTTGGTACTTCCGGCTCTGATGTTCTGAGATAGAATGGCAGGCAATACGCCTCCGTATCCCAATATGTGCTGCCTCCATACTTTTCACCTGTAAATCCTTTTGGGCCGATATTTAGTCGCTCATCCTCTCCTGTATAAGTTTGGTTGAGCATGAAAATATTGAAACGGATGCCTTGCTGAGCAGCTTTGTCTCCTTCAATTACTATATCGCTGTCTTCCCATTTTTTCTTCCAGGCCTCACTTTGTTCCTTAAGAAGGTTATCAAAACCGATCTGTGTTATGGTATCGAGTTGTTTTTCTGCTTCATCGGTCAGACGGGTTTTTTCGTAATTAAAAGAGGATATGATAGATGCATATTTGTATAGCGTTATTGTTTCATTCTGCTTAATATCAATGTTTACTGTCTTTGCAATGTATTTTTTGTCTTCGGTCGTTTGAGGTTCAGGCGTAATGGTTTCTTTATTTTTCTCTATACGGTAATCCATCCCCAGGCAAACATGAAAATCCAGTTTTTTAGTTTTTGAGGTAAGTGTAGCCCGGTTATCGGCAGATGTTGTTTTTTCTACTTCATCCCAGAATTTTTCATCGTAATTTGCATCCTCATTAATAACATCTGCATTCAGGTCAAAAGTTACTTGCATATTGCCGGAAAAGTTAACCGGGGTGATCTCATATTTAATGCTGCCTGTTTCATCATGAACGATGTTGAGGAAGCGGATTACCTCTACGTTGATTTTTTTGTTATCAGATAAAGTAGCCTGAAATTCTCGTTTTAAAAATCCTTCTTTCATGTTGAGAATTCGCCTGAAGTTATCTACCTGGCATTTGGCTAAATCTAAAGGTTCGCCATCGATATTTATCTTTATTCCAATCCAGTTAGGCGCATTTAATACTTTTGCGTAATATTCCGGGTAACCGTTTTTCCACCAGCCTACTTTTGTTTTGTCAGGGTAATAGATGCCCCCTATGTAATTTCCAAGCAGGCTATTCCCTGAGTACTCTTCTTCAAAATTCCCTCTTTGTCCCATTCTGCCATTGCCGAGGCTGAATATACTTTCGGATGATCGGTGATTATCAGGATTGAATCCTTCTTCGATAATCTTCCATTCATCATGAGTTAGGTATTTATTCATAAGGTTGTTATTTTATCTTGAATTCATTTATTGATTTTCGATTTTTTTCAATTTAGTGATATCCATTTCATGAAGACCGGCGATAACCATATCTGCCATATAAAGATTTTTTTCTGATCCCACTCCGATGCTGAACATGCCACCATTTTTTGCAGCTTCTATTCCGGATTGTGCATCCTCAAATACCACACAATGTTCCGGGTTTTCATTCAGCTCGTTGGCTCCTTTTAAAAACACCTGCGGATCGGGTTTTGCTTCTGATACTTTATTCCCGTCAATAATGGAATCAAGGTAGCTTTCTATCTGGATTTGATGCAATATGGTTTTAGCATTTTTACTGGCTGAGCCAACACCAATCTTTATGTTTGCTTCTTTCAGTTCATTAAAAAACTCTAAAGTGCCCGGAAGAATATCATCCGGTTTCATTTCTTTTATATAAGCTCTGTACCAGTTGTTTTTCTTTTCGGCAAGTTGTTGTTTTTCCTCATCTGTTTTATTCAAATTTCCAATTTCGAGGAGGATATCCAGCGATTTCATGCGGCTTATGCCTTTTAATTGCTCATTCTGCTCCGGAGTTAGATCAAAACCCATTTCATTGGCAAGTCTTTTCCAAGCTTTGTAATGGAATGTCGCTGTGTCAACAATAACACCATCGAGATCAAATATGCAGGCTTTAATTTTCTTCATAACATGTTACCTTTTATCCCGGACAAATAATACTAAAACACCCGCAAGTAGCCAGGTTGCTCCGCCAAGAACCAGAGCCAGTATTGCCTGACCATTAAATACCGTTTTTGTGATAAATCCGAGAATTGTAGCTGCAAGGATTTGAGGAATTACAATGAAAAAGTTAAAGATTCCCATGTACACACCCAGTTTATTGTGAGGCAATGACCCTGTTAATATAGCATAGGGCATTGCGAGAATACTTGCCCAGGCCAGTCCAACCCCAATAAACGGATAGATCAGGTTGACCGGATCGTTAATATAATAAACAGCTATCAATGAAACTCCCCCTACAACAAGGGAAATCATGTGTGTAATTTTCCGGTTAGTTAGTTTTGCTAAATACATTAATAAGAAGGCTAGTACAGCTGCTGCACCATTGTATATGGCAAAACATATACCTACCCAGTCGGCCCCGGTATTGTATTGATTTTGAATGTGTTTAATCCTTTCTCTGGTATCCTGACTTAAATTATATCGTTCCATTTTCTCTTTACTGGAGAAAAATTTAACTAAATTCATACTTGCATCAACACTTTGTTTGCCAGTATTGCTAATTTTAGCCTGGTATTCATCAAGAGTTACACCTATATCCTGAACTTTTTTGTAGTTCTTGTCATCTGGTTGAACTTGTTCAATTTTGTTCTGAAGTTCAGTCACAATGGATTGCTCCATTTTCATGTCGTAGATATGGCTGGTTACTCCTGCTGTGGTGTAAATCCACATGGCAAAGAGTGCAAACCATGAGAAAAACTGAACAAATGCAAGTTGTACCATTGTTTTAGGCATCACATTGAGGTCGTTAAAAATCTCTATCATTCCCAGTTTTCTCTTGCCCCGTTTTTGAAGTAAAGCCGAGGCAATTTCCATGATACCAAAAATGGACAACCCGATTGTCAGGATGTACAATTCGAAAGTATAGTCTTTAAAGTAAACAAGTAGTGTTGTTGCTAATCCGAGTATTAAGGAAAATAAGCCAATTTTTATACCTTTTTTAACTAAGGTGCTCGGTTCGTATTCTGTGGAAGCCCTGGCTTTTTCTTTTATTTCTCCCTCATCTTCTTCTTTCTCCTTCATTTTATCCAACTCTTCAGGGGAGTATTCTTTGGTAGAAAAGACCGTCCATAGAATTGCAGCAAGGAATATCACTGCTCCGATATAGAAGGCAAATTTAACAGAGTCAGGTACTTGTCCTTCCGGGGCTGTATTTGGAATATTTAGCCAATTCGTTAAAATATATGGAAGAGCAGAAGCAACTACAGCTCCGATTCCAATAAAAAAGCTTTGCATGGCAAACCCTTTTGTTCGTTGCTCTTCCGGGAGCAAGTCCCCGACAAAAGCCCTGAAGGGTTCCTGTGAAATATTGATCGAAGCGTCCATGATCCATAACATTCCGGCCGCAACCCATAATATCGGAGAATTAGGCATTACAATCAAGGCTATAGAAGCCAGAATAGCACCTATTAAGAAATAGGGACGGCGTCTTCCGAGGCGATTCCATGTTTTGTCGCTGTAATATCCGATAATTGGCTGAACAATCAGTCCTGTTACCGGAGCTGCTATCCATAAAATCGGAATGCTTTCGACTTTTGCTCCAAGAGTTTCAAAAATTCGACTAACGTTGGCATTTTGAAGGGCATAGCCAAACTGTATTCCAAGGAAGCCGAAATTCATATTCCATATCTGCCAGAAACTTAAGCGTGGTAATTTTTTCATTAATATACGATTTTATCTAAAAAAATGATTTATTATCCCCTTTTATCAAAAATACGGATAAAATTCTAAATTCATAGAATATGCACTGTATTTTGTTGAAACATAAAGGTTTTTGTGTTTCGAAAAGGATTGCGAAAAAAAAATGCTCTGTCTTCGTTTATTTATTAACCTTAGCTAACGCTCGATTTGCAAAGCTTAAGCCAGATAAAAAGAAAATAGCACTCGTTACAAGCGCCAGCAGAATTTTTTCAAATGTTTCTTCTTCCTGAACTGCTTATCGGTACTTATCAATGAAAAATTTTGTAAGGATTGTAGCTGTTGATATACTACCACCGATAAGCATTCCGGTGTTTGCTGTGCCGAAATCGCCAGAATATTCATTTTTCCCGTTTATCAGGATAAAACTAGTTGTGGCTATGGCAATTCCCCCGGCAACATATAACATAGTGTAGTCATCACCTCCACGATAGTTAGCTGCGGGAATAGCGCTTCTTTTTGTATTGTGATTAAGCAACAGGTATTTAAAATCTTGATAGTTTTCCGGCAGATTGGTTTTCGTCAATGATGTATTTCCTTCAACATCAGGTAAAATTGGCGCATTATCGGAGCTTTTATCCGCAAATGCTGAATGCATAATTAAAATGCCAAAAGTTAGAATTAAAAGTCTTTTCATAGATATTATGCACTTAAGTTAGTCTGCAAATTACCAAAATTACAATTATCTATACAAATTGCCATTAAATTTTGGGAAAATCTAACCGAATAATTCATGTGTCAAGTTTGTTGCAGATGCAAGGCGACGAAAGCCGCCCATGTAGTTACCTGCTTCAAGGCTTTTGCAACGCAGCAGATGTGCCAAAATTGGCGCTACAGCATAAAATGAATAATTATTAACGCTTTTATATTTTTATTGTTATGTTTCTATAGTGCAGCTTGATAAATTCAATATATTCATTTTTTGATAAATAAGATGTGTTTTTTTACAAAAATTAACTTCTAGATGATAATTCCCCTTGGCTATTGGTCTTATTTTATTGTTTTTTAAACCTCCAGTGACAGAGAAAAGGAAATGGTGTTCATTACAAACGAGTTCCGGTATGGTCTGCTAATGGTAGCTCTGTTTTAAGTGTTTAGAGGTCTGTTGGTTGTTTCATATCATGGCATTGTTTTAAGTCCAATTCTTGAAGTTTATGATTGAAAAAACAATTGCACCCTCTATTATACCAAGTTATATTGCACAAAAGTACAAGACATTATAACTAACAACAATACCCGGGGATCAAAAAAAGAATTCCGTTTTTTTAACGAAGCAACAAATTTTTAGCATTGTACGGGGGCGTGTAGTATTGAATATTCAAACCAAAAGGTTCATAACCCATTTAAGAAAAACTATAAAGAAAGTTTGCAAACCATTGAAGGTTCTTGGTCAGATGGCACAGACCATGAAGATTTCTCATCTGCTTAGCACAGTTACTTTGTTTGACGACTATATGTTATTGAGTTTATTTTAAGCGTTTTGTTGAGTTTTGTCTTCACTGTTTGTGCTTTTAATATATTTTTTTAAATTTGTAAAAATCAATAAAATATCAATATAACAAATCAATAGAACCAGATAACTTATATATCTTTTATGTTTTAACATAGAAGATATAGCATGTTGAAAATAAAAAGAAAATATTCTGACCGAGGTTGACCAATTCAACTGCCTGAAGGATGTTTTTGCAGGTTTACCTTTATCAGAGCATTATTTATTAACCTAAATTTTAATATTTATGAAAATGAAGATTACTGTTGTTATACCAATTTTTATGGCTGTAATAGTGTGCTTTAATAATAATACATGGGGACAAGGAGGGTTGGAAAATTTTCAAAACTTTCCTGAAACTACTTCTAGTTATGAGGATGGTACATTTATAGGACAGGATGGCTCAGAGTGGAGATACATTAATGCGCGAGGGGATGCTTACGCAAATATTGAAGCACCAAATCCCGGGCTTAACAGTGATCCGTCTGCCATGATTGAATCCGGTACACTTACCGGCGGCATAGATGAGTTTGAGTTTGATTACATGCAAATGTTCAGCACAGATGTTGAACTGAAGGTATATATCAATGATGATTCTGTGACTACGGTAACTTCTGATGGTCAGAAAAATGAGGTTTTAAGTTCCGGGACTATTGAAATTGAAGGAATAGATGGTGAATTTACATTGCGTTTTCAAAACACTTCCTCAGGGGGACAAGTTGCGATAGATAATATAGATTGGTTTGTAGACACTGGTGAACCCAATTTTTTGGTTGATCCAGCGGTTCTGGATTTTTCTTCTCTTAAAGGAGAGGGGGCTTCAGAAACTAAAAGTTTTGAGCTTACTGTCTTAAATTTAGACGGCACAGATGTTACAGTTGCTACATCAGCAAACTTTGAGGTTTCTGAAGATAGCATTACATATTCCAACGAGGTCAAACTTCTTAATTACGAAAATGATACAATCCGTGTTTATGTCAGGTTAGCTGAAGGTCTTGAACTGGGTGACTATACTGACTACATAACTGTTTCCGGTGGGGGTGCTGTCGATGACACTGTGGCTGTAACAGGAAAAATCGTAGAACTATTTGATATACCTTATGTGAATGATTTTAGGTCACAAGAAAATGTTGATATTGCAAATGTTCAGGGTTTTAATATTAAGAATGCTGCAATTCAGGAAACTTCTGACCCATATTTGAAAATATATCCCAATGGGTATATGGAAACTCCACCTATAGATTTTACGCGAAACGATTCACTTGGAGTTAAATTTGATGCCACAACCTGGGGAGGTGATGACGGCCAGGAGCTCTGTGTTTTAGTGTCAGATGATAAAGGTGCCAGTTACGACAGCCTTCAGTTTTATACCATTACCGGGGATTATGTAACTCACGAATATGTTATTGATTTGACGGATACTTATGATGTCAGTGACGGCAAAATAAAAATTCAAATGACAGCTGGCGGAAATTCAACACGTTTCTGTAATTTCTCCATAGAAAATCTGGATGCTACTATCGAGCCGGTAGCCGCTGAATTTGACCTGGATGCACCTGAAGATGTATCAACCAAAATTAACTGGAATGATGCAAGTTCAGTTCAGGCAATAACAGTAAATGGAACTGCATTAACGGAAGGTTCAGGAGAAGATTATGAGGTGAGCGCTAATGAATTGATTATTAACCAAAGCTATCTTGATGGCGAGTTCAACGCGGGTAACGAGAGTGTAACACTCACAATCAGCTTTGACGCTGGATCAGATGCGACCTTTAACATTATTTCTACTGCAGCACCCACTTATACTGTCAGTTATAACGCAAATGATACAAATACAAACGGGAAAGTAACAGTTGATGATTCTTCATATGTAGAAGGTGCAACAATAACCGTCCTCGGGCACAGCGATTTAGCATTACCAGGCCATAGATTTACCGGCTGGAACACCCAATCTGATGGTTCAGGCGAAAGTTACGAGGAAGGAGCAAGTTTTACCATGGGAGCAGAAGGTGACACCTTATATGCTGTA
>Ga0207714_1000689_pt1 | contig 22812 bp, 13 predicted proteins | sample PonA232FremontCA_2_FD_187270 | JGI IMG/M metagenome (GOLD analysis project Ga0207714, IMG submission 187270) | Marine sediment microbial community from Fremont, CA, USA - Pond A23 Sediment 2 (SPAdes) | ecosystem: Environmental > Aquatic > Marine > Unclassified | place: USA: Fremont, California...
GTGAAAAAGCGCTTTACTTATCCGGCAGCTGCCGGACCGACTTAGAAATTGTTGCTTTTCACCGAATAGGTGAGGTGAAAACTTTACAATTTCTTTGTCCCCGACACTTCGTGTACGGGGCAGGCAGTGAGCGAAAATCGCCCAAATTGGGTTAATTTTAATGCTCGAAATAAAATCAAAACAATTTCTTGAAAATAGAGAGCATTGAGTATTTTTTTCTATAATTGTTAATATCTTATTTTTATTTAAATTATTGCTAATAACAAAATTTTCTTAGTTTTATGCTCCTGTTAAGGAAATAAATGTTTAATTTTTAACAAAAACCTTATTATATGGCAGAACAAAAAAAACATGTACCCTTTATTTCTTCGGAGACGAAGATGGCGGAATTTACCGTTAGAGGATTAGTTATTGGTATTATTCTGGCCGTAGTTTTGGGCTCCGCTAATGCATACTTAGGTTTGAAGGCCGGTATGACAATTGCGGCAACCTACCCCGCAGCTGTTATCGGGATGGCAATATTACGGGCATTTAAAGGTACAATTCTCGAAGAGAATTTTACCAGGACCGTAGGCTCCATTGGAGAGTCTGTAGCTGCCGGTGCTATTTTTACGCTACCGGCGTTTTTCATTAGTGGAATCTGGGAAGAGTTTTATACTCCCGGACACTATCTTATTTCTGCATTAATAATGCTAACAGGTGGTGTGTTGGGTATTATGTTTGTGGCTCTTCTTCGAAGGGTTATGGCAAATGATGCGACGCTTCCGTTCCCTGAATCTGTTGCTGCAGCGGAGATTCATAAAACGGGCCAAACAGGTTCCGGTTCCAAATACCTTTTCTGGGCAATGGGGATTGGTGCCTTAATCAAATCTCTTGGAGAATTCAGGATTTTTATGCCTGTTTATGAGAAATTTATTCAGTTTAAGACACAGTTTATTACAGGTGCAGGAGAGGCTATTAAAGCCAAGGGAGGAATTCTTCTGGGCAGCCCCGGTTTGAAACCTGCTTATATTGGTGTTGGATATATTATTGGTCCAAAATTAGCATCTTTAACTTTTAGTGGTGGTGTAATTGCATGGGGGCTGTTAACACCTCTTGCTTTTTATTTTGTTGCCCCATACATCGACTTACAGGCATGGGCTCAATTCCTCGTTCAGCAAGACCTTGCAGTGAATATGAGCGAAGCAATGGCCCGAGTGGAACAACCCTTATTCCAGATAACTGAAATATGGAAAACCATTGTCCGTCCGATTGCTATTGGAGGTATGCTTGTTGGTACTTTCTGGACACTCTGGGGGATGCGCAAGAGCTTGGGGCAAGGAATTTCACGCTCCGTGGAAGATCTTAAGAAATCAGCCAAAGGCGAAGCTACTCAAAGAATTGAAAAAGATATTAAATTTCAGTGGATATTGGTAGGAATTGTTTTTGCTGGTATAGCTACCTTCTTAATTGCTACTTATATTTTTAATGCTGCATTTATGACAGCGCTGGTGGCAACGCTTGTGATGATTATATTTGGGTTTTTCTTCGCTGCTGTTTCGGGCTATCTTGTCGGAATTATCGGTTCCAGCAATAACCCAATCAGCGGCTTGACCATATCAACAGTTGTTGTTACTGCTTTACTCATGCTTATTCTTGGCGCAAAAGGTGAAGAAGGTGTCGGTTCTACACTGGCTGTTGCTGCCATTATCTGTGTTTCAGCTGCTGTGGCGGGTGAGATGCTACAGGATTTGAAAGCAGGGCATATACTTGGTGGTACACCATGGAAGATGCAGATAGGTGATATTATAGGTGTAATTGCTTCAGCTGCTGTATTGTTTATACCATTGTTCGTCCTACATGAAGGTGATATTGAAGTTGGTAAACAACTGGGATACGAAGGTGGTTTTGGTAGTACGGAACTTCCTGCACCACAGGCTAGTCTTATGGCTATTCTTTCCAATGGTATCATTGGAGGAGAAATGGCATGGCCGCTCATTATTGTCGGTATGTTAATGGGAGTTGGTTTTATCCTTATGCAGGTAAAAAGTCCAATGCTGGTGTCAATTGGAATGTACCTGCCACTGCAGACAACGTTCGCCATTTTTATTGGTGGTATAATTAAAGGAATATTGCAACTCTATCAAAAGAAACGGCAGCATTCCGAAAAACAAATTGCAAAAGCAGACAATGTTGGTGTCTTGCTTGCCTCAGGATTAATTGCCGGAGAGGCACTGATAGGCCTGTTGTTTGCCGGTCTTGCATTTGGTAAGATAGAAATATGGAGAATGGCAGATCCATCATTTATTACAAGCATCGCGATATTTATTATCATTGGAATTATACTTGTGAGAATTCCAATGAAGAAATCAAAATCTGCTGATGTCCCTGAAGAACCTCAGGAGTAATGACATAATAGATAAAATATGATAAAAAAAATTGGGATATTGATGATTTTCAATATCCCAATTTTTTTTTTATAAATTTGGTGTTCAAATAAATGATGAGGTATGGGTTTAAATTTTTTTCAGCGCAGAAAGATACTTAAGAATGCTAATTTTTTAGAGCTTGTGCCTGTCAGGTTACAGCAATATGAAATAATAGAAGACGGTAAAGTATGTTTGAAAGTCCCTAAATTCAATAAAAAATGGAAGAGGGACTTTTTTATTGCCGGAACGAAACAAAAGCATTATGATATTTTTCTGGATGAATTGGGAACAGCAACATGGTTGGAAATAGACGGTAATAAAACTGTGGATCAGATATGCAATGCATTAATATCAAAAGAGGGAAATAGAGTACAGCCTTTTGATGAAATAGAAGAAAGAGTTACCAAATTTCTTTCCCAATTATATGAGCAACGGTACATTACTTTCACTATATTACAGACTGATAATTAACTTTTAATTTTGATCAAATAAAAATTACGGAGGACACAATAATGAGCAAAGAAATTAAACAACTTGAACCAAAACAATTGTGGGAAAATTTTTACCAATTGACACAAATCCCGCGACCTTCAGGTACCCAGGATAAGGTGGTTGAATTTATTGAAAAATTCGGCAAAGACCTTGGCTTAGAAACTATTAAGGATAAAGCAGGAAATGTAATTATAAAAAAGCCTGCTACGAAAGGTTATGAAAATAAAAAAACCATTGTAATGCAAGGACACCTGGATATGGTTCCTCAAAAAAACAGCGGTACAGATTTTGACTTTGAAAAAGACCCTATTGAAGCTTATGTTGAAGGCGAATGGGTTACAGCTAACGGAACCACTCTTGGTGCAGACAATGGAATGGGTGTAGCTGCTGCTATGTGCGTTCTGCAGTCCAATGAAATAGAACATGGCCCAATCGAAGCACTGTTTACAACTGACGAAGAAACAGGAATGGTTGGAGCAAATGCGTTAGAACCCGGATTACTCGACGCTGAAATTCTTTTAAATATGGACTCAGAAGACGAAGGCGAATTGTACATTGGTTGTGCAGGCGGATTGGAAACGAATCCGGTATTTCATTACAAAGAAGAATCTGCTCCATCAAATGCCAAAGCCTATATTCTTGAAATCGGTGGTTTGAAAGGGGGACACTCCGGCCTCGATATTGCTTTACAAAGAGGTAATGCCAATAAGGTATTGAACCGAATGCTTTGGAAAGCATCAAAAACGCTGGATATACGAATTACTGATATTGTGGGTGGAAGTCTCAGAAATGCTATTCCACGTGAAGCAAAAGCAACGGTAGTTGTTCCCGATACACAATACGGCGAATTCAAGGCGATAGTGGATGATATCACCGAAGCAGTAAAGGGCGAACTTTCTATGGTAGAGGACAATATCAATGTAGATATTAAGGAAACAGACATGCCAAATACCGTTATCGATAAGAAGACTATGGATAATTTGGTACGGGCACTTTATGGATGCCCTCACGGTGTTATGCGCATGAGTGATGCCATGGAAGGACTTGTGGAAACTTCCACCAACTTAGCCGTAGTTAATTCTGAAGATGGAAAGATAAATATTCAATCGCTTCAGAGAAGTTCCGTTGATACTGCCAAAGAAGATCTTGGAAATATGATCGGAAGTGTCTTTGAATTGGCTGGTGCTGAGGTTATACATGAGGGTGCTTATCCGGGATGGAAACCAAATCCGGATTCTCCAATACTTCAAACAATGAAAGAGGTTTATAATAAGAAATTTGGTAAAACTCCTGAAATAAAAGCGATTCATGCTGGTTTAGAAACAGGAATAATTAGCCAAAATTATCCTCATTTGGATATGATTTCATTTGGGCCAACAATTAGTTTCCCACACTCACCGGACGAAAAGGTACATATTGGTACCGTTCAGAAATTCTGGGATTTGTTAGTTGAAACATTGAAAGCAATTCCGGAAAAATAGGATAGAATAGTTATTTTTAGATATTTAAAGGCTGTTTCTTAAAAAGAGACAGCCTTTTATTGTTGTTTACGGATTGTGAAACACAAATTTAAAATGTAACTAACTCAAAACTAGTTACACTGGTGTCTTAAGAGAAAGTGTGACAAACAAAGAGGTTGTCTGAAAAGTCAAAATACTATTTCACGCAAAGACCGCTGACGAAAAGCTAAGGACTTAAGGAGTTGCAAATCAATCAGTTGTTTAAAAAAGCAATAATGTCGTGCCTACAGCGCTCGAGAGGTGGTTTGCAATTCGTTTCTACCATAATTCCGCACCTACCGGTGCTTTTATATGAAACGCCTGCTCAAATCGTGTTCTACCATCTAACTTCTGAAAAAACTAAGTGGTGCTGTTATTTTTGGGAATAGTGATATAAAAACATGAACCTTGATTGATGCTTGATTCTAACCGGATTTTTCCACCAAGCAATTCTGTAATATTTTTACTTAAATTTAATCCAAGTCCGGCGCCACGGTATAATTTATCTTTATTGTTTTCTATTTTGGTAAATCTTTGAAATATAATTTCTTGTTTATTTTCTGAAATTCCAATACCGGTATCTTTAACATACAATTCAATAACATCTTTCTTTTCAGTATAGCCCAATTCTACATAACCTTCTTTAGTGAACTTCAGGCTATTGTCGAGAAGGTTTCTCAGAACTTGCTTAAGCCGGTAATCATCTGTTTTTATATATATATTTTCATCAGGGTCATGGTTAATTTTGAATTTTATTTCGTTTAAATTGAAACTTTCATTAAATGATTCATACAGCTCATTTATTAGAGTCTGAATATTTGTGGTTTTGTAGTCAATATTAAGCTGGTTGGAATCCACCTTTGCAAGGTCAATTATGTTGTCAATAAGATTGAGTAAAGAGTAACCGCTATGATTGATGTGCTTTATCATTGCCTCCTTTTCTTGATTGCCGATTTCTTTTTGGTTTAACATATTGGTGAAACCAATAATGGCATTCATTGGAGTACGGATTTCATGAGACATATTGGCAAGGAAGGCACTTTTTAAACGGTTTGATTCCTCTGCTTTTTCTTTTGCTGCCTTTAACTCTTTGGTTCGTTGTTCAACTAGCTGTTCAAGTTTGTTGCGGTGTTTTTCAAGTTCAGCATTTTGGTTTTGGATTTTTTTATTTTGATCTTGTATTTCTTTGTATTGTACATATATAGTTCTATTTTGCTCGTTAATTGTCCGGTTTTTTTTCTTTAATTTTTTTCGGATTATTAACAGAAAGATTGAAAAGGCTGCAAGTATCAGTATTATTGAATACGACAGTATTTGACGCATTCTCATCTTTTCCAGTTTTACTGTTTTTAACTTATTTTCTTTTTCCAGGTTTTTTATTTCCAGTTGTTTTTTTTCATTCTGATAGCTGGCTTCCAGGTGTTCAATCTCTTTCATTTTTTGGGTATTGAAAAGGCTGTCTTCTGCTTCTTTAAAACGTGTGTGGTATTTGTATGCAAGCCGGTAATTTTTTAGCCCTGCGTATGCTTTTGATAAGAATTCAAATGCATGTTCTTTTCTTTTAATAATACCTATTTCTTTTGCTATACGAAGTTCCTCTTTTGCAAAGGCAATTGCTTCCCTGTAATTCGCATTTTTCTGTGAAATATCTTGTAAAGAATCTGCGAACATATAGTGTAATTCAGCATAACTTCCGTAAGTAGAGGCCAGAGCTTTTTTATCTCCTAATTCTTTTTTTAATTTTAGTGATTTCTCAAAGAATGATTTTGCTTTCTGAAATTCGTTTTTTTCAAAATAAACATGTCCTAAATTAGTAAATACACTAGCTTTTCCTTCTTTGTTATTGAATTTATGGTGGATGTCTAATGCGTTTTGGTAACTCGTTATTGCAGAATCGTATTTATCCTGAAATTTAAGAATGATACCTATGTTGTTATGACAACTTGCCACTCCATTTTCATCTCCGACCTCATTATATAATTCTAAAGCATTTTGGTAATAATCTAAAGCTCTATTGTAATCTTTACGATTCCAGTATATTAGTCCTATATTGTTGTAACAATCTGCTCTTCCTTTTTTATTATTGATTTTTTTATGGTAAGTAAGTGCCTTTTGATATGATTCAATGGCCTTAATGTATTTCCCCTGGTTGAATTTAACAAGTCCGATGCCATTGTAGGCTTCAGCAATTCCCTTTAGGATTTTACCACTTGATATGTCCGAATTTGCGTTTATTAATTTTTTATAAATTTCTATCGATTTATTGTATTTTTTCTTCGCACTGTCGTATTGAGCATGGTTATATAATTTACTTCCTAAATTTTTGTAGATTTCAGCTTTGCCTGCTAAATAATTAATGTCAGAAGCTAATTTGATGCCCTGAAGTCCATATTGTTGTGCTGAATCAGGATATTGCTTCCGTAATTCCCATGTCAATTGTGCCAGTAAATCTACTTTTGCTTTTTCTGAAGTGCTGTTGTTCAGCTCTTCTAGTAAACTATCAATTTTTGTTTGCTCAGTTTGCTGTGCAAAGGCCTGTTGATTTTGTCCCGAAAGATAAAAGAAGAAAACCAACATTAGTAAACCGATTAGCCTCTTTGTCATAAATTCTCGCGATTTGTACTTAAGCTTATTAAACAATAATATGAATTTTTAATCTTAAAATGAAGTTATTTTTTATTTTTCCCTTCTACTATAATTACAATTTCCCCTTTAATCTTTTTTTGGCTAAAATGATCGATGATTTCGGGCAAAGTTCCCCGAATATTTTCTTCGTATATTTTTGTGAGCTCCCGCGATACAGAACCTCTGCGTTCTTCTCCAAAGTATTCAGCAAATTGTTGAAGTGTTTTGAGAAGCCTGTATGGGGATTCATAGAAAACCATCGTACGCTCTTCTTCTGCAAGAATTTTTAGCCTTTTGTTGCGCCCTTTTTTGTGAGGAAGAAATCCTTCAAAAACAAATTTGTCACAGGGAAGTCCGGAATTTATTAAAGCGGGTAAAAAAGCTGTGGCACCCGGAAGCGATTCTATTTCTATGTCATTGTCCAGACATTTTCGAATGAGTAAATATCCTGGGTCTGAAATCCCTGGCATTCCGGCATCCGAAACTAAGGCTGCGATCTTGTTTCTTTGAATCAAATCTTCGACGATAGTTTCTGTTTTTGTATGCTCGTTAAACTTGTGGTGCGAGATTACCTGGTTTTTAATCTTGTAATGATTCAATAGATGATGTGTAGTTCGTGTATCTTCGGCAATAAGCAAATGTGCTTCCTGCAGAACTCTTACTGCTCTATATGTAATGTCTTCCAGATTGCCGATAGGAGTGGGGACAATGTATAACTTCGCCATAAATTAATCCTGGTTTTCTGCAAATTTTCTTTTAATAAGTTCGATGAATTTTTTTGTTACCGGGTCTTCCCAGTTCCAGTCGAAAGTTTCATGGAGGTATGTTTGAGCTTCCTCGAAAGTTGGAATTTCGTTTAAAAGCTGAATAGCCTCATGATAGTGATCACGGTTACCATCAAACAATTCGCGGATGAAAAGAAACTTGTCGTTCACTCCAATGGCTTTTGTGAGGTCGGTTATGGGCTTTGATTGCATCATTGAAGAAAGGTCGTTTTTCGATTGCTGCTGGGCAAGGTTATCGTGTCGATATGTTTTTTTATTCTGATATTTATCTGCCACGACTTCCTGGCTGCTTTTTGATGCCTTTGTCTCTTTTATTTGTTTTGCTTTATTAGAATCGGTTATTTGAGGTGCTTTACTTTTCTTCGCCTCTCTTTGTGGCTCGGCTGTTTTTTCTGCACTATCGTCTTTTTGCTCTATATGTTCCGGGGCTTCCTCTTGTTCATTTTTAGGTTCTGTGTGCTTTTCCTGCTCTTGTTTAGCTTCTGTGGCTTGTTTTGTTTTTGGTTCCGGTTGGGACTGAATGGGTTCAGAATCCATTGAATGTGAAATGCGTTCAGAGGAGAAATGCTGCTGGTCAAACATTAGAAGTTGATCATATAATTCTCTTACTCGCTGAAGAAGTAAATCCATGTCTATTTTGCTTATTTCTCCATTCTTTTTTATGCGTAAGGCTTTATTTTCTAGTTCGTTAATGGATGTTGATATCTTTTCAAAGGATTGAGCTTCTTTCATGTCGTCTATTTTTATAATTTTACAAAAATAACGAATTAAATCAGATTTTAGGATACAATGCCATTTGAAAATACTGAGAATCACAACACGAAAAGCGGCTGGATTGAAGTAGTTACCGGTTCAATGTTTTCTGGTAAAACTGAAGAATTGATTCGCCGTTTAAAACGCGCTCAATATGCAAAACAGCGGACGGAGATATATAAACCAATGATTGACAAACGTTATTCTGAGGAAGACGTTGTTTCGCATGATGAAAAATTTATTCGTTCTACCCCTGTTGAAACCGCTCAGAATATTCTATTGCTTGCCAATGATATTGATGTGGTCGGAATAGACGAAGCTCAATTTTTTGATGTTGGACTGGTTGATGTCTGCAATTCACTTGCTAATAATGGAATCAGGGTAGTAGTTGCCGGCCTGGATATGGACTTCCAGGGAAAACCTTTTGGACCAATTCCGAATCTGCTTGCTTCGGCCGAACAAGTCACGAAGATTCACGCTATTTGTCTGCGATGCGGAAGTCTTGCCCAATATAGTCACCGGAAAACGGCTTCAAAAAAATTGGTGGTGCTGGGAGAGACTGATGAATATGAACCTCTGTGTCGCTCTTGTTTCAATAAAGCAAGAGAAGGAAAATAATTATTTGCCCCGTTAAATCGTTATATATTAAAATTTTCCGATATGCCAGCTTTGACTATTTTTGATTTTGCAAAAGTGACAGGCGGTTCCTTTCTAAAGGGTTCTGAAAATGACTCTTCCACACGTATAAAGGAGCTGGTTGTTGACTCCCGAAAAATATTTTCACCAGCTGAATCTGTATTTATTGCCATTCCCGGTGAACGGCATGACGGACATGATTATCTTGACGATTTATGGGAGAATGGTGTCAGAAACTTTATAGTATCGCGTTCTGCATTGAATTTTGATCGATACCCCGGAGGAAATTTCATTTTGGTTCCGAATACATTGGGAGCAATGCAACAGCTTGCTGCTCATCACCGGAATAAGTTTGATTTTCCTGTTGTAGGTATTACGGGAAGCAATGGTAAAACAATTATAAAAGAATGGGTTTATCATGTTTTAGGTGATATTTATAGTGTGGTAAGAAGTCCCAAAAGTTATAATTCGCAGGTTGGAGTTCCGCTTTCGGTTTGGGAAATGCATTCAGATTATAATTTTGGCGTGTTTGAGGCAGGCATTTCTCAACCCGGGGAAATGATACGACTTCAAAACATAATTCAGCCCGACATTGGGGTGTTTACGAATATAGGCAGTGCACATCAGGAAAATTTTAAATCGCTTGAACATAAGATAAGGGAAAAACTTCAGTTATTCGAAGAGTCGAAAACAATTATTTATTGTAAAGATCATGAAGAGATTGACCGCGAGATACGGAATCATGATATTCTGAAAAATAAACAACTGATTAGCTGGTCGGAAGATTATAAGGCTGACCTGGTCATTGAATCTATTCAGAAAAAAGATCATTCTACTGAAATTACCGGATATTACAAGGAGCAATACGGTCATATAACTATTCCGTTTATTGACAAGGGCTCAATTGAAAACGCTATCCATGTTTGGCTCCTTATGCTTTATCTGGGAGTTGACAATGAAACCATTGAAGAAAAGATGCATGATCTTCCGGTTATTGCCATGCGTCTTGAGATGAAAAAGGCAATAAATAATTGTACGTTAATCAATGATAGCTATAACTCTGATTTGAGGTCATTGAACATTGCCTTGAATATGCTGAATCAGCAAAATCAACATAACAAAAAAACACTTGTGATTTCAGACATATTGCAAAGTGGGCGGGACGATGAGGACTTATACAGAGAAGTGGCAGATTTGATTCAGAACAACCAGATTGACCGGTTATTTGGTATTGGGAGTTCTATTTCTGCGAATGCTGAGGTATTTGAACTGGAAAAAGAATTTTTTACTTCTACAGAGGAATTCCTTTCTGAATTGTCAGCCAAAACTTTCCGCAATGAGGCGATTTTACTGAAAGGATCCCGCAACTTCCATTTTGAAAAGATATCTCATTTTCTCGAGCAGAAGATGCATCAAACAGTGCTGGAAATTGACCTGGATGCTATGATGGATAATCTGAATTATTTCAGGGATAAATTGCAGGGAGATACCCGTATTATGGCAATGGTAAAAGCCTTTTCATACGGGAGCGGAACTTATGAGATTGCAAACATGCTCCAATACCACAGAGTGGATTATTTGGGTGTAGCCTTTGCAGATGAAGGCGTAACGCTCAGGGAAGCAGGAATTACTCTGCCAATTGTAGTAATGAATCCGGAGGAAGAGAGTTTCGAGCTGATGATGGATTATGAGTTGGAGCCGGAAATCTACAATTTCAGGGTATTACATAAATTCAACCAGGTTGTTGCTACCACAGGAAAAGAGCAATATCCGGTGCACTTAAAATTGGACACGGGCATGAACCGACTGGGTTTTAAGCCCAAAGAGATAGAAGAATTAATTCAGGTTTTAACAAACAAATCCCATTTGAAAGTCTGTTCCATATTTTCTCACCTTGCGGCGGCAGATGAACCGGAGCAAGATGAATTCACACAGGCACAGATTGATCGGTTTGACAATGAAAGTAAACGAATTATTCAGGCTTTGGGTTATTCGGTGTGGCGACATATATTGAACTCAGCAGGTATTGAACGTTTTCCCGATGCACAGTTTGACATGGTTCGCCTGGGGATCGGATTGTACGGGATAAGTGCGATTGACCAAAATCAACTTACCAATATCAGTACGCTGAAAAGTACAGTAACACAGGTTAAGCATGTGGTAAAAGGGGAGACGATTGGTTATGGAAGAACGGGAAAAGCGGAGGAGAATATTACCATCGCTATTGTACCTGTTGGTTATGCCGACGGTTTGAATCGTGCGCTGAGTGACGGAGTAGGGCGGTTCTGGATCAATGGCTATTTTGTGCCGATTATCGGAACCATCTGTATGGACATGTGTATGGTTAATATTACCGGCTGTGACATTCACGAAGGGGACGAGGTGGTTGTCTTCGGAGAACAGATTCCTGTCACCGAAATAGCAGAAAAGCTGGGAACCATTCCATATGAAGTGTTCACCGGAGTTTCCTCACGGGTAAAAAGGGTGTATTTTCAGGAGTGAATTGTTGAATCGTTGAAATGTTTAGTTGTTTGCACACAGAATACCTGCTGCCGACAGCCTGCCAACTCTCCCCCTCGCCGCTTTTTTAACTGAAGGGAGTATTCTTCCGCAGGAACAGCAACAAGTAAAGGGCCCAAGCTCAAAGAAGAAAATACGGAAATTTGGTGGGAGGGCATCTGAGGGGCAGTTGGGGTGGAAGAAAACTATAATTTCATCATGTGTAAAAAAATGTTATATTTACTATAAAAACGAACCAATTATGAAGTATAAAGCATTCTTATTTTGGTTTTGTCTGTTTTGTTTCATCAGCAGCGTTAATCATGCCCAAACACCTCAACGACTCAGAAATTACGGAATATCCCCCGGCGTTATGTCACCGGGAGCCTTAAATGCAATAACGGATGTCCCCGGAGTAAAAGTCGGCCATTCTACTTTATTTAAGGGCGATTCTGTAAGGACAGGTGTTACAGCGATCTTGCCTCACAGTGAAGGGCTTTTTCAACAGAAAGTTCCTGCTGCCATTCATGTTGGTAATGGATTTGGAAAATTAGCGGGTGTTACCCAGGTAGAAGAACTGGGTAATATTGAAACCCCGATTGTATTGACCAACACGTTGGCTGTTCCGAGAGCCAGTCAGGCTTTGATTGATTATACCCTGAATCAGCCGGATAATGAGCAGGTTAGATCCGTGAATCCTATTGTCGGGGAAACCAATGACTCGTGGTTGAATGATATCCGGGGAATGCATATCCGCAAGGAGCATGTTTTTGAAGCAATTGAAAATGCCGATGGTGATAGAGTAGAGGAGGGGAATACAGGTGCAGGTACCGGAACGACCTGTTTTGGCTTTAAGGGTGGCATAGGAACTTCTTCACGAGTGCTTCCTGATAGTGAGGGCGGTTACAAGGTAGGTGTGCTTGTACAGTCAAATTTTGGCGGTGTGCTACAGATTGATGGTGTTCCTGTTGGAGTGGAACTGGATCAGTATTATTTAAACGATGAGGTAAATAACCAGCCGGAAGGTTCCTGCATGATTGTAGTCGCTACCGATGCTCCCTTATTGTCAAGAAATCTGGAGCGGCTTGCAAAACGCAGCATTTTAGGACTGGCAAGAACGGGAGGCATTTCATCTAATGGGAGTGGCGATTATGTGATTGCTTTTTCCACGAATGAAAAGGTGCGGATTCCATACAAAAGCAACTCCAGAATATCAAACACAAGTCAGCTAAGAAATGCAGCCATGTCACCTCTGTTTATGGCAGTTATCGAAGCCACCGAAGAAGCTATTCTGAATTCATTATTCGCTGCAGAGTCAATGGAAGGACGTGACGGCCATCGTATAGAAGCTTTGCCAGTTGAAAAGACGATGAAAATATTCGAAAAATACAATCGAATAAATGAATGATGGAATGCAGAATTGATGGAACACGGAATTAATGGAACGCTGATGACGCCTATTGGGCGGATGAACACGGATTTGTAATATGTTTTTACTTATATTTTGTAAAATTTAAAAAATGAGAATTGTAACTAATTTATTCAAATTACCATGAATGAATTAACTGTATGTGGCTTAAAAAACAAAAGTGATTAAATAATTTATAGGGAAAATCCGAGATTTTCTGCACAATCCGTGTCATCCGTGTTCCATTACTTTGCCAGATAAACTTACCAGGTGCTATTTTATTTTGCTGGCAAATCGCTATATTTGCCAGAAATACAAAAATACTATGGTGGAAAAAGGCTTAACAAAAGAACAGATAAAGGATGTAAAGTTTTTTCAAAAGAACGAGATTACGGAATATCATATCTACAAACGTCTTGCAAAAAGAGTAAAAGGCGAAAATGCCCAGATTCTTGAGGAGATTGCCGACGATGAATTGGCGCATTATGATTTCTGGAAGAAATACAGCGGGGAAGAGATAAAACCCAATAAATGGAAAGTCTTTAAGTTTTATTGGATCACACGGCTTTTGGGATTGACTTTTGGCATTAAACTCATGGAAAGAGGAGAAGAAGGTGCGCAGGATATGTATGAGGAAGCCACCCGGTATATTCCTGAAGCGAAAGAAGTGGTAGAGGATGAAGATAAGCATGAAGAAAAGTTGATTGCCATGCTTAAAGAGAAGAAACTCGACTATGTAGGCTCGATCGTATTGGGTTTGAATGATGCACTAGTTGAGTTGACAGGTGCCTTAGCCGGACTAACCCTGGCATTTCAGAATACAAGATTAATTGCTATTGCCGGTTTTATAACAGGCATCGCGGCATCGTTTTCCATGGCCGCCTCGGAATATCTTTCAAAGAAAGCAGATGAGGAATCCTCTGATGCCCTTACTTCGGCAATATATACTGGTCTTGCCTACATTGTCACTGTTATCATATTGATTTTACCATACCTGTTGATCGACAACTATTTTATTTGTCTCGGATTGACATTGGTTTTAGCTATTCTGATAATCCTTGGATTTAATTACTACATCGCCATAGCCAAAGACCTGAATTTCAAGAAGCGTTTTATCGAAATGGCAGCCTTAAGTCTGGGTGTAGCAGCATTCACATTCGGCATTAGTTATTTCGTACGAATGTTCTTTGGTGTTGATGTGTAGATTGATTAGATAGGAGTTATTCGGATGTTTCACGTTTTGCAACATTAACCATAAACTTAATAACCGTCTTTGGCATGCCAGCCAGCATATTTCTATATTTTATCATTTTTTAGCAAAATTATACACTCCCTGTATATTTTTCTTTAAATTTGATAATGAGTTAGAATGCTAAAGAAGAATCTAACCTGAATTATTCAGGCTAAGTAAAAAATTCTATGAAAGAAAAAGACGATTTAAAAATAGCTGTTCTTATTGATGCTGACAATGTTCCTTATTCGAATATAAAGGGAATGCTTGATGAGATTGCAAAATTTGGCAAACCAACAATCAAAAGAATATACGGAGACTGGACAAAACCGACAGTATCTGGGTGGAAGCCTGCATTACTAGAACATGCCATAACTCCGGTTCAGCAGTATAGTTACACAACAGGTAAAAACGCCACAGATTCAGCGATGATCATTGATGCTATGGACATTTTGCATAGTCAGAAAGTCAATGGATTTTGTATTGTATCAAGTGACAGTGATTTCACAAGGCTGGCGACTCGAGTAAAGGAATCAGGCATGTTGGTTCTTGGAATTGGTGAGAAGAAGACACCCAGCCCTTTTATCATGGCCTGTGACAAATTCATTTATGTTGAAATTATTGGAGGAACAGAAGAAAAACAAACCAAAACACCCCGTAAATCAACAGCTAAAAGTACTGAGAAACCTACTACCCAAGCAACTGGACTTGATAAGATTAATAAAGAACTGATCCAATTAATCAAAAGTACAATTGACGATGTTGCAGATGACAGCGGGTGGGCATTCCTTGCAGAAGTTGGAGCACTACTCATCAAAAAGAAACCAGATTTTGATCCCCGAAATTACGGATTCCCCAAACTTACTCCTCTAATAAAGTCATTACATAAGCATTTCACTATTTATGAAAGAGAAGTAGAAAACACCCAGATAAAGCACATTTTTGTAAAAAATAAAAAATAGCATTTTATAGTGGGTTTTTAGTTGATTTAGTTAAATAAGTTAACGCGGGGCAACTTTTCCACTCATTTAACTCCGGTTTTTGTATATTTATCCTCTACTTCTGAAACTGGCTAAATAATTGAACAATAAAACAATAGGGTAATCAAAAACAAAAAAGAAGCGAATTTCAACTCATGGGAAAACGTTACTGCTAAATAGTGGTTCTAAGAAAACATTCTTTTGGCTAGCCCGCTGCCCTTAAAATTTTCCGGCAGCTGCCGGAAGACTATCCCGCTCTATAACAATTAATTGCGTTTTGACAAAATATTAGGTAAGCAGGTTTATTTCAGTTTAGGAGGAGCTTAGAGGCACTAAATACAAAAAAATGCCTGAAATTAGATTCCAGACATTTTTCAATTTAAAAAAAATCAATTTATTGTTGAGCGTCTAATGGTTCAGCGCCGGGACGACCGTGGCAATTTTTGTATTTTTTCCCACTACCGCAGGGGCAAGGTTCATTTCTGCCAACCTTTGGTCCTACTTTTACAGGTTCTTTTTTCTGCTGTTCCTCTCCTCCGCTAGTTACTGTTTCCGGACGTTTAGTTTCATACTTACTCATATCACGCTGTCTTCTTCGCTGAGCTTCTTGTATTTGATCAGCATCCTGAACCGGAATGTGCGCCTTGATAAGCGTAGCAGTAACATCTTTGTTAATTTTTTCCAACATTCCTTTAAAAAGCTCAAAAGCTTCAAACTTATAAATCAATAACGGATCTTTCTGTTCGTAAGTAGCAGTCTGAACCGATTGCTTAAGATCATCCATCTCCCTGAGGTGCTCCTTCCACGATTCGTCAATAGTGCTCAAAATTACGTTTTTCTGGTATGATTTCACTAATTCTCTACCTTCTGTCTCATAGGCTCTTTTGAGATTAGTTACCACCTGAAGGGTACGGGTTCCATCTGTAATAGGAACTACAATATTTTCATACTGATGAGAATGCTTCTCGTAGACATCTTTTATAACAGGATAAGCTTGCTCTGCAATAGTTTTTTCTTTTCGTTTATAAGCTTCCTTAACAATCTCATGAATCTTGTCCACTACCACCTCAGCGTTTTCCTTCAAAAACTCTTCTTCCGTTACAGGAGATTCTATGGATAAGGTACGAATCAACTCAAACTTGAAGCCTTCAAAATCTGAGCTATCCTGAAATTTATCTACAATAATTTCGGAAACATCGCGCATCATATTAGCGATATCAACGCTCAATCGTTCTCCAAACAATGCATGCTTACGCTTATCATAGATCACTTCCCTCTGGGAATTCATCACATCGTCGTACTCCAATAACCGTTTACGAATGCCAAAGTTATTCTCTTCCACTTTTTTCTGTGCCCGTTCGATGGAATTTGAAATCATCTTATGCTGTATCACTTCGCCTTCCTTCAATCCCATTTTTGACATCACATTAGCGATTCTGTCAGAACCAAACAAACGCATCAGATCGTCTTCCAGGGAAACAAAAAACTGGGAAGACCCCGGGTCTCCCTGTCTACCAGCACGTCCACGCAACTGACGGTCGATTCTTCTTGATTCGTGTCTTTCGGTACCAACAATAGCCAGACCACCAGCCTGACGTACCTCCTCAGAAAGTTTAATGTCCGTACCTCTTCCGGCCATGTTTGTAGCAATCGTAACTGTTTTGGATTTACCAGCATCTGCAATAATATCAGCCTCTTTCTGATGAAGTTTGGCATTTAACACATTATGCTTTATGCCCCTTATTTTAAGCATCTTACTCAATAACTCAGATACATCAACAGCAGTAGTTCCAACAAGTACCGGCCTTCCATTATTTATTAATCGTTGAATTTCGCCAATCACAGCGTTATATTTTTCACGCTTGGTTCGATACACCATATCATCTCTGTCGTCCCTGACAACGGGCTCGTTTGTAGGCACAACAACAACGTCTAGTTCATAGATATCCATAAATTCCCCAGCTTCGGTCTCAGCAGTACCCGTCATTCCGGCAAGTTTATTATACATACGGAAGTAGTTCTGAAGAGTAATTGTGGCGAATGTTTGCGTTGCTGATTCGACCTTCACTCTTTCTTTTGCTTCTAATGCCTGATGAAGACCGTCTGAATATCTTCGGCCTTCCATAATACGGCCAGTTTGCTCATCGACGATCTTTACCTTATTATCCATTACAACATATTCTTCGTCTTTGTCGAATAATGTGTAAGCTTTAAGCAATTGTTGGAGTGTATGGACTCTTTCGGATTTTACTGCATAATCCCTGAGCAATTCATCTTTTTGGGCAATCTTTTCCTGTTCATCCATCTCTTTTTTCTCCAGCTCAGCTAATTCAGAGCCAATATCCGGAAGTATGAAAAAGTGGGGATCTTCGGTTTTTTCAGTAATCAGATCCAGTCCTTTATCAGTTAATTCGATGGAATTGTTTTTCTCATCAATAATGAAATACAAGTCATCGGTTACCTTATGCATGTGCTTACTGTTATCCTGCATGTAGTAACCTTCAGTTTTTAGCATAAGGGCTTTATTCCCCTCTTCACTCAAAAGCTTAATTAATGCTTTATTTTTAGGCATCCCTTTATAAGCCTGCAGGAGTAAAAACCCTCCATTTTCCCTGTCCTCATTATTAAGCTTTTTACGGGCTTCTGCAATAATATCTTTAACAAGTTGTTTCTGCGCATTTACCAATGTTTCAACCTGGGGTTTCAGGTTTTCAAATTCCTGGGTATCTTCCTGATCTACCGGGCCCGAAATAATCAATGGCGTTCTTGCATCGTCAATCAATACAGAGTCCACCTCATCGACAATAGAAAAATTGTGTTTTCGTTGTACCAGGTCACTTGGATTAATTGCCATGTTATCACGGAGGTAATCGAAACCAAATTCGTTGTTTGTGCCATAGGTAATATCTGAGTGATACGCATTACGTCTTCCTGTGGAATTAGGATCATACTTATCCACACAATCAACTGACAGTCCATGAAATTCATAAAGTGGCCCCATCCATTCCTGGTCACGTTTAGCAAGATAGTTATTTACTGTAACCAAATGTGCGCCCCTTCCTGTAAGTGCATTTAGAAATAAAGGTAAAGTGGCAGCCAAAGTTTTACCTTCACCAGTTGCCATTTCTGCAATCCGACCCTGATGTAACACAACTCCACCCATCAACTGTACATCGTAAGGGATCATATCCCATGTTACCGTATTACCTCCTGCTTCCCATGAATTGAAATAGGTAGCAACATTGCCGTCAATCTCAACATATTCTTTATTTGCAGCCAATTCCCGGTCAAAATCATTGGCTGTGACCTCAATCTCTTCATTTTCCTTAAAACGTTTTGCAGTTTCGCGCATAACTGCAAACGCTTCAGGTAATATCTCTTCTAATTTCTTCTCCAGTTTTTCATCTATTTTTTTATCAATCTCATCAATTTCCTTATATAGCCGTTCTTTCTCATCCACATCAGTGTTGTCATCCTCGGCTTTTTCCCTGTTCTGGTTCTTCTGCGTAACCTCTTCTTCAATATGTGCAGAGATATCGCTTTTCAGATCATCTGACTTTTTTCTTAATTCATCATGTGAAATATCATGAAGCTTTGCATAGGCTTCATTTATCTGATCGACTATAGGCTGCAATTCTTTTAAATCACGTTCTCTTTTACTGCCGAATATTTTAGTCAATATTTTTGTTACAATATCCATCTTTTACCTTTTCTTTGTGTTTTTTTGAATCAAATGCAAATTTAAATGAAATAATAAAGAAATTTTAAATTCATTCAAAATAAATAACAAATCTAATTTATCAATAAAATTCTTCTATAAAAAAATAACTGGCCTTAAAGACCAGTTATTTTTTTAGAAGGATAACATGCTTACCCTATTTGACGATAAGTTTTTCTTTGAAAATTTCTTTGTTTACAAAGAGTTTAATTATATAGGTTCCTTTATCCCAGTCTTCTATATTTATTACTTTTCTATTGTCAGAAATGATTTTCCTGAAAACTGTTTTACCTGTCATATCTATTGCTTCCAGTTTTGCAGGTGAGTTTTTTGAAGAAGTTGTAACAACAAATTTTTTATTCGCCGGATTAGGATATATTTTTAATCCGCTAGCTTCTTCATCAATACCAGTAGATGCTGCTTCTGTTATGACATTAGCTGTTTCAGGAGGGAATAAGTAACAATTGTCTTCTGAATTATATTCATAAATCGCAAAATAGTATTTTATTAAATAATCCAGTCCGTCAATGATAGCTGAAGTATCTTTACCATTATAGACTACGAAGTTACCATTCCCTAATTCATCTCCTTCACCAAAAGTTGTATTTGCCGTGTATGTTTTTCCACAAACCGGTTCTGAATCCACATCTCCGGATTTTCTAGCTAAGATTATAACATTATCACCATTACCTCTGTCCCATGATAATTCTATGGATTGTTTCTTCACATTTGAAAATTCGATGTTAGAAACCTGGGTAGAAGGTTTATTACAAGTTGTTTTTATGGTAAAAGATTCTCCTGTAGAATAATTCTCTCCGTCATAAGACCAGATTCTATAGTTATATTCCGTATTTGGGTTTAAAGAATTATGTGTATAAGTATCCTTAGAATTTCCAAAAAACAGAACATTTTCTCCTCCGTTTAATGTATCGACATTATTATAGTTTACTGAAGAAGAAGGAAGGCTACTAAAATCTCCATCAGATGTGCTTGCAAGGAGAATTGTATCATTATCCGAATTGAAATTCCAGGTGATTTCTGTACTGTTCACAAATGCATTTGTTTTTACTACAGACGGATTATTTACAAAATTTTCATTTACAATCTGTGTTTCCCATAACCCACGGCCATAGGTAGCCGCACGTAATACATTTTTCCCCTGGTCTTTATCATAGTAAATAGCGAGATCATTCACAATTACATTGGGCAACTGGTTACTGAAAATGTTCCACTCTGAATCATCCACCTTTTTATACACTCCGACATCAGTTCCTGCATAGAGTACCGTGCGTTTTGAGTAACTATTATCCTGAACTACATCCAGAACAGGTAAAGATGGTAAGCCAGCAGAAATATTTGTCCATGTTGATCCGCCATCAGTTGATTTATAGAGGTTGTTATTGTTATAACCTCCCATTGTGACCCAAACCACATCAGGGTTGTTATAACTAACTTCTATATTGGTAATTGCAGCTTCATTAAGAGGCAGACCATCAGATATTTCTATCCAATTACTGCCTTCATCGCTAGTCATCCAAATATTTTTGGGGTCAGCCATATAGATATATTTTGGATCAGATTCTGAAATTGAGATAGAACGAATTTTATAATAACTATTCATATCAGATATTTCTGACCAACTATCGCCTCTGTTCGTTGATTTCCATAGGTTGGTATAGCCGCCATAAATTGTTGCAGGATTTTCGGGATGCATTGCAAAAGGTGTCACCCATGCACCTTCTTCGGCACCGGAAGGGGTTATTTCTGTAGAGTTATTCCACCCGTCCTTCGTTCTGTATATGGCCCCATAATATTGTGTTCCATATTGAATGTCAGAGTTTTCATGGTCTATCATACAATCCATTCCATCACCGCCAATAATATCGTACCAATTTCCTTTAAAATAAAGTTTGGTTCCATTATCTTGTAGGCCATTAATAACAATATCTGTATCCGACTGGGCAGTTGCCAGCTTATAAATCTGGCTAATCACCATACCGTTTGTAAGATCTTCCCAATTATTTCCCGCGTCAGTGGTTCGGTAGATACCTCCGTCATTTCCTTCAAATAAGACAGAAGAGCCATTCTGATATTCCATGGCATGTTTATCTGCATGAGCAGTTGGAATTCCTCTATCGCCTGTCCAGTGGTTTACTATTTTCCAGCTATTTCCACCGTCTACTGAGCGCCACGTGTTTATTCCACCAATAAAGACAGTATCTGCATGATTCGGATCTGAAATGATGGTCAGATCATACCATCCTTGTCCGCCTTCATCACTACCATCGGATTCCCAGCCCAACAAATTCTTATCGCTATATACTTCTGTAAAATCTATACCGGAATTTGTTGATTTGTAGACTCCTTTGAGTCCATTATTTGTATTAGCAACTACAGCATAAACAACCTCAGGATTATCAGCCGACACAGTAAGCTCGGTTCTAGAGCCTGTTAATGACAGCGATTCCGTCCATGTCTTACCACTATCTGTAGATCTGTATATTTTTGTAGGGTCACTGGAAGTTGAACCATATATAATCCCGGCATTTCCTGGCTTAAACTCTATATCTTTCAGAACAACATCATGAATCTTATCCCAACTTTCTCCTGCATCTGTAGTTTTCATTATTCCCTGAGTGGTTGCAGCAGTAAGGGTGCTATCATTATTCGGATCTATCAACAAATGATTAACTAAGTCTCTGTTGGCCACATCAAAGGGCAAACTTACCTGCCAGCTAGTACCGCCGTCAGTTGACTTTAAAACTCCCGTGCTGTAATTGTCTTTTGCATCTCTATCACCTGTGGCAATATATATTGTTTTAGAAGTGTCATAATCTGAAGGAATTGCAATGTCGCTAACACCGATTACTGCATTTGTATCGGTGAGCGTTTCCCAACTTGTACCATCGTTCGTTGTTTTCCATAATCCACCGGAAGGTGCTCCAACCCAATATGTATTGTTATCTTCCGGATGAAATTCAATGCAATTTAACCTTCCAATTCCGTGATACCCACTTTTTGAGGAATCAGTCCCAAGGTTTACCCAATTGGAATTATCCGTTAACTTTTCCTTATTTTGGATGGACTTTTTAGACACCTGGAAAGGAGTCTTTTCAGGAAACTCTCCAGTCTTAGGATCAACGCGTACTTCCCAGAAATGCTCCCATCTTTTGTATTGCTTCCAACCGCCAAACTTATGCTTTTCTCCGTCTTTAATTATATAACCTTTTTTTACATTATGCGCTTTTGTATACTTGTTGAAGGCTTTCTGAATATCAAAGAAGGTAATACCGTCCTGCTTCTTCTTATCAGCATCAACATACTCCATCCATGGCTGAGAAAATACCATATTGGTAATGAAGAAGAATAAACTGAATAATGTAATTTTTAATTTCATAATCTTAATTTTTGTAATTTATTTTTATTTCAATTCGAACGTCCTATAATTGGTTGAAATTTCTTTTCCCTTGTCCATACTATACCTCAATACAAAACGAAAAGTGCCGGCTCCGGCATACTTCTCTTCTGTCTCCGGTACTTTTTGGTTGGAATTTATTTCTCCGCACCATTCTTCATTTAAATCCCATCTTACTTCTTTTGTTGATTGAGATTTTAATATCCCCCACTCTGGCGGAGGAGGGCATGATGCCCCGCATGGACAGTAACGTATATTAACTCTTTCCCATCCTTTCTCTGTCTGCTTTTCTACAAGTATTTTCTTAGGTTGAAAGAGAAGTACATCTTTTACTTTGCTCTTATTTTTTATAATAAAAGTAGC
>Ga0207714_1000690_pt1 | contig 22795 bp, 25 predicted proteins | sample PonA232FremontCA_2_FD_187270 | JGI IMG/M metagenome (GOLD analysis project Ga0207714, IMG submission 187270) | Marine sediment microbial community from Fremont, CA, USA - Pond A23 Sediment 2 (SPAdes) | ecosystem: Environmental > Aquatic > Marine > Unclassified | place: USA: Fremont, California...
TGGCGTGGGCCTCCCGGAGGCCGTCTCCATCTTGATCCTCGGCCCACGATGTAGAGTGATCAATGGCTTTCCGAGTTCTGGATTCCTTTTCGTTTTCCAGCCATAGATACGAGCGATTCTCGTCGGTAAAGGTGCAGGCCTCTTTTACCGTTTCTCCGGTAACTCTTGCCTGAATGGTCCCTTCCTTTGTATCGAGACAGACCCGTAAGCAGTCCCACCCGGTTTCGTGACCAACCATACCACCAACCGTAGGCCGGTCGTTCTTGTAAGTGCCCCATCCCCGGGCTTTGTTGGCCTTCCGGCGGGGAGGATCACCTGGATTTCAACACGGCTTTCCTTTTCCCCGCGTTCTGGTACATCTCATCGGCTTCGACCTCTGGATCCGTCAGCCCATCTTCCGGCGCCTCGCCGGGAGCCCGACCCGCTCTCCTTGCTGAAGCGCTTTCTGAATGCGGTGGCGCCGCTTCAGCACCGACGGATAGGCCAAGTCCATCTCGTCGGCCAGGTGCTTGGTCGGAACCCCCTTCGCAAACCCACGCAGAAGCATCACGGGTCGCCCAGCAGTCGTAATGGGTGTTCGACCATACCGTAACGATAAAGATTTTGAAAACCGCTCCACATTCTCGGCAGCGGTAGTCCATGATCGGCGCCCGGTGACGGTCATGCGGAGCTTGCTCGTCAGGCAACTCATATCTCCGACAGGAAAGTCTCTCCGGATGAAGCGAGCGCTTCAAGTATCGATAGCACTCCTCCTCGCTGAGCAACACGCCGGTTGGAAAACCAATCATCCTGCCGGATCAAAGGTTAGTTCTCGGAACATGCTGAGAAAATTCGTGCCGGGCAGGCAGGAAACATCGTTCAGCCCTGCGCTAACATGAGCCAATCTGGGGCGGCCAATCCCCGCGTCCTTAAAAACATGGGGCGGCCGCCGATAAAGAGGAGTGAGCCGGAAATGAGGCTCCGCCGGCGTGTGCGGTGGGACGGAAAACATTTCCGCAGGGGCCACGAAGGTCCTGTTTTCTACTCCGAGTACCAAGAGACTCGCTTCAACCGTTCGTTGGACCCAGATTTGCACGATTTATCATGTACGACGCTCGCCAGCGATACCAGCAGCAGTCCGTCCAGACCGCCACGCCCGAGAAGCTGATCGATAAGCTCTACGAGGCGGGCATTCAGGCCTGCCACCAGGAAGACCGGGACACGCTCCGCGAGGTGCTCCTGGAGCTGATCGACGCGCTCAATATGGAGCAGGGCGGCGAGCTGGCCGACCGGCTGCTGGGCATCTACGAGTTCTGTCTCAACGAGTGCGCCACGGGCGACCTCGACATGATCCGCGAGTTGATCGAGGAACTCCGCGACGGGTGGCGCGAGGGCGTGCTTGAACAGCAGCCTGCCTAAAAGGGCAAGACGCCGGGCGTCCGTTCATCCGCAAATTAAATCTCCAGACTCATGGGAACGTCTGTCAGTCCCTCGTCCAACCTCAGCCCACGGTACCAGCGACTGATTCAGCGCACGCTCCAGATCGAGCGGCAGCCGAAGCTGGAGCTTCAGAACGAGCGCCAGCAGAAGCAGAATGAAAAGTCGGTGGTTAGCGATTTGGACGGCAAGCTGTCGTCGCTTCAGAGCCAGCTCAGCACGCTCACCGACACGATCTCCAGTCCCTTCGAGGGCCGGAGCGCCAGCGCCGCGGAGGGCACAGAAGGGTTTAGCGTCTCGGCCGACAAGACCGCGAGCACGGGCAGCTACTCGGTGGCCGTCAACCGGCTCGCCTCGGCGGACGGGCGGGTCTCGCAGGCGTACAATTCCGGCGGCACGGGACTGCGCACGTTCTTCGACAATAATGGCCAGCAGACCTTTGACCTAGAAGTTGCCACGCCCACGGACAGCAATCCCGACGCCCGTGAGCAAATCAGCGTGACGGTCGATCCCAGCGGGAGCACCAACAAGGAAATTCTGGGCAACATTCAGACGGCCATCGACGATGCGCTCCAGACCGCCGTGGACAACGGCACAATTTCGTCCGATGAGCGCCCGAGCGCGTCGGTTCTCAATCCCACGAGCGGAACGGCGCGCCTCTCGCTCCGAAGCCAAGAGAGCGGGTATCAGGGGCGCCTCGGCTTCACGGATTCGTCGAATGGGTTGCTCGCGGAACTGCAGGTCAACGCCGACCAATTGGCCAATGATACACAGGGGGGCGAGATTACGGAGGTCGGGACGGACGAGGGGAGCTCGCAGCTGACGAGCGAGTTTGAGCTGAACGGACTTACCTTCACTCGCAACAGCAACGAGGTGACCGACGCGGTGGACGGCGTCACGATCAACCTGGAGGAGGCCACCGGCACCACGTCGTCGTTCGAGGTGTCGGCGGACGAGGAAGGGGCGAAAGATGCCGTACAGGAATTTATCGACCGGTATAACGAGGTCAACAACTTTCTCCAGAACAAGACCGAGGTGAACCCGGACGCGGACGAGCGGGGGGCGTTCGCCAACGACGGCACGTTTCGGCGACTCGGGCTCCAGCTCCGCAACGACGCGACCCGGCCGGTCGAAGGCCTTCCGGACCGCCTCAACACGCTCGAAGACATCGGGATTGAGGCCAGCCGGGACGGGACCCTCGAACTGGCGGATGAGGGCGCCTTTTCCGACGCCCTCCGCAACGACCAGGCGGCGTTGAAAGACCTTTTTGCCGGCGACGACGGGGTTGCGAAGCGGCTGGAGACCCGCGTGGACCAGTATGTCGAGACGGGCGGTATCATCGATGGCCGAGAGGACGTCATTACCGGCAGCGTCGACCGCATCGACAACCGCATCGACCGCCTCGACGAGCGCCTTCAGCGCCGGCAGGAGCAGCTCCGGGCTCGGTTCTCCGAGGTGCAAAGCACCATTCAGTCGCTTGCCAGGCAGCAGCGGGCCATTAGCCAGCGACTCTTTTAGCCGAGGTCGCTGGGCCGCACCTACCGCCACAGCGTCTTTCGAGTAAATGGCCGTGTCCCCCGAACGTCTCGACGCCCTGCTCCACCTCGGGAAGCGAATTGCCGAGGCGGTAGAGACCGACGCCTGGGGCCGTGCGGCGAAGCTGCTCGACCGGCGTGCGCGGGTCATTGAGCGGCTGGCGGCGGACACGGGAACGGACGCCGACGCGTCCCCGTCCACGTCGTCAACCGCGGGTCAATCTGACAACGCGCTCCGGCAAAAGCGAGAGGCCCTGGCCGACCAGCACGAGGCCCTCCTGGCCCAGCTCCGCGAGCGGGAAGACGAGATCGAGGCGGAGCTCAACCAGCTACAACGTCTGCAGCGCGCGAACGACTCGTACGACGACCATACCGCATCCCCCGCCTCCAACCGGCGCGGCCACGACGGGGTGCTCCCCCCGGAACTCAGCGGATGACCACCCTTTTGTGCGTTCTTCACTTAATGGATTCCTGTCCCTCCCGATAACCCGGGACAAGACGATTGTCCGTCGCGGCACGGGAGCCCGACACGCATTCCTCACAAGCAGCGCTTGAGCCCATGACCATTCAAAACCCATCTACCGGGCCGGTACAGCCGAACTCGGCGCGCAACGACGATGTCAGCGAGGCGCAGCAGGCCGCAAACGCGGAGGAGGCGTCGTCGGAGCAGTCGTCCGAGACGACCGACGCCGCCGGCACCGACCAGGTCGAGATTTCCGACGCCGCCCGGGCCGCCCAGGAGCGCCTCAGCGGCGAGGACGTGGCCCTCGTAGAGCGCGGCCGGCAGGCCCTAAACGAGGAGGCGTCTCTCTCGGAAGAGCGGCGCACGGAGCTCCAAGAGCAGGTGGAGAATGGACGGTTCACCGAGCCGGACGTGACCGAGGACGTCGCCGCGTCCCTCACTGAGCTCTTCGGAGAGCGCAGCCAATCCTAAATTGAAAACCCTTCGTCCCGGTACTCCTGCAGCTTGTTGCGAATCGTGCGCGCACTGACGCCGAGCTTTTCGGCGGCGTGCTTCTGGCTCACGTCGTCTTGCGACAGGGTGCGCAAAATGAGCTTGCGCTCCATCTCGGCAATGGTCGGCGGGCCGTCCCCGTCCGAAAGCTGGGCGAGACTCGTCCCCGCGCCGCCGTCATCGGCGGAGGTCGCCGCGTCCTGCCTGAACGATGCGTTTAGCACATGCTCCTTGGTGATGGTGTCCGCGTCGGCGGCCATCACCACGCCTCGGTGAATCATGTTTTCGAGCTCCCGCACGTTGCCGGGCCAGCTGTGGGTCTGAAAATGCTGCAGCAGCTCGCGCGACAACGGCTTGGCCGGAAGCTGGTACTTGGCGGCGTACTTCTCCACGAAGTGCTCGGCCAGCAGGGGAATGTCGGAGAGGCGGCCCCGCAGGGGCGGCACGTGGAGCGGAAACACCGCCAGCCGGTGATACAGGTCTTCCCGAAAGGCGCCCTCGTCCACCGCTTCTTTGAGGTCGCGGTTGCTCGTGGCGACGATGCGCACGTCCACCTCTTTCTTTTTTGAGGCGCCCACCTTTTGGAACTGCTGCTCCTGTAGCACGCGCAGCAGCTTCGCCTGGACGCCGCAGTCAATCTCCGTAATCTCGTCGAGGAGCAGCGTGCCCCCGTCGGCCTGCTCGAACGCCCCCTCCATGTCGTCCACCGCGCCGGTGAAGGCGCCCTCGACGTGTCCGAACAGATGGCTCTCCACCAGGTCGCTCGGCAGGGCGGCGCAGTTGATGGGGACGTAGGGCCCGTCGGCACGGGCACTCCGGTCGTGGATCAGCTGGGACAGGATTTCCTTTCCCGTCCCGCTCTCCCCGTGGATGAACACTGGTGCCTCGCTCTGCGCGACCTGCGGCAGCATCGTCTTGAGGTGCTGAATGCTCTCGTGCTCCCCCACGAACTGGGCGTCGCTCTCCGGGGCGCCGTCTCCGAGGGCGGACCCGGCGGAGAGGTCCGGGTCGTCGGCCCTGCCGGTGGGGGCGCCGTCGGCCGAGGTGACGTCCGCGGCGCCGGGAATGGAATCTCCGCCCGGAAGAGGGTCCGCCTGGGCCGACGGGGCCGGCTCCGCGAGAAGGTCCTTCACGCGGTCGACGAGCTCGTCGGTCGAGAACGGCTTCGGGATGTAGTCGGCGGCGCCCTTCTGCATCGCCCGCACAGCGTTCTGCGCGTTGTCCTGGTCGGAGAGCAGAACGACGCGGACCGTCGGGTGGTGCTCCTGGATGTGGTCCAGCAGCTCCATCCCGTCGGGCCCCGGCATCTGGTGGGTGGCCAGCACGAGGTCGAAGGCGGCGTCCTCCAGCCGCTCCATCGCCTCCGTGCCGCTTGAGCAGGCCGTGACCTCGATCCCCTCGCGCGGAAACAGGCGCTCGAAGACGTCATGGAGCATAACCTCGTCGTCGACGGCCAGAATGTGCGGGGCAGTGGTCGTGGTGGGCGTAGACGATGTCGTGTTCATGCGTGTCGAGGTCGGTGGGTGAGAGTGTTCTGTGCTGGGCGCGGGGCCTCCAGGCAAACAGACAGAGAGGCCCTGCGGGAAGGCGGGGAGGGGGCAGCAGGACGGAGGGTGGGGCCACTCACACCTGCAGCGTGAAGCAGGTCCCGCCGTCCGCGACGCTGTTTGTGGAGAGGCGGAGCGAGCCGCCGTGCTGCTCGGCAATGTGGGCCGCGATGGGGAGCCCGAGCCCGAGGTGCTGGGGGCGGGCGGAGTAGAACGGCTGAAAGACCACGGACGGGTCGTCGAGGTCGATTTCCCCGTCGTTCCACACCTCGAACGCGACCTGCGGGGCGGCGTCGGCGGCCGCGTCGGCGCGGGCGGCGCGCAGGAGCACCGTCTGCGGGGCGGTCGTGGCCTCCAGGGCGTTCGTCAAGAGGTTCAGCAGGGCCTGGCGGAGCAGCGCCGGGTCCGCGTCGAGGGGCCCGTCGGCCTCGGGCTCCACCTTCGTCCGGACCCGCGCCTGCGCCGGATCGTCGAGGAGGCAGACCGTGTCCTCTACCACATCGGCCACGGGCACGCGCTGCGCGGAGGCGTCCACGGGGCGGCTGTAGTGGCGGAGCGCCGCCAGCACGTCGTCGATCCGGGCGGAGGCCGCCAGCACGTCCATCGCACTCTCGCGCCGGCACTTCGGGTCGGGGGCGTCCACCAGGCGATCCGCGTGGCGGGCGATCGTGTCCGTGATGGGGGCGAGGTGGCGGGTGAGCACCGACGTCAGGTGCTTCAGGGCCTCGTCGTGCCCGCCCGCCGGGGATGATGAGGCGGCGTCGTCGGAGCCCTCTGCCCCACTCGGAGGGGACGAGACCTCCAGGGCCGGAACCGGGGACCGCTCGGGGGACGTGTCGGGAGGCATGGGCGGAAAAGGAACGATGAAGGGAGGCAGTGTGGCGGTCCCCGAGGGCGCAAACCGTACGCCGGGCCCGGCCGCCGGTCGTCGCCGGGCGGCCAACCGGCCCGCAGCGCGCGTCTGCGGGGATGCCGATCTGCGGCCGGCCGCAGTCTGGTGTAAATATTTCCCGGGTTCTCCTCAGGCACCTTCCGTTTTAACACGGACCCACGGGTGTCGATAACGGAACCCCCTGGCGGAAGAGCCGGCGGCCGGCGGGTGTGGCACAGTGCTTGATTGGATTGTAGCCCCGACGTGCCTTCTCCGCAGGACCGACCCGGCCATGGAAACCACAAACGTTCGCCTTCTGCGCAACGCGATGTCCGCCTACGCCCAGCGTCGGCGGGCCGCATCCAGCAACCTCGCAAACGTCGACACCCCCGGGTACGACCGGATGTCGGTGTCCTTCGAGGAGGAGCTACAGCAGGTGCGTCGCCACTCGGGCAGCCTCCGGGAGCAGTCGGAGGTGCAGGCCACCACGGAGGTCGAAGACGAGGCGCCCGTGCTGGAGGAGGAGCTCATGTCGCTGACGGACACCCAGATGCGCACGCGGATGGCCGCCCGGGCCCTCACCGAGCACTTCGACCTTATGCGAATGGGCATCACCGGGAATGCGCGGTAGCCGCTGCGCCCCGCCCGCTCGCGTCCCTATCACTCAGCCCCAATTGCCGCCCCATGCCGATCGGAAACCAGTTTCTCCCCGCCATGAAGACCGCCGCGCGTGGCCTGGAGGCCCAGCGCCGCAAGCTGGGCGCCGCCACGGAGAACCTCGCCAACGCCTCCACATCGCGCACAGAAGACGGAGACCCGTTTCGGATCAAACGGGCCGTCCAGGAGGTCGATAACGCGGACTATGAACGCCTGAGCCGGGGCGGCCTCAACCCGCAGCTCGAACTGCGCAACACCAACGCCAGGCACCTGCGCGAGGCCTCGCTTCCGCCGGAGCGGGCCGCCGGGGACCTGGGGCCCCGGACGGAGATCGAGGAGATTGAGCGGGAGCGCCTCGAGTACGACCCCTCCCACCCAGACGCCGACGAGGAGGGCTACGTCCACTATCCGGACGTGAATGTCGCTCAGGAAATGGCCCGGATGACGTCCGCCAACCGCGTCTACGAGGCCAACCTCTCGGCGGTGGAGGCCACCAAGAGCATGGCCCAGCGCACCTTCGAAATCTAAGCCGCCGCGTTCCTCTCGCCGTCCCCCTGCACGCGTTGCCTTGTCTCTTATGAACACGATTGGTTCCTCCGCGGCCGGCCGCGCGGCCTACACACAGGGCGTCACCCCGTCTTCAGAGTCGCCAGATGCCGCCTCGCGTCCCGAAAAATCTGCCTCGGGCGCCGAGAAATCTTCCGAGACGCAGCAGGCCCCGGACGCCGCGGCGACACAGGAGGCCTCCGAGGACGCCCTCACCACGCAGGAGCGCCGGGCCATCGAGGAGAACTTTCCGGAGGACCCGGAGCTGTCGATGCGGCTCTACGGGCGCGGGCGGGGCGCGCAGACAGTCAATCCGAACGCTGTGGGCGGCAACCTCGACGTGACGGGGTGACGGCCGCCCGCTCCTCGCGGCACGCAGAACCAGTTCTGGCGGGACCCCCCGCATTCGACGGACAGACATTCGACGGACATGAAGGCTGCACAGCTCCAAAATTTTCGACAGGCCGCCATCCAGCAGACGGATGAGGGCGGCGGCGACCTCCCCAACCTGGACGAGGCGACCGACGGCCCCAGCTTTAGCGACACGCTCGAAAATGCGGTCGAGGGGGTGGACGAGGCGCAGGATGCGGCCAACGAGAAGGTGAGCGCCTTCGTGGCGGGGGAGGAGAAGGACCTGCACGAGGTGATGATCTCGATGAACCAGGCCCGGCTTCAGTTTGAGCTCATGAACGAGGTGCGCAGCCGTGGGCTTCAGGCCTACCAGAAGCTGATGCAGACGCAGATCTAATCGGTTCGCACAATGGCCTCGGGGCCTTGGGCCCGAGGCCGAGGGGCTGGGGATTCGTTTTGCGCTAGTGCTGTTCTCATCTACGAATGGAGACGTTTTTCGCGCGCATTCAGCAATTCCTGGGGCGCCTCTCCACCGGCCAGCAGGTGGGGCTCGGGCTGTTGGCCGTGGGGACGATTGCGCTTCTTGTCGGCACGGCCTACTGGTCGAGCCAGCCCGACTACGCGCTTCTCTTCGGCGACCTGGAGCCGGAGGCGGCCAACCGGGTGGTCAGTCGGTTGAAGGAGGAGGGGACGCCCTACGAGCTCCGCAACCAGGGCTCGGCGGTGTACGTCCCGCGCGCCTCCATGCACGAGCTGCGCCTTCAGTTCAGCTCGGATGGCACCATCGACGACGGGCAGACCGGGTACGAGCTGTTCGACCAGGGGTCGCTCGGGATGACGGACTTCATGCAGAAGCTCAACAGCAAGCGGGCGCTGGAGGGGGAACTGGCCCAGACGGTGTCGAGCGTCGGGCAGGTGGAGAGCGCCCGGGTGCACCTCGTGGAGCCGGAGGACGATCCGTTTGAGGCCCAGCAGGTAGAGGCGAGCGCGTCGGTCGTTCTCAGCCTCACGGGCGGGTCGCTGTCGCAGGCACAGGTGCAGGGCGTGACCCAGCTGGTGGCGGGCGCGGTGGAGAAGTTGAGCCCGTCCCAGGTGAAGGTGATCGATCAGGACGGAAACATGCTGTCCGACCCGAACGCTGCGGACGAGAACGTGCAGATGACCTCCACCCAGATCGACATGCAGCGGTCGGTGGAGGAGCAGCTCGTGGAGCAGGGGCAGTCGATGCTCCGAGAGGTGGTGGGGCCGGACAATGCCGTCGTCCGGGTCTCCACCGAGCTCGACTTCGACCGCACGGTGACGGAGCAGGACCTCGTCGATCCGGAGAGCGCCACCGTCGTCAGCGAGGAGCGGATGCGAGAGGAGGGCGGCGGGGACGAGGCGGGCAACTCGAACTCGGTCGTCCGCAATTTTGAGGTGAGCCGCACCACGAAGCGCTCGGAGAAGAGCGTGGGCGACGTGAGCCGGATGACCGTGTCGGTGGTCGTGGATCAGAAAAAGACGACGGGGCCGGACGGCGAGCCCACCTACGAGCCGCGCAGCCAGGAGGAGATCGCCAAGATCGAGTCGCTCGTCAAGAACGCGGTCGGATTTGACGAGGAGCGGGGGGACCGGTTCACGATCCAGCAGACCCGTCTCAACACCAACGCCGGCCCGGCCGGGCAGGTCGCCGACGAGGGCGGCGGCCCCTCGACGCGGCTGTACCTGCGGTACGGGCTCATCCTCGTAGCGATTGGGGCGGCCGTTTGGGTGGCCCGCTCGCTCGTGCGCGCCCTGACGAAGCCCCCCGACGAGCAGGCCACGCCGCTTCAGGCGTCCGAGTCCCGGCAGGTGGAGGGGCGAACGGCGGACGAGCCGGTCGAGGGGCGGGACGACCCCAGGGCCCTGCAAGAAACGCAAGAGGGAGAGGGCCTGGTGAAAGACGACATGTACACGAACAAGCTCTCCGACGAGGCCAAGGCGCGCCTGGAGGCCCGGAGCGACATGTTCGAGGAAATTCAAGAGCAGGTCGAGGAGAGCCCCGAGCAGACGGCCGAGCTGATTCGGTCCTGGCTCGTGGAGGATCAGGCCCTGTAGCTGTTTGGTCGTCCTTCGCCCTGTCGCGCAACGTGTTCAGTTCCCCGTTTACAGATCATGGGATCTTCTGCCTCTCCGTTTTCCGATGAGCCATTGAACCCCACAGACCCGTCCGGCATGGGCGGAGAGGAGGGGAGTGCCTTGACCGCGGGGGTAGACGGGGGGGCGGGCACCGCCCTCCCCGACGATCCGGAGGACCTCACCGGGGCGCAGAAGGCCGCCACGTTGCTCATCGCGCTCGGCGTGGAAACGGCCAGCGACGTGCTCAAGCACCTCAACGACAAGGAGGTCGAGAAGGTGTCCGTGGAGGTGGCCCAGATGCGCAACGCCCCCAGTGATCTGGTGGAGGAGGTGCTTCTGGAGTACCGGGACGTCGCCCGCGCACAAGGCTACGTGGCGCAGGGCGGGGTGGAGTACGCCCGCGAGGTGCTCAACGAGGCCCTGGGCAACCGCCGGGCCGAAGAGGTGATGATGCGGGTGGAGGCGGCCATGGAGGTGTCGGCCTTCCACCTGCTGCAGACGGTGGAGACGGACCAGCTCACGGGCTTTCTTCGGCGCGAGCACCCCCAGACCGCCGCGCTCATTCTTGCGCACCTCAACGCCCGGAAGGCAGCGGAGATCATCTCGGGGCTGGAGGAGGACCTGCAGAGCGAAATCATGTACCGCCTCGCGACGATCGGCAACGCGTCCCCCGAGATGATCAACGACATCGAGGAGGTCATCCGCAACCAGCTCGGGTCCGTCATCGGGGCCGAGACGAGCGTGATGGGGGGCATCGAGCAGGCCGCCGAGATCCTGAACACGACGAGCCGCTCCTCGGAGAAGAACATTCTCGACAACCTCCGGGATCGCTCCGAAGAGCTGGCCTCCGACATCAAGAACCTCATGTTCGTCTTCGACGACCTGACGAACATCCGGGCGGAAGACCTGCAGAAGCTGCTCATGGAGGTGGAACAGGAAGATCTGGCCCTCGCCCTCAAGGGCGCCTCCGACGAGCTGGGGGACAAGGTCATGCGCAACGTGAGCGACCGGGTCGCCGAGGCCCTGCAGGAAGAGATCGAGCTGCTCGGCCGCGTCCGGGTAAGCGACGTCGAGGAGGCGCAGCACCGCATTCTCGAGACTGCGCAGGAGCTCGAAGAGAAGGAGGAAATCGCGCTGTCCCGGGCCTCCGAGGAGGCGGTCATCGAGTAGGGGCGCCCCGCCGTTCTGCTGCATCACCGGTCCACACACGACATGGGACGTGTCATTAAGAACGCAGAGACGTCGGGGGCGACGTCCGTCTCGCTCGACGAGGAGGTGCTCGCAGAAGAGACCGACCGCATTCCCGCCGAGCAGGTGGAGGAGACGGAGGCCGACAATGGGGAACCGCCGCTGGGCGATGGGGAAGCCAAGGGGCGCGTCCTGCGGGTGGACGAGACCGGCCGGTCGTCCGAGCCGGTGACGGTGCGTCCGGAAGAGGTCCTGTCCCGGGAGGCGTCGGACGACGACCCGGCGCCGCCGTCGGAGACGGAGGGCACGGCGGCGGAAGGGCCGCCGGCCGACGAGGCCGAAAATGCCCCCTCACGGACCGACGCCGAGTGGCGCGCGCACCTGGAAGAGCGGGTAGAGGCGGCCCGGGCCGAGGGCTACGAGGAGGGCCACGACGACGGCTACGAGGCCGGGTATGACGACGGCTACGCGGAGGCGGAGGCCACCATGCAGGCCGAGTTCGAAGACACGCGCCAGCAGCTCCTGGAGGACACGGCCCGGTTCGAAGAGCTCTGGGAGACGTACATCGACGAGGCCGAATCGAAGATCGTCGAGCTGTCCCTCGACCTGGCCGAGACGATCGTCGATGCCCCATTCACGGAAACGATGCGACAAGCCTCGGAGGAGGCCGTGATCGAGGCGGTGACCGAGCTGGCCGGCACCCCCCCCGTAACGATCCGGCTGCACCCGGTGGACTGCCAGCGGGTCCGGGAGTCGGGGCTCGTGACGCGGCTGCAGGACAACTACGAGGGGCTGGCCCTGGAGGCGGAGCCCGACTTTGAGGAGGGGGACTGGAGCGTCTCGTCCCCCACCGGCGTCGTGAGGCGGCTGCGGACGGAGGTGCTGGAGACGCTCCGGGGCGAGCTCCGGCGGGCCACGACGAGCGCGGACGCCCCGTCTGCCCCCGACCGTGCGTAGTGCCTGCTCGACCCATCCCATTCATTCCGCCCGCGCCCCATGCCCACCCTTGCCCGCTCGCTCGATCGCATTCGGGAGACGACCGTCCCGGCCCGTCGCTACGGCCGCGTCACGTCCGTGGTGGGCCTGCTCGTGGAGGCCAGCGAGCTGGACGCGGCGGTGGGAGAGATGTGCCGCATCCACGTGGAAGAGGGCGGCGAGACGCGCACGGTGCGCGCCGAGGTGGTGGGGGTGAAAGAAAGCACGACGGTCCTCATGCCGATGGAGGAGACGCACGGCCTGCAGGCCGGCTGCCTGATCCGGCCCGCCGACGAGGGCATGAGCGTTCCGGTTGGGCCCGACCTCCTGGGGCGCGTCATTGACGCAGGGGGGCGCCCCATCGACGGCAAGGGGCCGCTCGGGGCGGACGTCCAGGAGCCGATTCATCGTGACCCGCCCTCGCCCCTGGATCGTCCCCTCATCGACACGCCCCTCTCCACGGGCATCCGGTCCATCGACGCGTTTTTGAAGATGGGCAAGGGCCAGCGGACCGGCATCTTTGCGGGATCGGGGGTGGGAAAAAGCACGCTACTGGGCATGATCGCCCGCCGGGCGGAGGCCGACGTGAACGTGATCGCCCTTATCGGGGAGCGAGGGCGCGAGGTGCGCGAGTTTATCGTAGACAACCTGGGCGAGGCGGGGCTGCGCCGCTCGGTGCTGGTGGCCGTGACGGGGGACGAGGCGGCGATGAGCCGCGTCAAGGCGGCCAGTGCGGCGATGGCCATCGCCGAACACTTCCGCGATCGGGGCCAGGATGTGCTTCTCATGATGGACTCCATCACGCGGGTGGCGCAGGCACAGCGCGAGATCGGGCTGGCCGTGGGCGAGCCGCCGACGCGGCGCGGCTATCCGCCCAGCGTGTTCGCGCTCCTGCCCCGCCTGCTGGAGCGGGCGGGCCCGGCGGAGGCGGGCACGATCACCGGCATCTTTACGGTGCTCGTGGAGGGGGACGACATGAACGAACCCATTAGTGACGCGGCCCGCGGGATCCTGGACGGCCACATCGTCCTGTCCCGAGAGCTCGCGGAGGCGGGCCACTATCCCGCCATCGACGTCCTGCAGAGCGTGAGCCGCGTGATGCCCCGCGTGGCGGGCCCGGAGGCCGAGGCCGCCGCGCAGGAGGCCCGCGAGCTGCTCTCCGCCTACGAGGAGGTCGAGGACCTGATCAGCGTGGGCGCCTACGAGGAGGGGACCGACCCGGAGACCGACCGTGCCGTGGAGGCCTATCCGGCGCTGGCCGACTTTCTGCAGCAGTCCGTCGACGCCCCGCCCCCGGACCCGCCCCCGTCCACTCAGCTCCGTCAGCTGCTGGACGACATCCCCGAGTAGGAGCTGGCAGGAACTTTGAGTTGTACACAGCACGCAGGCGACGGGCTCCACGCCCGAGTTCGCGCCTGCGGCCCCGGCGCATTCGCCGTCCGCCCGTCGTGGACAGACCGTCCCTGGGCAGAGGAGCGGCGCCGCGGCCGCCCTCACACTGCGTTCTGTTGCCCATCAGCCCGAAGAAATGCCCGGAAAGAAGTTCCGCTTCTCGCTGCAGAAAGTGCTGGAATTGCGCCAGCACGAGACCGAGAAGGCCCGCCAGGCCCTCGCCGACGCCGAGCATGCGCTCGAGCAGAAAGAGGCCGAGCTGGAGCGGGCCGAAGACCGCCTGGCAGCGTGCCGGCGGCGGGTGGGCGAGGCCCGCCGACAGGATCCGGCCCGCATCCAGCAGGCCGATGCGTTTCGCCAAGAGGCGCACCAGAAGGTGGAGGAGTGCCGGCGGGCCGTGGAGGCCTGTCGGGAACGCGTTGAGCGGGTCCGCGCCGAGCTTCAGGAACGACGGCGGGCCGAGGAGGCCCTGGAGAAGCTTCGGAGCCAGGAAAAGGACGAGCACGACCGCGAACAGAAGAAGGCGAGTGAGGCCTTCTTCGACGAGCAGGCGTTGCTTCGCCACGACCGCACCGACGAGGCGTTGTCGCTACCTTAACGACGGATGCAGTCGACCGTGATCAAGTACGGACTTCTCATCGCGGGCGCGGCGCTGGGGGCCTTTGCGGTCGCCCTGCTGGGGGCGTACCTGCTGATGCCATCCATCGCGCCGGAGAGGGCAGGGTCGGCCCCCGACAGCCTCGCCACGTCCGGGCGCGACACGACCCAGCAGGCGTCCATGCCCGGGGATACGACCGCAACGCCGCCCCGAGATACAACCGCCATACAGGCGTCCCGCGACTCGACCGGTGGGCTACACCGCGATTCGATGCGTGTGGCGACCGCGGTCGTCCAGCGGCTTCGCGACTCCCTGACGGTCGTCGGGCAGCTTCAGGATTCGCTCCGGACCCTCCAGGCGCAGCTCCGTGCAACCGAGCAGGAGGCCACGACCCTGCAGGAACGGGTTGCGTCGCTGGAGAGCCGGGAGGCGAAGGTCGGCGAGCTAAAGGATGCCCTGCTGGGCATGAGCCAGCGGGAGCTTGCCACCGTGTTGGCCAACGTGGACATGAAGGTTCTCCGAGAGCTGTACCAGCGAACCTCGGGACGGACGCGCACGCAGCTGCTCAGCGCCATCTCGGCGGAACGGACGGCACGGTTTGTGAACCAAGTCATCGGGGGCGACGAGGCGCCCGCCGACACGACCGCCACCGAGGAGACGGACAGAGACAGAGAACAGGGGGCGTCTCCGTTCCGATAGCGCGCCGCCCAACTGCGAATTTGTTTCTCAATCGAGCCCGCGAAGGGCCTCATCCATCATGCAAGCGATTCGCCTCACGCTGCCGGCCGAAGAGGCTACGCAGCAGTCCCCCGCCAAGAACAAGGCGACGGCGGGGCCGGACGCCACGGCCTTCCCGACGATCCTGTCCGGCGTGCAGCTCTCGTCCGGAGACGCCGCGGAGGGGGATGGGCGCGCGATTCGGCGCCTCATGCTCGGGGGCGACGGGACGGCCGGCCTCAAAGGAACGAAGGCCCAGGGGGAAGAGGGAGGCGTTGCGGCGTTGTTTGGCGGGGCGCTTCTTCGGGCCGGCGAGGGCGAGGGACAAAAGAGACTTGTCGTCTCCGGAGAGGGCGAGAGGGCAAAGGGGAAGAGGCCGTCGGCTTCGGGGGGCGCGTCCAAGCTGATGCCCGTCCTGCACGTGGGAGAGGACGGGACCGCGAAACTGCTCGTCGGCCGGGCGGCGCGGGCCGCAAAACAGAACGGAGGTCAGGCCGGCGTGGAGGGAGGAGCGCAGAAGGGGCAGAAGACAATCTCTCTAATGGTGAAAGGCGGCAGCGCAGAGGGCGGGGGGGGTGCGACTTCGACACAGGGGGCATCGGGGAGGCAAGGGACGGGGGCGAAGGCGCCTGCGTCGTCCGGGGCCGGCTCCAGCCGAGCGAAACAGGTCCAGATCTCGCCGGGCCCGATCGCGGCCGAGTCCGCAGACGGGCGGCCCAGCCAGGGAGCGGACGGGCGGGCATCCGGAAAGAGAGGGGGCGGGAAACGAATGCCTGAGGGCGGCGGCCAGGCGGGGGCGTCGGCCAAACGCGGAGGCCGAGTTCAGGGACACGAGGGGTCTCTGCGTGGGGGAGGAAAGGGCCGTCCGGGGCAGAATGCGGGGTGGCTCTCCATGAACGTCAAAAGTGAATCGCGACCGCAGGGCCGGGTGCAGGGGGGAGAGGCGGGACGGCCTCAGGACGCCAGTTCGGGACAGAGAGGGGGACGCGGAACGGACAGCACGCGTGGCCGGCAGCTTTCCCCGTCGTCCCTGAAGGGAGGGGGCTCGGAGCCGGGGAGCGGGCGCGAGGCGTTGACCGATGGCCGCTCGGCCCAGGCTGCGCGGGACGGCGCCCGGTCTACGGGGCGACGGGGCCGAGGCCGAACGGGGCATCAGGGCGGGAAGGGCCAGCAGGGAGGGAAGGGCCAGCAGGGCGGCGGCCAGCAGGGGCAGAGCCCCGGTCAGAATGGGCAGGGGCAGAAGGGCCAGGCTCAGGGGGCGAAGAACGGGCCCGGGGTTCAGGCCCCCGCGTCCGCGTCTACGAGCACGTCGGGAGAGTCCGAGGCCCGCACCCTCCGCGCCTCCCTGACGCGGGACAGCGCCTCGACGGGCAGCGGCACGCAGGCGGACGGAAAAGGCGCTAACAGCTCCGGGGCCGGCTCGGGCACAGCGTCAAAGGCGCGCCCCCAGGGCAAGTCGGGGCCGCCCCGCACGATGCCATCGGCGTGGCTCAACGCGGCCAAGCACGGGCCCCTGCGTACGGCAGAGCTTGCCGGGGGATGGAAGTCCCTGGAAATGTCGCTGGGTGAGGACAAGGGCACGATGACGGTGAAGGCCCGGCAGGGGCGGGAGCAGACGGCCGTGTCGGTCGGGTTCAGCGAGACCCGGGTGCAGGCCCAGGTGGCGGCCAACGCGCGCCAGCTCCAAGAGGCCATGCAGGCCCAGTACGGCACCGACGTTGACCTGTCCTTCAGCGGGGGCGACGCGAGCGAATCCGACCAACATGCCTCGGACGGAGCCGGCGCCGATCGGCCCTCCGCCCTGGCCCCCGAAGACGAATCGCCCGACGAGGACCGATCCGGCACGTCCACCCTCCGCAGCCGCGGCCGGCGGGAGTGGGTGGGGTAGACACGCCGGCCCGCACGATGTTTGCGTTCCACGACTTGTGCTCCATGCACCAACATCCCCACACGACATGATTGAATCCCTCGCATCGTCCGCAGCGTCGAGCCCGAACGGGAGCGGCCCACAGGTAGGTAGTTCCGGCGGAAGGGGAGCCCTCTCGGAGGCCACCTCGGCGAACCTCGGCAAGAACGATTTTCTGAAGCTGCTCACTACGCAGCTCCAGAATCAGGACCCCTCGAATCCGATGAAGGGGAAAGACTTTGCCGCGCAGCTGGCCCAGTTTAGCTCCGTCGAGCAGCTCACCAACATCAGCAGCCAGATTGAGGAGCAGGGGAACAGCGACGGGGCCCTTGCCCAGAGCATCAACGACAGCATCGCGACCGACCTCATCGGGCGAACGGTGGAGACCACCGGCAGCACCATGCAGTGGAGGGGAGAAGGCGAGGCCACCTTTGGGCTCGACCTGGAGCGCCCCGCCTCCGAGGCCACGGTCACGATCCGCGACGCGGGGGGCAACGCGGTCCGCACGAAGACCCTCGAGGACTTGTCGAAGACGACGGAGGTGTCGTGGGACGGCACGGCAGATGGGGGCGGACAGGTGCCCGAGGGCACGTACTCGGTGGACGTAAGCGCCACGGGCGGGAGCGGGGACTCTATCGAGGCGACTGCGCGGCTGGAGGGCACCGTCGATCGCGTCACGTTGAAGGACGGGAAAACATCCCTCTGGATCGGCGGCGCGCAGGTGTCGATGGGACGCGTGCAGAGCATCGCGGCCCGGTAGCCCCCGAATACACGCCTCGTCGCCCCCAATGGGCACATTGATCCTCCATGACGGTCCATCAGCGAAACGGACGCATTCCGCCGGATGCGCTGCGGCAGACGCCGCAGCAAGCCCCGACGGCCCCCGACGACTCGTCCACGAACACGGACGCGGCGTCCTTCGCCGACCACCTGGAGGCGGCCCAAGACCAGACGGACGACATCAACCTGTCGGGGCACGCCAAGCAGCGAATCGCCCAGCGCAACATCTCCCTCGACGCTACTCAACGCCAAGAACTCGCCGACGCCATGGACCAACTCGACGACAAGGGGGCCCAGGACGCGGCCGTGCTCCGAGAAGACGCGGCCTTCGTGGTGAACGTGCCGAACCGGACCGTCGTCACGGCCCTCGACCAGACCGAAATGAAGCAACGCGTCTTTACCCAAATCGACAGTGCCATGCGTCTTTGATTCCTCTCGTGATTCTCTAGAATCGTTTTCGACCCTTCCCGGCGGGACCCACGCCTCGTCTCTACGACGGGACGAGGGACGGGACGCCGGTGCGTAGCCGACCGACCGAGGCTGCGCTCTTTTCAGCGTGTTTCTCTCACAACAACACACCTGAGACCTATGAGTCTTCAGTCTCTGAGCATCGGCGTCTCTGGGCTTCGCAGTCACCAGACGCGCCTCGACACGGTAAGCAACAACATCGCAAACTCGAGCACGACCGCGTTCAAGCGGCAGCGGGCCGCGTTCAGCGAAGAGCTCGGCCAGGCGATTCTGGGCGTCGGGCGCACAGCGGGCGGGTCCACCATCAACCCCTCGAAGGTGGGACGGGGCGTCTCGGTCGCCTCGGTGGACCGGAACTTCGGGCAGGGCTCGCTCAACGACACCGGCATCAAGACCGACCTCGCGCTGAACGGGGACGGCTTCTTCGTCGCGAGTCCCAAGAATGGAGCGGCGAGCGACCAGCGCCGCCTCACGCGGGCGGGCAACTTTACGTTCAACCAGAACGGCGAACTCGTGACGGCCAACGGCCTGAACGTAAAGGGCTGGGAGTTCGACGACAGCGGAAACCTCCAGACCGGAGAGCTGAAGGACGTTCAGTTTGACCCCAACGCACAGTCGTCCGCAAAAATTACGCAGAACATTTCCGTCGGCGGCAATTTGTCCGCGGAGCTGTCCGCCAACGGGGCCAGCAATCCTGGAGAAACGACCAGTATTTCCTCCGTTGTGTACGATGATCAGGGCGAGTCAAAGTCCGTCACGGTTGAATTTGAACGTCTCGAAAGCCGTGATGAGGGGGGCAGCACCGACAAGTGGGAGATCACGGTCAAGGATGAAAATGGTGACATTAAAAATCCGGGCACGACCGACACGATTCAGTTCGATGAGAAGGGCAACGTTTCCTTTATCAACGGAGATGACGTGTCTCCCTCTACCGACCCAGGAGCCGACGACTTCAAGGTTGATTTCGACTGGGACATCAACGACGACGGGAGCAACGAAACCCTCAACCTTGCGTTCGGGGACGAGAACGGCGGGTCGGTGACGCAGTACGCCGGCTCCACCACCACGACCGTGACCAGTCAGGACGGGCGGTCCTCTGGAGAGCTGACCGGGTTTCAGTTCACCCCGGAGGGGGCGCTGGAGCTCAACTACACGAACGGCACGCAGGAGAAGCTCTTCCAGCTGGCGATCGGCAACGTGAACAACCCGAACGGCCTGGAGCAGCAGGGCGACAACTTCTTCACCACGACCAGCGCCTCCGGCGACCTCCAGCTCGGGCAGGCCGGCCGCGACCTGCAGACGTCCGTGGTGTCCGGGTCGCTGGAGTCGAGCAACGTGGACCTCGCGAAGGAGTTTTCCGACCTCATTCGGGCGCAGCGGAGCTACCAGGCCTCCTCCCAGATCATCACGACCGCGGACGAGGTCCTCAACCAGACCGTCCAGCTCAAGCGGTAATCGTAGATTTCCTCGGGTCCACGCACGCCGGGGTGTCCCGTGGCGCAGACGGGCCCCGGCGGGAGGCCGGGCGGGGCGGCAGTTAAGAACCCGCCTCGGCCGCCGATAATGAAAGTGGGCCGCCTTGCCCGCCGTTCTTTTCTTTCGCCCTTTCTTTCATCGCCGACCCGCTTCTGTGCCCATGCGCGAACCTGACTCCCAGACCGAAGACGTTCGCCAGTTCGTCAGCTTCATCGTGGCGGAGGAGGAATTCGGGGTCGATATCCTGACGGTTCAGGAGATCATTCGCCCCGTCGAGATCACCCGCGTGCCGCACGCGCCCGACTTCGTGGAGGGCGTGATCAACCTGCGGGGGCGCATCCTTCCCATCATCGACCTGCGCACGCGCCTCGGCTTTCCGGAGCGCGACCCGGACGAAGACACGCGGATTCTGGTGGTGGAGCTGGAAGACCAGACGGTCGGGTTCATCACCGACTCCGTTCGTGAGGTGCTGCGCGTAAAAGAGAGCACGATCGAACCGACCCCCGACCTCGCCACGAACATCGACACGCACTTTCTGCGGGGTGTGGCGAAGCTCGAAGAGCGGCTTCTCATCCTGTTGGACCTGGGCGGCATTTTCTCCGAGGAGGAGGCGCAGGCCCTGCAGGGCCTGGACGAAGAGGAGTCCGACACGGCCGCCGCACAAGGCGTCGCGGCCTAGTCGGTCCTCGCAGGTCCTTAGAAAATTTCTCTCGGGGAGGCATCCATGACACAGCCGACTGCAGCGGAGGCGACGCTCTCAATGCGGACGTTTGATCGTCTCCGCACCCTCATTCGCAAGCATACCGGCCTCGATTTTCCCGACGAAAAGCGGTACCTCCTCGAAAGCCGGATCAAGCCGCGGCTCTTGGCCCAGGGGATGCCCGACTTTGAGACGTACGCAGACCACGTGGAGAACGACGGCACCAGCGAGATTCCGAACTTGGTGAACGCAGTGACGATCAACGAGACGGCCTTCTTCCGACACCCGTCGCAGTTCGAGGCCCTGGAAGACACGATTTTCCCCGAACTGGCTCGGCGGCGCCAGGAACAGGCGGGGCCCCTTCGGCTCTGGAGCGCGGCCTGCTCGGCCGGGGACGAGGCCTATTCGCTCGCCATTCTCATCCGGGAGGCGCTTGCGCCGCGCCACCCCCACATGGACCATCAACTTGTCGGCACGGACATCGACACCGAGGTGCTTGAAAAGGCCCAGGCGGGCCGCTACCGCAAACGAGCCGTTCGAAATGTGCCGCCGGCCTACCTGCGGAAGTACTTCGATCGTTCGGGCGAGGCCTTCGTGGTCGACCCCTCGATCCGGGAGATGGTCGAGTTTCGGACCCTCAACCTGACTGATGCCCGCGACATGCGGCAGATGCGCAACTTCGACCTCATCATGTGTGCCAACGTGCTCATTTACTTTAACGAGGCGTCCAAGAAGGACGTGCTCCGGGGCCTACACCGGGCGCTCCGTCCGGGCGGCTACTTGTTCGTCGGCGGGTCGGAAGCCCTGGGCGGGCTGGAGGTCCCACTGGAGCCCGTCCGCTACGAGGGCGCGCTTGCCTACCGGCGCCCGACCGATGGGGCAGGGTCTTCGCGGGCGTAGGGAAGACGGAGCACACGGCAGACGACCCGACGGCAGTCCTTCACTCGTACGCATTTGTTTTCACTCAATCCCCTCGCTTTGCCCATGAAGTTCTTGATCGTCGACGACTCGCCCACAATGCTCCGCATCATCCGGAATGCCCTCCAGGAGATCGGCTACGACGACATCGTGGAGGCCGAGGACGGCGAAGACGCGCTGGAGACGTTGGAGGACACCGCTCCGGACTTCGTGGTCACCGACTGGAATATGCCCAACATGAACGGGGTGGACCTGGCCAACAACATTCGGAGCCACCCCGACCACTCCGACCTTCCGATCCTGATGATTACCACCCGGGGGATGAAGGAAGATGTGAAGACTGCCATGAAGGCCGAGGTGAATAACTACATCGTGAAGCCCTTCGAGCCGGAGGTGCTCGAGGAGAAGGTCGACAGCTGCCTTGAGGCGGTTGCCTAAGAGTCTGTTTTGATTTTGGATCGAACCGTGAGGGCGAGAATTGACGGAGCGAAAATTGCCTCCTGAACGAGGCCTGTAGTGGAACTACCGGTCGAGTGAAAGAGCGATTTGTAGCCCGTCAAGGCCGCTCGCAGCCCGAGAGATAAATTAAAGCAGCTCTAAGCCTCCGGGTGTCCCATTGTCTCCACGCCGCACGCACTCACTTTTTCCTGCTATGTCATCGCGCCCCCAAGTCCAAAAATTCCTGGACAAACTGGACGAGCTGCAGGCGATTTTTGTGCTCAGCCGTCGGTTTGCTCCCTTCCTGGACGAGCTCTTCGACTTCGTCCAGGACATCACGGTGCTCCTCGAAGAAGTGGACACCACAATCCGGACGCGCTCCGGCCACATGGAGCGCGCGACCGAACACCTCAAGAGTGTGTCGGAGGCCACGGAGGTGGCCACAAGTGAGATTCTGGACCACTCCGATGAGGTGCTGAAGGCCCTCCAACGCATCGAAGACCAGTTGTCGACGCTCGAGGAGGAGTTTGGCGATGCGGCGGAGGCCGACGCCGAGGTGTTGTCCCTGCTCCGGGACGAGCTCGGGGACGAGCACGAGGAGCTGGTGGACGAGGTGGTGCGCATCCAGGGCAAGAAGCAGGACCTGCGGGACGACTGGGCGGCCCAGCTCCAAGACACCCGCGACGCCCTGTCCCCCATCCGGGACCGGATGAACCAGATCATGATGTCCCTGCAGGTGCAGGACGTAACCGAGCAGCAGCTCTCCAGCGTCAACCACCTCATCGAGACGGTCCGCGACCGCATCGATGCGCTGCTGAACCGGCTCGGAACGGGGCAGGCCGACCGGAGCGAGGCGCCATCGGGCGAGCCGTCGCGCACGGCGGCCTTTAACATGAACGCCGAGTACGACCGCTCCGGCGACCAGCAGCGCATGGCCGACAACGTGATGGCGGGCAACGCTGGAGACGCACCGACGGACCCGGGGGACGGCAGAGAGGCGAACGGCGCCGCGTCGCAGCCCGCCTCGTCAAGCGGCACTTCGTCAAACGGCGCCTCCGCGGGCGGGGGCGGAGCGGCCTCCCAGTCCGACATTGACGAGATGTTCGACGATGGCGGGGGCGGGCCCGAGGCGGGCGATGAGGGCGACGAGGCGGCCTCCCAGGAAGAAATCGACGAGCTTTTTCAGTAGGGCCCGCGCCCGACGCGCCCCGCGCGGCCCCAGGTTCTTCACAAGGCGCACAACCTGCTTCCGGTCCCATGAGCT
>Ga0207714_1000691_pt1 | contig 22789 bp, 18 predicted proteins | sample PonA232FremontCA_2_FD_187270 | JGI IMG/M metagenome (GOLD analysis project Ga0207714, IMG submission 187270) | Marine sediment microbial community from Fremont, CA, USA - Pond A23 Sediment 2 (SPAdes) | ecosystem: Environmental > Aquatic > Marine > Unclassified | place: USA: Fremont, California...
TTCTGCTAACCATGTTCGGAGTGCAACGAAACCGGCGCGGCTATGTCCTGGCCGGTATCATTCTGGGGTTGGCTACTGTGGGTTTCTTTGTCTTTCTAGAGTTCTGGGGAGAGTACCTTTGGTACGAGGCCTTGGGCTACAGCGAACGCTTCATTACCCGCATCGAGGCCCTGTTTGGATATTCCCTCCTCGGCGGCCTTATCGGCTGGGCAGTGGTATGGCTTCTCTCCAGGAGCTTTCCCCGGGCCTGGACCAGCGCTCGGAGGATTTCCCAGCTGGGTGGAGGCGTGATCGGTATTCTGTGGGGGCTGAACGCCTGGCGCACGGTCTGGATCTACGCCAACAGCGTCACCACTCAGGTAACGGATCCCGTCTTCGCCAAGGACACGGGGTTTTATATATTCGATCTGCCCTTCTACAACAGCCTGATCTCCCTGTTTATGCTCCTGGTGAGCTTTACCCTGGCTTGGGTTGTAGCCATCTGGATGAATTCCTCCCGAGGAGGCGGGCTGGAGGAGCTCTTACGCACGGGACGCACTGCCCGCCCCCTCACCGCCGCGCTGCCGGTGAGCCCGATATATCTATGCGTTGCGGTCCTGCTCGTGCTGATTGGGGCGAAGGCCTTCCTGGACCGATACGAGTTCATGTTCTCCAGTAGTGGAGTAGTTACCGGAGCGGGTTGGACGGACGTGAACATCCGGATCCCTCTGTATACATTGATCGCGGCTTTGTGTCTCATGTTGGCCGCCATCTTGCTGATTCCCGTAGTGCGGCACAAAATTTATAACCTTGTGCGACGACTCCCTGTTCAAGGTGTGGATCCACATCTTTTGGTGATTGGGGCGGTGGCAGGCCTGCTTATTGTCGTTTGGGTCACACTGCTCGGAGTTGTGCCAGCGGCTTTCCAACAACTTCGAGTGGAACCCAACGAGGTTACATTTGAAAAGCAATACATCAAGAACAACATCGAGTTCACCAGGAAGGGGTTTAACCTGGAAAAGACGCAGGAACGACAGTTTGCCGCCTCCCAGCGATTCGACCGCGAGCTCGTCAAGCAAAACAAGGAGATATTCTCCAATATCCGACTCTGGGACTGGCGGGCCATCGAGCAAGTCTACAAGCAGTTCCAGGAGCTGCGGCTCTACTACGATTTTTCCGATGTGGACATTGATCGCTACCACTTCAACAATCAATACCGCCAGGTTATGATCTCGCCTCGAGAAATGAACCTAGACAACTTGCCCGAGCAGAGCCAGACCTTCGTTAACCGACGCTTCAAATACACACACGGCTACGGCATTGTGATGAACAATGTGAGCGAGTTCACCGAGGAGGGGCAGCCCGAGTTCCTGATCAAGGACATCCCTCCCCGGAGCTCGCATCCCGACCTGGAAGTGCAGCGTCCGGAGATCTACTACGGTGAGCGTACGGATACGCACGTTGTGGTCAATACAGAAGTGTCGGAATTCGACTACCCCAAGGGAGAGCAAAACGCCTACACCAGGTACAAGGGCGACGGTGGCGTGGCAATGGGCAGCCTGTGGCGCAAGTTCCTCTACGGCTGGAAATTCGACGGTACCACTCTCTTCTTCTCCGGATATCCTCGCAAGGGCTCGCGCATCATGTTCAACCGTCAACTACTGGAGCGGCTCAACAAACTGGCTCCCTTTCTGCAGTACGAACCCGATCCCTATATTGTACTGGCGAATGGCAAGCTGAAATGGATTGTGGACGCCTACACCACAACAAATCGTTATCCCTACAGTGAAGTCTTTCGTGCTCCTTCCATGAAGAGGCCATCGGGACAAATGCGGGAGCCCGGACAGATTTTTCTGCCTCAGGAGGTTTCCTACCTAGAGGGGCCCAACTATATCCGTAACTCGGTAAAGGTTGTGGTGGACGCCTACAGTGGAGAGGTCGATTTTTATGTATTCGACAAGGAGGATCCTTTACTCCAGGTGTGGCAAAACATGTATCCCCATCTCTTCAAGTCTCGAAATGCCATGCCTGCGGTGATGGAGCGTCATGTGCGCTATCCAACAGATCTATTGCTTTTGCAGGGGTTGGTATATTCCAAGTACCATATGACCGATCCGGAGGTGTTCTACAATCAGGAGGACCTCTGGGTCCGGGCCACGGAGAAATATCGCGATAATGTGCAGTCTGTGGATCCTTACTACGTGATGTGGGAGCGACCGCATTCCGACGATGCCGAGTTCATCAGCATGCTCCCCTTCACCCCGAAGGACCGCCAAGTCCTCATCGGCTGGCTCGCGGGCATGTGCGACGGGGAGAATTATGGCGAGCTATTGGCATATCAGTTTCCCAAGGATAAGCGCATTCTGGGCCCTCAGCAGGTGGAGGCCAAGATTGACCAGAACAGCTACCTCTCCCGGAAACTCTCTCTGTGGGACCAAGGAGGATCACGTGTTATTCGGGGTAATATATTGGCTATACCAGTTGACGACACCCTGCTCTATGTGGAGCCCATCTATCTGGAGGCTCAGTCAGCTGCTTATCCGCAGTTGACTCTAGTGGTCATCATGCACGGGGACACCATGAGCTATGCCACGAGCTTTGAAAAGGCTCTCAAGGGTCTCTATTCCGAGGCGGCTCCCACTAAACAGCAAGTGGCGGAGCCAGGCCGGGGAAAGGAAGTGGATATGACCACGATGCAAGTGCTCATTGAACAGGCCAATCAGGCCTTCAGGAGCTACCTGAATCTCCAGCAGCAGATGGAGTTCGAGAAGGCCTCGCGCAAGATGCGTAAGTTGCGGGATACCTTGCAACAGCTCTCCGACCAGTCCGAGAAATCGGGATCCGGAGGCAAAACGAAGGAATAGACTCAGCGATCCGTTCCTCTTCGTAGTCTCTATACTCTTTTAGGGATCGCGAAGAAGAAATGGGGCTTGAAGAAAAATCACTCCTTGGGGGCCCAAAGAACTATCCAGCAAGAGCAGGAAGAAGATGCAAGAAATCTAGCTTTGGAAGAAACGGGGGGCATTACCCGTTTGTGTACCTCAGCTTCGCCTTTTCCTGATCCACGTGCCCGGAGAATATCTGCTTGAAGGTGCCATTTACCAAAGAGCAACGTAAGGCGAGCATCTTGTTGCTATTATCCTTGAGCCACAAGGCACCACTTCGTTTCAGTCGGGCGTGACAGAAGAGCACAAGGGGACAGGTTCATTATTGCAATTTTGTGAAACAATGGCGTTAAGGAGATTATAATAAAATCGTATTGCTATACTTGTAGTAGAGAAAAGTGCTATGCGTGTAATCGTTGGCAAGAAAGCTGGATTCTGTATGGGGGTGCGCCGCGCTGTGGATATGGTTCTTGAGGCACCCAATAAATATCCGGGGCCCATTTATACTTTCGGGCCAATCATCCACAATCCTCAGATCTTAGCCCTTCTCGAGGAAAAAGGGATAACAGTGCTCAACGAGATCCCGGCTCAGGGCTCCGGCACTGTGCTTATTCGTGCCCACGGCGTTCCGCCTGATACAAAACAGAGTCTATCTCGGGCCGGGTTCCATATCATCGACGCTACCTGTCCTAGAGTAGCCAAAGTGCAACAGATTATTCAACGACACGTTGGCGAGGATGCTGCAGCGATAATTCTCGGCGACCCGGAGCATCCCGAGGTGGTTGGGTTAAGAGGTTTCGCCGGATCTCAGGGGTATGTGGTATCTAGTTTCCCTGAGCTCACTCAATTGCCTTGTTTCGACAATGCCGTGGTTGTCCAACAGACTACCCAGAGCACCTCACTGTATCAGCATTGCCGGGATTGGCTTGAGGATAACTGTCCTCACTACAAAATATACTCTACCCTTTGCGATTCCACGACACTACGCCAAACAGAAGTGAAGGATCTGGCTCAGCAAGTGGACGCGATGATCGTAGTGGGTGGCCACCATAGCGGTAATACACAAAGGTTAGCGGAGATTTCGCGCCAAAGGGGTCTGCCCACATATCATGTTGAAACAGATCACGAATTACCAGGATCTTTTCCCGATCAGACTGAAACCGTTGCTGTTACCGCCGGTGCCTCGACTCCGAATTGGGTAATAAAGAACGTTCAGAGCAAACTGGAACGGTTTCCTTCCGACCGGCGTTATCTGCTGAATGAGACCTCACTCAAGATTCAGCGATTTTTGCTTTTAAGCAATTTATGGGTTGCTCTTGGGGCTTCCAGTCTGTGTTACGGATGCGCCACTCTACTGGAAACTCCAGGAAAGCTCCTTTCGGCGCTCATTGTCTTTCTTTACGTTCACGCGATGCATACCTTGAACAACCTCACTGGAGACAGGACGGACAAGTACACAGAGCCTGAACGAAATGAGTTCTATACTTCCCATAGAATTGTATTATGGGGATCTGCTGCGATTACAGGTACAGGATCTATAGCTGCTTCCTTTTTGCTTAGTTGGTCAGCTTTCATGTTGATTGCTGTCTTGAGTTTATTAGGGCTATTGTATAATTTTCGTGTCCTCCCCTGGAACTTATCATCACGGAGGTTTTTAAAAATACGCGAAATACCGGGATCGAAGACTACTGTGACTACTCTGGCATGGTCAATAGTTGTAGTGCTCGTCCCAGTTTTATCTCAAGGTTATAATATCAATAGAGCAATTATTTTCATATTTTTGCTCGCAATTTGTCTCATATTGGTGCGTACCGCTTTCTTCGACATCCTTGATATGCAGGGAGATCGAATTCTAGGAAGAGAAACTATTCCCTTACTATTCGGAAAAAAGTATACCATTCAACTTTTGAAAGGTGTCCTCATTGCTGTTTCTGTAGGGCTCACTTTTGCTAGCATTCTCTCTTTTTCTCTCCTTTTGGCAGCTATCACTCTTTGTCCGATTTCATTATATGCGATACTCAGCTCTTATGAGCACAGTAAGATGTCTTCCCAAATATGGATCGAGTTTTTGGTTGAATCTCATTTTATTTATATAGGATTGGTTGCATTAGCCATATTCTGATATCCAAATGGAATTTATAATATCTTGAATTCAAATTTTATATAATACAATCTATCAAATTTGAATTGCTGATGGGACATGGTATTACAAATTAGCCAGTAAGTGTTCATATATTTTTTCAATCTTGAGCTGTGCTTGAGCTTTAAAAGTCTCTATGAGTTCTCGAATAATTAACCACAGACAAGAGGTAGAAAAAGCGCATCAGCTTACGTGATTGCACGAATTTCCGAATATGAAACCAAATTGGCGCTTCAAACGTCTGTGCTAAGAAACTTCGTTCCCTTAATATGAAAATGCGAGCCGTCACTCATTGAGAGGTCGATTTAGCCATGTTCAGCGCTGTCCCGCTTTCCCTGCTGTTTGCCGCATTCATCCTCGCAGCCGCGGTTATTGCCGTCCTCGGGTCCATGATGACCCGTCTCGCCGATCGTCTAGCGGATGCGACAGGTCTTGGCGAAGCGCTCATGGGCGCCATTTTCCTGGGAGGATGCACCAGCATTTCCGGAATCGTCACCTCGGTTTCCGCCGCATACCAGGGCTTTCCGGAGCTTGCCGTCAGTAACGCCATTGGCGGGATCGCCGCTCAGACCGTCTTTTTGGCCATAGCAGACATCTTTTATCGCAAAGCCAATCTGGAGCACGCGGCAGCCTCGCTGCCCAATATCGTGCAGGGGGCGTTGCTCATTTCCCTCCTTGCCCTGTGCATCCTGGGCATTTCCGGCCCCCAGACGAGCCTGTTGGCCATCCATCCCCTGTCCTTCATCCTGGTGGCCGGCTATGTGCTGGGGATGCGCCTGGTGTCCGCAGTTCGCAGCGATCCCATGTGGCGTCCCAGAAAGACGAAGGAGACCCGGGTGGACCAGGCCGGGGCGGAGCCCATGACCAGGGCCCGGATCGTCAAGACCTGGGGTGTTTTCCTGCTCCTGGCCCTCGTTGTCGGGGTCTGCGGGTACATGGTTGCCGAGATGGGGATCGCCATCTCCCAGAGGCTGGGGTTGTCGCAGACGCTCGTTGGCGGCCTTTTGACCGCTGTGGTTACTTCTCTGCCCGAGCTGGTCACCTCCATCGCCTCCGTGAGGCAGGGGGCTTTGACTCTGGCTGTTGGCGGGATTATCGGCGGCAACTGCTTCGATGTCCTTTTCGTCGCCTTCTCGGACGCAGCGTACCGTGGGGGCTCCATTTATCAGGCGCTGGGCGACAGTCAGACCTTTATGATCGCCCTGACCGCCCTGCTCACCGGAATCCTGTTGCTTGGCCTCATCCGGCGCGAGAAATACGGCATCATCAATATCGGCTTCGAGAGCTTCCTGATCATTGTCTTCTACGTTTCCATGTTCGCGTTTTTGCAGATGTAGCCAAGCATCTCCGGCAGCACTGAGATATCGGCTAAGGGGAGGAGGATTGGCGGCCCGGCGCGTTGCGCGCTCCTCTTCCCGTATCGAGGGGGCTGGGGTTGGAAAACCGGACCGAGCCGTCGCCTTGCGCCCCGTCGTATCCGGGCTCTCTCCGGCCGGGATGCCGCGGAGGAAGCTCCGCGGCGAGCAAAGCGGTTGAGAGGCGCTTCCAGCTGGTCGTATATTTGTGTTGGACACCTGGTGGGGAAGATGGCATATAGTGTGAAACCCTGAACTTATAAACGGGGTGGGGAATCGGGAATATTCCGTACTCGTCTCATGAGAACTACAAGATGAGGAGGTGGGTTCATGACCAGAAAAATCCTCGTGTTCATTTTTGTCTTCCTCTTGATCTGGGGGCTCGCGTACGCCCAAGAGGCGAGCGAAGCAACGGAAGGGGCGGAAATGGAAGCCAGCTTCGTGTTCGATAAGGATTTGACCCTGAACCCACCCGAGGACGGGATGGAGGCCATTAGGGCACCCGTTCCCTTTCCGCATTTGAAGCATTCCATGGATTACGGGTGCGGCAAGTGCCATCATCAATGGGACATGGCCAAGAGAAATACGCCCCGGACCTGCGTCAGCTGCCACGAGAACTTCGAGACCACGCATGGCGAGGGAAGCTATTTCGGGGCCTTCCATAGCAGGCAGAAGGACCGTAGCTGCGTGGGATGTCATTACGAGCAGGGAGAGGAGTCAGTTGCGCCTCTGAAGTGCCCTGCGTGTCATCAAGAGTAAGGAGTGCTTGGAGGAAAACTCACCCGTCCACTTCGTCGCTGCAAGATCTTGAAATCCTCATGTGCTCGTATACATTGCGATTTCACGATCTTGTCTCCTCCTATCCGGGCAAGTTTCCATCCAATCATGGTTTTCGGTCAGGCACTCAGTAAGGTCCGCAGGGGGCTCCGCCCCTTTGGATTCCTTTTCCAACCGGGCGAAATACATGGTTGGAAAGGGAATAGCGCTTAAGCCCAAATATTCCGCCTTCGCCTCGAGGGCGGAATTTTTTTGTCCCAACGGGCTAGCGCTAAGCTGTTGCTTTTCGTCCGTTCAGTCTCGAGGGTGCCTTTGTTTTGGGAGAAAGGTTGTTTTCTCGTCTGTTTGGATAGTAGACTGAGGGCAGGCCTCGCCTCACGGCATTGCTCCGATCGGGAGACGCCCAGCAATCAAACCAAGGAGATTTTTCATGGCCAAGAACAGCGATTTGATCAAGATCTTCGAGTTCGCCCTGAATCAGGAATATACAGGCAAGAGCTTCTTCGAGGTCTCCATCGACCGCATGGGGTACGGCGCGGCCATCAGCGCCTTCCGTCGGCTCATCGAGGAGGAGGACAAGCACATCGAATTCATCAGCCGGATCCTGACCAATCTGTACAATGAGCAGGAAATGGACATCCCGGACGCCTTCACCATTCAGTCCGAGGTGGACAATTACTTCGACAGCCGGGCCAAGTCGGAATTCTTGCAGCAAGGGATTACGGAATCCATGGTTCCCGATGTGACCGTGTTCAACACGGCCTGGCTCATCGAGAAGGACTTGAGCGACTTCTACGGCAGAATGGCCCGCCAGACCGAGGGGGAGGCCAGGAAGTCCCTGGAGATGCTCGCGGACTGGGAGGGCGCCCACGAGCGATTCTTTCGCGAATACAGGGACGCGCTGACCGAGGCCTATTCCAAGATGCCCTGGGGCGGATAGCAGGGCGCTAAAAATTTTTCCATTGCTGCGATGAGGAACACGCACGAATAACTGCAGAGATAAATATTCTTACGCTGCGCCGTTGCGCCGTGGCGGGCAAAGATCCTTTTTCTTCTATTCAGGGGTGCTTTTTGTGGAGCTACTGACCAGTGAAACAGTATTTAAGTCTTTTGCGAAGAACCGAAATAAAGATTATCTCCCGCAGCGACGCGGCGGCGCGGCGTAAATAATGAAAACGACGATTCCCATTTGACAATACACCAGGCTATCCGGGGCGGGATCTTCCTACTGCAGGTTCTGCCTGGCCAGATAGCCCCTGATCCGGACCGAGCGGAGCATGAGCCCGAGGAGGACAGGGCGCCGGTGAGCGCATGCAGGGTGTGGGGGATCTCGAAGAGCTCCAGGAGCTTGTGGATCTTCGCGCGGGGTTTGCGGATCCCGTAGAGCTTGGCGAAGATGTTCAGGTTCTCCCACATGGAGAGGTTCGTGGGCAGGGAGGTGTAGGCGGAGGAGAAGTTGACCCGGGACAGGACGCTCCGGCGGCCCTTGTTCAGCTCCCGGCCGAAGATACGGATGCTGCCGGAGCTGGCACGGGTGAGGCCCAGAAGCAGGTGCAGGGTGGTGGACTTGCCCGCCCCGTTGGGGCCCAGCAGCCCGAGGATCTGCCCGCGGGGGACGGAGAGGGACAGGTCCCGCACCACCTCCTGCCCCGCGAAGCTCTTGCTCAGACTGGCCACGCGGATGATTTCCCTGTCCGATTCCGCTGCTTCGGTCATAGGGTGGGGCGGGGTGTGGCTCGTGCCCAAATCCGCGTCCAGGGTAGCAAGCTTTGGGCTCAAGGGGCAATGTCCAGCTGAAGCCTTTTGCGGCTTCCCTCGCGCTCGATGCGCAAGACAAGCGGATCGTTCCCTTCGCGGGCCCGCATTGCCGCGCGGTGCAGGTCCATGAGCTCGCGGAAGGGCTCCCCGCCCGCCGCCAGGAGAAGGTCTCCGGGGCGCATGCCCGCCTTGTCCGCCCTGCTTTCCGATTCCACCGCGGTGATCAGCCCTCCGCCCGGGGTGAGCTCGAGGCTGAATCCAAGGCGGCTTTCAAAGGTCACGGGGCAGTGGAACAGGAGATCGCTCTGTTCCGGCTCCGGCTGATCCAGGCCGCGCCACGCGCTGACGGTGAGGATGTCGGCCGAGGGGTCGAGTGTGCGCAGGCGTCGGGGAATGCCCCTGCCGTGGGCCATGTGTCCCTGACCGGTAAGGATGATTACTCGGTGTCCGGTCCGGGAGCGGATCCGCCTGGCCTCGGTAGCCATGGTGCTGTCCCATACCGCCTGGATCAGGAAGAAGCGCTCGCGATCCAGCTCGGTCCCGTTTGTCAGGCCGGGCAGCTGTTCATGCCGCTCGTACGCCCGGCCCAGAACCTCTTTTTCCTCCGGGCTGGGCGGGATGAATTGTCTAGGGCGCTTGTGTCCGTCCAATTCGTCGCGGCCCTTTCCCCGGATTGCCTCGAGGGCCTCTGCGGAAATGTTGAGGCCGTACACGGGGTATCCTGCCTGTCGCGCCGCTCGGAATGCCGGTCTGTACAGGGAGAAGGGGTGCCCCCAGGTTTCCTTCCAGCCCAGGGCTTCCGGCAGCCTCTCCAGCTCCATCTCGCCGCTGTTGAACCGGTCCAGATGGTTTTGAGCGGCCGCGGGAACCATCTCCAGGCCCACCACCGCGCTGGTGCCGTTTTGCGCCAGCCAGCGGATGAGGCGGGCCTGAACGCGGTGATCGCACGCATTGTCGTGGGTTTCCCCGATCAGGATGTATTCCGCGCCACGCGCCCTTTCCAGGAAGTCTTTGCTGGAGAGGGGCTCCCCGGAGGGACTCAGCAGGGTCCCCTCCTTGATCGAGGGCAAGGCGGGCTCGGAGGGTGTAGAGGACCCGGAACAGCCAACGGCCAGCACCAGGCAGAGGAGCAGGGCCGCCAGGGCTGCGATGGAGACTGCATGAGCCAAGGCCGGCGAGGCCTTGCTCCGTCTTGGCGGAGGAAAACGGGATGTGAAGGAAATCATATCTCTATCAAGGATAGTTCAATCCCGGGACGCTGACAACAGGATCGATCCGAAGCTGGAGGAGCCCTTCAAGCGCGGGTGATTGATCCGGAACAGGGAAGTGGGCTATGCTCGGGCCAAGGTGGGGCAGGATCACGCAGGAGCAGGGTGGATCGAGGAAATCAAGGAGGGCGAGCATGAAGATCGTTTTCCATGAGCGCTACTTGCAGGAGTACGCCACGGACCCCGCCGCAAGCCGGGGACGTCTGGACCGGGCGGTGGAGGAGCTGCGGCCGCGCTACGAGTTCGTGGAGCCGGACATGGCTGACGAGCGGGACATCCTTCTGGTGCACGAGAAGCATCACCTGGACATGATCTCCGAGAGCCCGCAGCTGCACAGCATGGCCCTGCTCGCAGCGGGCGGGGCGATAAGCGCATCGGAATACGCCATGCTGGGCCAGCCCGCCTTCGGCCTGATCCGGCCGCCGGGACACCACGCCAGCCCCGGGGATTGCTGGGGGTTCTGCTGGTACAACAACGTGGCCATCGCCGTGGAGCGCCTGCGCCGGGCCGGACGCATCTCGAGCGCCTTCATCCTGGACTTCGATCTCCACTTCGGGGACGGAACGAACAACTTCTTCCGGAATATCCCGGAGGTGACCTATTTCTCCTCCGGCTCGCTCCAGGAGATCTCCACGGTTCTGGCTGGCGTGGAGGAATGCGATCTGCTGGCCGTTTCCGCGGGATTCGACAGGCACGTGGAGGACTGGGGAGGCATGCTCACCACGGAGAACTACCGCAGCATCGGCGGAATGGTGGGCTCAACAGCCCAGCGCCTCTGTCCGGGCCGGATCTTCGCCGTGCTCGAGGGCGGGTACAATGCGGAGGTTCTGGGGGACAACATCCTGGCCTTTCTCCAGGGAGTGGAGGACGAGGGCATCGACACGGGTGACGGATAACGGATAACTGATAACGGTTGACAGTTCACGATCCGGAGGTGTCCAGGGCCTTTCTGGGAGCGACGCGCCCGGTGCCGTACAGGTGCTCGTAGAAGCGGTCCATGTTGTCTCTGGGACCCACGGCGATGAGGGTGTCTCCGGACCGGATGGTCTCCTGGGGCGAGGGATTGTAGATGCGCGCGCCGTCCGGGCGCAAAAGGGTGATGATAATGATGTTGAACTCACTGCGGATGTTGGAGTCGACCAGGGTTTGATCCGCAATCGAGGCCCCCTCGGGAATCCGCAGCTCTTCCATCTCCAGCTCGAAGCCCTCTCCGGAAAGGGCCAGATCCAGGAAGTCGGTGATGCTGGGACGGAGCACCTTTTGGGTGATGCGAATGGCGGCGCTGGCATAGGGGGAAACCACCTTGTCCACTCCCGCGCGGAGGAGCTTTTTCTCCACCCCCTTGCTTCCTGCGCGGGCGCAGACGAAGAGATCCGGGTTGAGTGAACGAGCCGTGAGCACGATGAAAACGTTGTCCGCGTCGCGGTCCACTACGGAGATGAGTCCCTTGGCCCGTTCCACCCCTGCGGCTTCCAGGTTCTCCTCCTCCATGGCGTCGCACTGCAGATGGGGGATGCCCAGCTCCTTGCAGCGCAGGAGCGATGTCTCGTTGCTGTCCAGCACGACCACGGAAAGCTCGTGCCGGATGAGCTCCTCGGCCACGAGCTGGCCCATCTGGCCGTGGCCGCAAATGATGTAGTGATTCCGGAGGGTTTGGAGCATTTTCCGCACCTTGCGCCATTTGTAGAGTTGGATCCAGTTGCCCTCCAGCAGGAGGTTGCCCAAAAAGGCTCCCGCGGCCGCCACAAGCCCGAATCCGAGCAGCACCAGGGCGATGGTGAAGAGCTGCCCGCCCTCGGACAGAGAGGTCCCGGCCACAGTGGTTAGGGCGACCACTGTCATGTACAGGGCACGGAGGGGCTCGACATCCTCCAGGAGCATGTAGCCCCCGGTACCCAGAAGGAGGAGGCAGAAGAGCGCGCCGAGGAGAATGAAGGCGTAGCGGTTGCGCCGGGTAAAGGCGGGGTGCTTCATGAGCGGTGCTCGATATGCCTCTTTGGCTCGGCGATTGAGGGCGGCGGGAACGCTTTGACCGAATCAATGTATCCGAGCAGGGAACACTGCGTCAAGGCGTGGCCCGGTATGCCTTCTTGAGGCGCGAGGGATGGACACAAGGCTCGGAGAATGTTTGGATACATGGCGTGTTCGCCTGGAAAGCGGCCAGTTATGGGGAGCAGCAGGGAAAAAATCAATACGGGGTGAGCAATGCAGGTCAAAACGAGCGATTTGCCCGGCATCGGCAAACGGTATTCCATCGTGACTGCCAACAAGGAACAAGTTGTGGTGATCATGCATCATCACGGCCACAGGGAGATATACCATTTCACCCATCCGGACGAGGATGAGCCGGGTTATACCCTGACCTTGAGCGACGAGGAGGCCAGGCAGCTGGGCACGATCCTCATGGGAGTGGACTACCAGCCAGTTGCCGACGAGCGCATGGAGATGGTGCTCAAGAATGTCCGGATGGAATGGCTCAAGGTGGAACCGGATAGCTGCTTGGCCAATACCCGGATTATCGACTCCAGGATTCGGAGCCGTACCGGAGCCACGGTTATTGGAATTCAACGCGGTGACTCGATTATCGGCAGCCCGGAGGTCACCGAAGTGATTCAGCCGGGGGATGTGCTCATGGTGATCGGCACCAGGGATCAGACCAAGAACCTGGATTCCCTGTGCCGTTTTCCCGAATCCGAATAGGCCGTCCCTGGAGCCTCAATGGACACACCTACGTTCTGGAGCCGCTACCATGGACCGAGCTGGTCGTGCCTGATCCTGATGTCCGTCTGATCCCCTCGGCAGAAGGAGTTCCTCGTGGAAAACGCGCCTTTCCTCTTTTTGGCCGGGATCTTTCTGATCCTCTTCTTCGGCCTGAGCTTCTCCTCCTGGAGATTCAGCCTGCCATCCGTGCTCGTGTACATCCTGCTGGGAACAGTGGCCGCCTCCTATCTGGCGGACACGGAAACGATCCATACCGTGGGCGAGATCGGGATCGTCCTGCTTTTCTTCGTCCTGGGCCTGGATTTCCCCCTGGCCCGAATGGTGGATATATCCCGCAGGATCTGGCCGGCGGGTCTGTTGGATCTGGTTCTCAATTTTGGTCTGAGCATGGCCCTGGCGCTTGCTTTCGGGCTCGATCCAGTCTCCGCCTTCGTTCTCGGCTCCGTGGCGTACGCGACGAGCTCCTCCATCACCGCCAAGATGCTGGAGGAGAAGAAGAGGCTGGCCAACCTGGAGACGGAGTTCATCCTGGCCCTGCTCATCTTCGAGGATCTGGTGGCTCCGGTGCTGGTTTCCTTCATCGTGGGGATTCAGGCCGGTGGTGCCGTTTCGGTGGGGTTCATCGGCGTCATATTCCTCAAGATCGTTTTTCTGGTCCTGGGCGCGGTGCTTCTGGGGTACTACGGCTTCAGCAAGTTGAACAACTTCGTGGCCAAACACCTGGACAAGGACTTCATGCCCCTCCTGACCGTGGGCATCGCCCTGGCCTATGCCGGCTTCGCCGTTGTCCTGGGAGTGTCCGAGGTGCTGGGCGCCTTCCTGGCCGGGATCATGCTTGCCGAGACCGGCAAATCCAAGGATCTGGAAAGCTTCGCCCTTCCCCTCAGGAACCTGACCCTGCCTTTTTTCTTCTTCTGGTTCGGCACGACAATCGCCTTGAATCAGGGCCTGCCCCTTATCTGGCTGATGCTTGCCTTCCTGGTCTGGTCCGTGCTGGGCAAGGTGCTTACCGCGTACTTTGGCGGACGCATGTTCGGCCTGAGCCAAAGGGTTTCCACGCGAGCCGCCCTGAGCATGGTTCAGCGCGGGGAGTTCTCGGCGATTATCGCCAGTTTGGCCGCCCCGCAGCTCAGGATCTTCAGCGGTCTGTACATTCTGGTGTCCGCCTCCCTCGGGGTGCTGCTCTTTGACCGGGCTCCCCTGATCGCCAGACGGTTGACCGCGAAGCGAACGAGGCAAGCGGAGCCCGCGAGGTCTTCCGAGTGAAGGCTCGAGTGGCGGACTTGGGTAGCGAAGGCGGTCATTTCGGAGAGTATTGACAAGAGGTCCGCAATGACTTATAACAATAAGGCATAGGAATTCGCTGACGAGGTGCCTCTGACAAGCCCCTGGCTTGTCCATCTTCAACCCCAACAAGGAGCTTACCCTCTCGCATGAGTACCTCAACAGATCCCGACTTACCCCCCGAACGCAGGAAACAAACCCATACCCCTTCCCCTGATCCGCAGGGGACTTCGACCAAAAACACGGATGTATCCCTCCTTCCAGTGGCCGAGAGCGATGTTCCGGCTTTGGCCCAGCTCTATATGAAGGCCTACCAGGGTATGGAGGAGTACGGCGAAGCCACCACCGATCAAGCCCTTCTCTATCTCCAGCGCCTGCAGCGACACTGCCCCCACGGTTTCTTCAAGGCCGTTGTTCATGGCGAGACAGCCGGATTCATCGTCTGTGATCCGGATTGGTACGAGCCGGGACAGAGAAAGGTGCTCGAGATCCACGAGCTCGTTGTCGACCCGAATTGTCAGGGCTACGGACTGGGGGGCCATTTCATGCGCTTCGCCAGCGCCATGGGGCGCAAGCATGGACGCACCGCGATCTCCCTGTGGGCGGGTGAAGGCAATCGCAAGGCCATTAGCTGGTACACCGGGAAGTTCGGTTTCAAGCCCGGCCGAAGAGACGGGATCTGGATCCATTTCCAGAGCGCCATTCAGCCCATGGGGCGGCAGTGAAAGGATCCGTTGCGATTCTACCTGTCTCCGGTTCGGAGAATAAAGCGTGGTTCTGATTTGACGCGGGCAGGAAAGAGCGGTGTCTCTTCCAGCCTCTACTCCCGTGTTGTCCGGGTCGGTGCGAGCCGGCCCTGTTCCTGTATGATCCGTCTTCAGCACGGCAACCTTCCGCCCGTGCTGTCCTTTTCCGGATGCGACCCGCCCTAGAACAGGATCCGGAAGGTTTTTCAAGGCACAAGCTTTCTTGTGCTTTTTCCTGGTTGCAACCTCGTCTTTTTCGCCTTCGACCCCTGAGCGAATGGATTGGTTGCCGAGCCTGGAGCGCAACGGGAGAGGGATATGACGAAGCCTCATAACTGTGTGAACCGTGTTTGACAAAAGGCGTAAATTCGGCTACAGATGCGAACGATTCGCACAGTCTTCCTTCCCCCTCCCTTGTTGAGGAAGATTGTCGTTTCCTCCTCGAAGGCCCGGACCGTATCGGTTCGGGCCTTCTTTGCTCCATCCCTCGTGGCGCACCTCTTCTCCCAAAGCCCATCCTTATCTGTCGGAATCGCCTCGCTTCGGGACAAGGCACCCCGCAATTCCGCTGTCCATCCCAGCCATCCGGGTCGTCCCGCTCGAAGGAAAATAAAATGTAGTGAGCAGTTGCCCACTTTTTCGGGCATGTTCTTGCACGGCTGTCTCTTATGGGATATTCTGAATGAGAGTGGGATTTGAGCTATCAATCCCTTCGAGGGCAAATCAAGGAGGTGGCGGCATGAGTCCCGAACACAAGGACACAAAGGACTCCGGGAAATCGGGGGTTTCCGCAAAGGAAATGGATTTTTCGGGCATGGACGAGGAGGAGGTCCGAGAGAAGAAACGGTTGTTTGCCCCCCTTTTCGGGGGCGGGGAACAAGCCGAGGCCGTGGAGAACGTGATTTATACGAAATACGAGGACTTCGTCCTGGTGAAGCACGACGGAATCTTTCACATGATTCAGCTCAAGGAGGGTTCCCCGAGGCTGGTCTCCTGGGAGGAGGTGCGCGAGATGCCTCAGTTGCGGGAATGGTGCTCCGAGTTCTTCGATTGATCCTGACCCGCTTTTGGTGCGGAAACGCCTCTTTTCGGAGGTAAAGGTATCTTTCCCGGAGAGTTGCCGCTACGCATGCCATGTGTTACCAAAAGACAGATGCCTTGTTTCGGCTCGGGCTCGTCCGCATGCCCTCATGGGAGCCAGATGCGCGTGCCCCTGAATCACGCCGGGATGTCTTGAAAGGTGGAAGGCATACCAGAGGCTCCGGTCATCGAGCTCGGAGCCTTTGTGGCGTACAACGCCCCTGCCCGCGGTGAGATGCGAACAATGAGGCGGGAAAAGCGGGTCGAGCCCGCCTTGTCCGGGCATGGATCGTGGTGGAAACCAATTAGGAAAAGAATGCAATAATTGATCCGGGAGTCTGTTCATGTATGTCGTTTTGCTTCTCCTTTTGCTGTTCGCGGCGTTCATGCTCACCCTGTCCGGGGTCCAGCGGAATCGGCGCGGCCGCGCACTGATCGGGATCCTTCTGGGAGTGGCCACTGTGGCCTTTTTCGCCTTCCTGTCCTTCTGGGGGGAATACCTCTGGTACGAGGCCCTGGGGTACAGCGAGCGCTTCATCACCCGTATCGAGGCGCTGATCGGCTATACCCTGCTGAGCGGGGTCATCGGATGGGCCGTGGTATGGCTTCTCTCCAGGAGCTTTCCCCGGGCCTGGACCAGCGCTCGAAAGCTTTCCCAGCTGGGTGGAGGCGTGATCGGTATTCTGTGGGGGCTGAACGCCTGGCGCACGGTCTGGATCTACGCCAACAGCGTGAGCGCCAATGTGAGCGATCCCATCTTCGGCAAGGATGCGGGATTCTACATCTTTGATCTCCCCTTCTACAACAGCCTGATCTCCTTGTTCGTGATCCTGGTGCTCTTCACCCTGGCCGTGGCCGGGGCGATCTGGATCGACTCCTCCCGGGGCGCCGGACTGGAGGAGCTCCTGCGGACGGGTCGCACGGCACGTCCCCTTACGGCCGCTCTCCCTGTGGGGCCGATATATCTCAGCGCCGCGCTTTTGCTCGTGCTGGTCGGGGTAAGCACCTACCTGGACCGGTACGAGTTCATGTTCTCCAGCACCGGCGTGGTCACAGGTGCGGGATGGACGGATGTGAACATCCGGATTCCCCTGTACACCTTTATTGCGGTGCTGTGCCTCATCCTGGCGGCCGTCCTGCTGATCCCCGCGGCCCGGTCCAGACTCCACAACATTATGCGGCGGGTCCCGGTTCAAGGTGTGGACCCCCATCTTTTGGGTCTGGGGGCAGTGGCCGGCCTGCTTATCGTGGTCTGGGTCGGACTGCTCGGGGTGCTGCCAGCCGCATTCCAGCAGCTTCGTGTGGAGCCCAATGAGATCACCTTTGAGCAGCCCTATATTCAGAACAATATCGAGTTCACCCTCGAGGGATTCAACCTGAAGAAGGCAGAAAAGAGACAGTTCCCGGTAGCGGAACGTTTCGACCGGCAGTTGGTGGAAGACAACGAGCAGATCTTCACCAACATCCGCATCTGGGACTGGCGGGCCCTGGGGCAGGTCTACAAGCAGTTTCAGGAGCTGAGGCTCTACTATGACTTCAACGATCTGGACATCGATCGCTACCGCTTCGGGGGTGATTACCGCCAGGTTATGATCGCCGCGCGCGAGATGAACCAGGCCAACCTCCCCGCGCAGAGCAAGACCTTCGTCAATAAGCGCTTCAAGTACACCCACGGCTACGGCGTCGTGATGAACAACGTGAGCGAGTTCACCGAACAGGGCCAGCCCGAGTTCCTGATCAAGGACATCCCTCCCCAGAGCTCGCATCCCGACCTGGAAGTGGAGCGACCGGAGATCTACTACGGAGAGAGCACGGGCACCCACGTGGTGGTCAACAGCGAGGAGAAGGAGTTCGACTATCCCAAGGGCGAGGAGAACGTGAATGTCCGCTATCAGGGCGATGGCGGCGTGGGAATGGGCAGCCTGTGGCGCAAGTTCCTCTTCGGCTGGAAGTTCGACGGCACCACATTGTTCTTCTCCGGCTATCCCAAAGAGGGCACCCGGATCATGTTCAATCGCCAGGTCATGGATCGGGTGGAGAAGATCGCCCCCTTCCTGCAGTACGAGCCCGATCCGTACATCGTCCTGGCGGACGGCGAGCTCTACTGGATCGTCAACGCCTACACCACCACGGACCGCTATCCCTACAGCGAGGTGTTCTCGACCCAGAGGGCCGCGCGGCAACCGGGTGCAACAAGCAGGCCCGGGCAGATCTTCCTGCCCCAGGAAGCCGACTATCTGGAAGGACCCAACTACATCCGCAATTCGGTCAAGGTTGCGGTCAACGCGTACAACGGAAAAACGGACTTCTACGTCTTCGACGAGGAGGATCCCCTGCTCCGGATGTGGCGCAACATCTACCCCGGCCTGTTCAAGAGCAGGGATGAGATGCCGGAGGACCTGGAGCGGCACGTGCGCTACCCTTCGGACCTGCTCCTGCTGCAGGGAATGGTCTACTCCAAGTATCACATGACCGATCCGGAGGTGTTCTACAATCAGGAGGACCTCTGGGTCCGGGCCACGGAGAAGTACTACGGCCGGGGCCAGCCAGTGGATCCCTACTACGTGATGTGGGAAAGGCCGAAATCCGACGAGGCCGAGTTCATCAGCATGCTCCCCTTCACCCCGAAGGATCGGCAGGTGCTCATCGGCTGGCTTGCGGGCATGTGCGACGGGGAGAACTACGGACGCCTCCTGGCCTATCAGTTCCCCAAGGACAAGCGCGTCTTGGGGCCGCAACAGGTGGAGGCCAAAATCGACCAGAACAGCTACCTCTCGGAGAGGCTGGCCCTGTGGGACCAGCGAGGCTCGCGGGTGATCCGGGGCAATATGCTTGCCATACCCGTGGATGATACCCTGCTCTACGTGGAGCCGATCTATATCGAGGCGGAAAGCTCCGCCTTTCCCGAGCTGCGCATGGTGGTCGTTATGCACGGGGAAGATATGAGTTATGCCACAAGCTTCGAAAAGGCGCTGGAAGGCCTTTACTCCGAGGATGTGGAGCCCGAGGAGATGGTCGAGGAAACCGCCAGGCAAACCGGAGCGGAGATGGCCACTGTGCAGGAGCTTATCAAGGAGGCCAATCAGGCCTTTGAGCAATACTTGAACCTGCAGCAGCAGATGGAGTTCGAGAAGGCCTCGCGCAAGATGCGCAAGCTGCGGGATACCCTGAAGAGGCTCTCCGAGCAAGCGGCAGAGACGCCAGAATCGGGATCCGGGGACACATCACAGGAGCAGAGCCAATGATCGGCTCGGCTCGTGTCGCGGTAAGCTCGGGTTCACCTGGACTGGACCCTTTCGACGTACGAGGACGCGTCTTTATTCCCTGAAGCATGTATGATATATCGACAAAGATTTTTCCATTGGACACGGATTGCGAATCATGGAGAAGCGGAGGGGCTATGAGCCGTAGGAACAAGACGCATCTGAATGTGGATCAGGAGGAGGCGGCTGATTTCTTTTCCAAGCTGGCGGAAAGCATCAGGGAGGACAAGGACTTTGTCCCGGAATACGACATTCCGCTGCGGAATTATCGCAAGATCAAGGCCAGCTTGAAAAAGAAGCCCGAAGCCTATTACTTGGAGGTGAAGGTCATCTCCGAGGACCAGGAGGAGCCCGAGGACGAGGATATCAACTACAAGAAGCTCAAGAAGCGAATGGAGGCCTATTTCGAGGAGATGGCCCACAGCCTGCAGGAGGAGCATCTTCCCTCCAGGGAGATCGTGTACGTCTTTCTCACAGATTCCAAGACCATGACTTCCTATAGCGGGTACGGGGACGAATACTACGAGGACTTCCTCCAGCTCTGCGAGCGTTTGCGCATGGCCTTCGAGGAAGAGGACCTCCAGGCCATGAGGGAATATCACAGTCAATTGGTTCAGCTCCGCGAAGACTGCCACGCGAGGCACAAGAGCTGAATCGTCGAAGTGGCGGCGGGGCGGCGAGACGGAATATAAATTCCGCCGTCCCGTTGCCCTGGCCCGTCCGCCGCATGTTTCGAGTCAAGATGCTCCCCCCCTGAATCGCGTGTTTCTTCTCGCCACGCATCAATAATCCGATTCGAATCCAAGACCTTCCGGATAGCGCGGATCGTTTTCTCCGATCACAGCTTAGGGCTTGGGACCGGGAGAATCGCTTGAGCCGGTCTCCTTTGTGCGATCCATCTTTCGATGCTAGTATACAGGATAAGGATCCGGGTTCTTTTCTCGTATTGGACAGGGCGGATTGTCCATGTCCGTATTGAATCCGGAGGGGAGCCACCATGTCCGAAAAAACATGCTATCTGTTTTTGGACGCCATCAGCCCCAACCGGCGCTGCCTGTGCCTGGAGGACGAGCTGAACCAGCTCTGCGAGAGCCTTCGGCTGGCGGGGCAACAGAAGCCCATTCGGGTCCGTTTCAGCGGATGGGTCTTTTGCATCGAGGACGGAGAAAAGCGGTGGCGTGCCTGCAAGAAGCTGGGCTACAGGAAGATCCGTGCGGTGATTTCCAATCTGTAGCGCGATGTGGGTCCGGTGCGAGGCGCTCTCGAGGAGCCCCGGGTCTTTTGCAGCGTGAGTCATCCCATGCCTGATGGACAATCGAGAGAACACGAGGCCGAGGTATGCACATTGTCTGTTTGTTGAAGCAGGTGCCGGACACTGCGGAAGTCCGAATCGATCCGGAGACCAATACCCTGATTCGGACTGGGGTGGAGTCCATACTCAATCCCTACGACATGGTCGCCGTGGAGCAGGCGGTCAGATTGCGCGAGGAGCACGGCGGGACGGTCAGCGCGGTCACCATGGGCCCGCCTCAGGCGGAGGCCATCCTGCGCGACGCCCTGGCCCTGGGGGCGGACCAGGTCTATCTCCTCTCCGACCGCTCCTTTGCCGGGGCGGATACCCTGGCCACCAGCTACACCCTGTTCAAGGCGGTTCAGAAGCTGGATGAGCAACAACGGGTCGAGCTGGTCCTGTGCGGCAAACAGGCCATAGACGGGGACACCGCCCAGACCGGCCCTGGAGTTGCCACGCGGATGGGATGCTGCCAACTGACCTATTGCAGCGAAATCGACTGGGTCGATTCCCAGTCGCGAACCATCCAGGTCAAGCGGAAGCTGCGGGACGGGTTCGAGCGGATACGGGCCGGGTTGCCGGCTCTTCTCACCGTGGAGCTGGAGCTGGCCACGCCCAGGCGATCCCCGCTTCCCCGCCTTATCCGTTCCCTTCGGGCGGACATCCCTGTCTGGGACGCGGAGAGCATGGGTGCGGACACTGAGTCCCTTGGCCTGAATGGCTCGCCCACTTGGGTACAGGCCATTTTTTCCCCCCAGCCCAAGGAGCCCGGCCCCCGGTTCCAGGCCGGAGAGGATCCCTCAGGCGCCGTGTCCGAGGCCCTGGAGACCCTGTTCCGGGACGAGGATTTCGCGGAGAAACTGCTCAAGCACTAGGAGAGCTGCACGGATATGCCCAAGAATTCCAAGGGAATCGAGGTTGCGGAGATTTTCCCGGATCAGTGCATCGGCTGCCAGATATGTGTGGCGGAATGCCCCGTCGGGGCTATCGAGCTGAACGATCAGGGCGTGGCCGAGATCGATCCGGAAGTCTGCGTGGGATGCGGAAAGTGTGCCGAGGTTTGTCCGGTGGGGGCGGTCTCCTTTCAGAAGGCGCAGGCCAAGGGCAAGGTGGGCCCGAAGAAGAGGGAGAAGCTCGCGGAGGACGTTTCCGGGTACGAGGGCATGGCCGTGTACATCGAGCTCGACGGGAACAGCGGCAGCGATGTGGCCTGGGAGCTTGTGGGCAAGGCCCGGGAATTGGCCGCTGCGCGGGGAACCAAGGTGCTCGGTTTGCTGCTTGGCTCCGGATGCCGCGAGGTCGCCAGGGAAGCGGTGGCATGGGGCTGCGACGAGGTGCATCTCATGGAGCATTCCGGGCTGGAACAGTATTTTTCCGCCTCGTACGGCGAGGCCCTGACCCGGCTCGTGGATCGGGTGCGTCCCGAGGTCCTGTTGATGGGTGCCACCCATCAGGGCCGGGATCTGGCCGGGATCGTGGCCACCAGGCTCAATACGGGGCTGACCGCCGACTGCACAGAGCTGGATATTGACGAGGACTCCGGGCTCCTGCTCATGACCCGGCCCACCTTCGGGGGCAATATCATGGCCACGATCTACTGCGAGAGGCATCGTCCCCAGATGAGCACCGTCCGCCCCAGAGTGATGCGCGCAGGAGACAGGGATCCGGAGCGGGAGGGAATCATCCGGGAGCACGAGGTGGAGCTCGCCCTGGAAGGGCTTCCCCAGATTGTGGAGTCGGTGAGCGAGGTCTCCGCTGAGGAGGTGGATATCGGCCAGTATCCCGTTCTCGTGGTCGCCGGAAAGGGAGCCTGCGACGAGCAGGCTCTTCCCCTATTGCAGGAGCTTGCCGAGCTTTTGGGCGGTGCCGTTGCCTGTTCCCGTCCCGTGGCCGAATCCGGAATTCTCCCCTATGAGCGGCAGGTGGGCCAGACCGGGAAAACGGTGGCGCCCAAGCTCTATATCGGGGTGGGCGTTTCCGGGGCGATTCAGCATCGGGTGGCGATCCAGGGCTCGGAGAAGATCATGGCGGTGAATTCCGACCCAGAGGCGGCCATCCTCCAGATCGCGGACGTGGGTGTCATCGGGGACTACACCCGGGTCATTCCGGAGATGATTCAGCAGGTGAGGGCAAGGATGGAAAGCTAGTATCGTGTCAAATGGGAACCGTTGTTTTCATCTTTCTCTTTTCAGGTCGCGCCGTCGCGCCGCTGCGGGAGATAATCTTTTTCTTCTCTGATTCT
>Ga0207714_1000692_pt1 | contig 22786 bp, 21 predicted proteins | sample PonA232FremontCA_2_FD_187270 | JGI IMG/M metagenome (GOLD analysis project Ga0207714, IMG submission 187270) | Marine sediment microbial community from Fremont, CA, USA - Pond A23 Sediment 2 (SPAdes) | ecosystem: Environmental > Aquatic > Marine > Unclassified | place: USA: Fremont, California...
GGAGCCGCCAGCAGGCGTCGAACCGGTCGGCGGCACTGCCCGCCGTGACGAGCAGGTCGGCCGGTGCGTCGAGGCGGGCGAGTCGGTCGTGGTGTCGGCTCACCTCCGGTCTGTCGGCGCTGTCGCCGGAGAGATACAGGAAGCTGTCCTTCGAGACAGGGTCGGTCGCCGCGAGCTGGTCGCCGTGTCTGAGAAGCGCCCGGTAGCCGTCGAGCACGGCCGGGTGACCCCGTGCCCGGCTCTCTAGGAGCTCGAACAGGTTGCCCCGGCGTATCGCCTGTTTGACCCGCCGGAGTTCGCCAAACGAGACCGCCAGGTTGTGCCGGGCGAGCAGATTCTCGCGGTGCTCGGCGTCGGCCCCGCGGAGGTCTGCCGCCGTGTGGTCGGTACAGACGGGGCACTCACAGGGGAGATAGGTGAGGTCCGTGAGCTGCTCGGTGCCGCGGACCGTCAGGTAACGATCGTCGCGGGCGTACAGCGCGTAGGCCGCGGAGTCGAACAGGTCACAGCCGGTTGCCGCTCCGAGTGCGAACATCATCGGGTGGCCGGCGCCGAACAGGTGGACCGGCATCTCGGCTCCCAGCCCGCGTTTCGTGGCGAGCACCACGTCGACCATATCCGCGAACCGGTACTCGGTCAACAGCGGCACGACTGCGCCGACGGGAGCGATGTCGAGCCCCGCCTCGCCAGCCTCGCGGCCGGCCTGCTCGCGCAGGTCGAGATGGGTCGACCCCTGCACCGGCGCGTTCAACAGCATCTCGCCGGTGTCGAGCCCCGCCGCGAGATCGAGCCGTCTCTGGGTGGTCGCCCGCTCCTCGGCGGCCCGCTCGCGGGCGGCATCCGGTGGTGTCGGGACGTCGACCGGTGTGCCGATATCCGAGCCGATCGCCTGCTGGAACCCGAGTATCTCTCGGGTGCTCACGTCGATGTCGCCGTACTCCGCGAGTTGGAACGAGCCCGAGTCCGTCGCGATGACCCCCGAGAAGTCGAGCATGTCGTGTACCCCCTGCTCCAGCGCCGGCTCCCGGAGGTCCTCGCTCCCCTGGATGATGTAGCTGTTCGTGATGAGCATCTCCGCACCGAACCGCGACTCGATTGTCGCCGGGTCGAGGGTCTGGACGTGCGGGTTGACGACCGGCATCAGCACCGGTGTCTCGACCGTCGTGTCGGCCCGCGGGACGGTCAGCTCGCCGCGTCGTGCCATCCCGTCGTACTCGCGGACCTCGAAGACACCGGTCATCACCACGTGTTCGGGCTATCGCCGCGTAAAGGGTTGTGTTCGCCCGTGACGCAGGGGGTTTTTGTTCGACCGGCAGAAAAAAACGCTATGACACTCGACCCGGTCCACGTCGACGGCATCGCGGACCTCGCCGGACGGGTCACACGACAGGTCGACGAGCGGGACCAGACAGCGCTGGCCGAGCGGGCCTGGCGGGAGTTTCTCGACCCCCTGTACGTAGACGGTGAGGTGATGCTCGCCCCACTCGGCGAGCACCGCCGTCGAAAGGCACCACTGCCGGATATCGCGCTCACAGACCCGCCGTTTCCGACCCACCACGGGCTGGACGCGGGCACTATCAACCCGACGACGTTCAAGAACGGTCTGGTGCTCGACGTCTCACAGGCGGCGATGGCGTCTGTCCCCTCGACGGTCGAGCTACACCGTGCCCGGACAATCGTGATGACCGTCCACACGAACGACGAGACACTCGACCTGAGCGAGGCCTGGCGGGGCGGTGACCAGGGGTACGCCCAGCGCCGCATCCTGCAGGCTCCGCGGGTCGACCGTTACGAACAGACTGTCGTCCACGCGCTGGCACTGTACCGTGCCGAGAGCGAACACGCTCTCGACCAGGCAAACACCGTCGACGACCTGCTCGTGCTCGACGGGCCGCTCTATCCGACGGGGCTGTTGCGGTGGGTCGAGCGCGACCCGGAGCTGAAGCGACTCGTCATCGAGGAGTCTGAGTTCACCGGTGTCGTCGAGAACTACCTCGACCTCGTCGAGCGGTTTGTCGAGCGTGACGTGCCGCTGGTCGGGTTCGTCAAAAACAGCAGCTCGAAGGCCATCTCGCGTGCACTGCGGCCGAAGACTGGCACCCCGTGGGTCGACGACGAGGCCTTTTTTCGGCGCGTGCTCGAACGCCGTGACGGTGAGGAGCTACGGACAGACGCCCTCTCGTTCACCGGCTGGTTTCGCTCCCGCGTCGGGACAGACGGCCTGCTCGCCGGCGGCGAACTCGACATCGGGCACCAGCGGGGGCTCGAACCCGCGGCCTACGAGGTGACGTTTCTCGTCGTCTACGACCCGCGCGACGACCTCGTCTACCGGATCGAGGCGCCGTACGCGTTCACCCGGGCGGAGACACGCCGGGAGAAACTGACACAGTTCGTGCTCTCGGCGGTCGCCGCCGAGCGCGGCCCGCCGCTCGCGGTCCAGAAAGCCGACGAACTCGCCCGCATCGACCGCCAGGGCAAGCAGACACTGCGCCGGCGCATCGAGCGGTCGTTCGACACCGACCGCCAGCGTAGCTACAACGACCGCCGTTGGGGGCCCGCCGAGCGGGCCGACGGTATCTGACACCGGCCGATTGCGGTGACGGCGGGGCTCAGAGCCGCTGTGTCGCCTCGAGCGAGAGTGTGATAGCACGCTCGACGTTGTTGCGTGCCTTCTCGGGGAGCTCCTCGTCCTCGTCGGACTCACCCTTCTGGGTGCCCCGAACCAGGTTCCCGTCGACGGTGCAGATGGCCCCAGCGCGCAGCCCCTTTCGCCGGGCCAGCGAGAACAGCGCCGCCGCCTCCATCTCGACGGCGAGCAACCCCGCATCCTCCCAAGCACGGACGTACTCTTCGGTCTCGGCGTAGTAGGCGTCGTCGGTCGCGACCGGGCCGACCCGGACGGGCTCGTCGCGGTCGTGGGCCACCTCGACCAGCGCCGAGAGCACCTCGTAGTCTGGCACCGCTGGGACGGTCGGTGACTCGTAGCGGCGGGTCGTTCCCTCGTCCTTTGCCGCGCCGGTGGCGACGACCATGTCGCCGATGTCGATATCGGCCTGGAGTGCACCACAGGTGCCGACTCGGACGAACGTCTCGACACCGACCGCCGCCAGCTCCTCGGCGGCGATGCTGGCCGAGGGCGCACCGATGCCGGTCGAACAGATGGTGAGTTCGCGGTCGCCGTAGCGGGCGTTGACGAGCTTGTACTCGCGGTTCTCCGCGACGACCTCGCTGTCGTCACACTGTGTGGCGATGCGGTCGACTCGACCGGGGTCACCCGGTAGCAACGCGATGTCAGTCAGGTCGCCCTCGCCGACGAGCAGGTGTGGCTGTGTACCCATACCCGCGGTTCGCGCGGCACCGTCAACAGGGTGGCGGTTTCGGTGGCAACCGGGTCGGAACAGCACTCACCCGCTCACCCACCACCCGAGCCGGGTGGGTCAGACCCCGAACAGGAACAGAAAGAAGTTGTGTGCCCCGGGACCGAGACCGATCGCGGCGATACCGGTAAAAAACAGACTCCCCTCTGCCGGTTCCTCGGCGACGTAGTCGTGGAAGACGGCGACGAGAGTCGTTGCGAGCACCAGTTTCACCGCGACGAACAGCCAGGCCTCACCGAGCAGGTCGGCCGTGGGCAGGTCGGCCGCGATATCGAGAATCACCCGCGGAGCCGTCGAGCGCTCGGCCACGTCCAGCAGTTCGATGCCGATTGCGGTCGTGATGGCGTCGAAGGTGTGGGCAAACAGCACCAGTCCACCGATCACTCCAGCGTCGGCGGTCACCACGGGTCGCCAGCCGACGAGCAGACGGACCACGACGGCGGTGAGTGCGAGCGAGCCGACCAGTCCGGCCAGCGGCAGAACCGGCTCCATCGCGAACTCGCGGGTCGCGGTCCGGGTCGCGTAGACGGCGACGACCGCCAGGGCGAGCGTGCCGACACCGGCCAGGCGGCGGGGAACAGCCGCCGGGTCGGTCCCCGCGCGCAGTACCACCAGCCACGTGGCCCCCCCGAACACAGCCGTCGTCAGGTAGACAGACGGCGCGGAAAGCACTACGGCGCCGGCAGGGAGCAGTGTCTCACCCAGGGCACGGTGCATCTGGTACAGCGCGTGCAACAGCGCCCCCAGCACCATCCAGGGGGCGACCGCGAGCCCGACCTGCTGTGAGACGGGTGGACGGGCCCGGTACAGCGAGAGGCCCACCGCGACCACCGCCGCGAGCAACCCGGCGACGACCGGCGTGTCGGGGACGACAAACTCCTCGAACACCATACAGGTGGGTGACAGCGCGCGCTCAAAACCGTTCCGACAGCTTCACCGCAGGCTCGACCGGAGCAGCCGACCGCCGGAGTCCGGCAGAGGAGAGCCGACAGTGACGCCACAGCTCTCTCGATACTCTGGCGCTGACAGCCGACAGGTGGCTACGTGGGGGTTTTCACCGCCGCGCCCACAGTGGGCGTATGGACGACCTGCCAGACCGCATCGAACACACGGTGCTGGGGCCGCGGACCACGTGGGAGGACGTGACACGGACACTCGATACCGCCATGCGTCACGGGATGCGGGTGTGTATCCCGCCCTGTCACGTCGCGGCGGCGAGTGAGTACGCCCCCACGGTCACGCTGTCGACTGTCGTCGGGTTCCCCCACGGGCAGCACCTGACGGCGGTGAAGTGCACCGAGGCCACCCGCGCCTGGGAGGACGGCGCAGACGAACTCGATGTCGTCGCCAACCTCGGACGACTGGGGGAGGCGGCGTTCGAGACGGAACTCGCCGAGGTGGTCGCGGCGGTGCCGGTCCCGGTGAAGGTCATCGTCGAGTCACACCTGCTCTCGGACCCCGAACTGCACACGGCCTGCGAGGCGGCCGTCGAGGCGGGTGCGGAGTTCCTGAAGACCTCGACCGGGTTCAGCGACGGTGGAGCGACGGTGCCGGATGTGGAACTGATGAGCGAGTACCTCCCGGTAAAGGCGAGTGGCGGTGTCGGCTCCTGGGCGGCCGCCGCGGAACTGCTGGCGGCCGGTGCGGAGCGAATCGGTGCGTCACGCGGTGACACCATCGTCCGCGAGTACCACGAACAGGCCTGAGACCGCTACCCGGAGAGTCGACGGGGCTGTCGGGTGAGAAATCGAGAGTGAGAGACAGCTCTCGGTCGGGGGTACCGTTTCAATCGAAGTGTTCGAGCGGCGGCCGGGCCAGGTCACGAAAGGCGGCGACGAAGTCGTCGTCGTCGAACTCGTCGACGGTCTGGTCGAGGCTGTCCCGCAGTGACTCCATCTCCGCTTCGAGCTGTTGGAACTGCTCGTTTCCGGCGAGCTCGGACTCGGGTTTGTTCGCGCTCAGGGTGGCATGCTTTGCCGAGAGTGCGTAGTAGCGCCGCATCTGCGCCTCGTAGGTGGCCGCCCTGAGCAGGCGGTCGATTGTCTCGAACAGCTCGTCGCGCGAGACCGGCTTGATAATGTAGTCGTCGAACGGCATCTCGATGATGTCGAAGTCGGGGTCGACAGCGGTCACCATCGCCACCCGGATGCTCAGGTCGCGTTCGCGTATCACCTCGAGTACCTCGTCACCGGAGATGCCCGGCATCCGCCGGTCGAGCAACACCACGTCGACCGACACGTCGAGTTTGTCGAGCGCCTCCTGGCCCCCGTACGCCGTCGCGACGATGAACTCACTGTCCAACTGGGCGGCGTACGCGTCCGCCACGTCAGGCTCGTCGTCGACGACGAGCACCGTCGCCGGCTCGGTCTCACTCATTGAATATTTTATACCGGGGGACGAGTAAAAAGTGTTTCCAGAGTACTGGCCTCGACCCGGCTGGTCGCCCGACAGTCACGGTAGCCGACTGCGAGGAAAACGCCACCAGCACCGGCCACGGGACCACCCCGACGGGAGTTGTGCAGACTGCCGTCACCGAACCGGTCGCCGGTGCCGGGGAGGGTCCGGGTGGGGGCCGACCGCAAGACATATTCGACTCTTCCCGTGAGTGACAGACAGCAGCATCGGTTTCATGAGCGCTCTGTCACAGACCCTCCGGTCGACGGCTGTTCGTGGTCAGCGTCTACTGGAGCCAGTCTGGCGGCGGGTGCGGGCCCGGGCCACCGTCGACACGCGGGCGCTCGCTGCCCTCCGAATCGCACTCGGTGTGACCCTGCTCGGCGACCTCCTCCACCGGGCACAGTATCTCGAGCAGTTCTACACCGACAGCGGTGTCTACCCTCTCTCGGCCGCAGAGGTGACTTACACCCAGTACAACGGTCTCTCGGTGCACGCCCTCTCGGGGTCGTTGTGGGTCCAGCAGCTCCTGTTCGTGGTGGCAGGGCTCCTGGCGGTCGCACTGATACTGGGTTACCGGACGCGGCTGGTCGGTCTGCTCTCCCTGCTCTTTTTGTTCTCACTGCACGGCCGCAACCCGGCGGTGCTCAACGGCGGTGACCGCCTGCTCCGTGTCCTGTTGTTGGTGTCGCTGGTGGTCCCGCTCGGCGAGCGGTGGTCGGTCGACGCCCTCCGACGGGGTTCTGCCCGGCAGACCGTCACCAGTTTCGGCACCGCCGCGGTGCTCGTCCAGCCGGTCGCCGTGCTCACGGTGAACGCCATACTGAAACACGAGGGCGAAAACTGGTACGCCGGCGACGGCATCGAGATAGCCCTCCGAAACGACACCATGAGTATCCTCCTCGGGAACGTACTCGTCGAGTATCCGGCGCTGTTGACGCTGCTCAACTACGGCTGGGTGACACTGCTCGCGGGCTCGCCGGTGTTTCTGTTGCTGACCGTCGGTCGACTCCGCGCGCTCGCCGTGTTCGCGTACCTGGGTGCCTTTGCCGGAATGGCGCTGACGATGGCTGTCGGTGTGTTTCCGTTCGTGCTCGCCGCGTCGGTACTGCCCTTTCTCACAACGCCGTTCTGGGACACACTGGCCCGTCGTGTCCCGGCCGGCTGGCGCGACCGGCTCCCGACAGCCGACCAACTCGGCCCGGTCGGTCAACCACCGGTCGAACACCGTCTGTTCGAGACCGCCCGACACACCGGTTACGGGTCTGTCGCCGGCGCCACCGTCACGTACGCCCGCTCCCTGCTGACGGTGCTCGGGCTGGTCACGCTGCTCTGGATCGTGGCGTTCTCGGCGCTCGACGTCACCGACTACGAGAGCCCCGTGGGGTTCACAGAGCATCTCGACCAGCAGGAGTGGGGGCTGTACGCCCCAGACCCCTCGGAGTCGTACAGCTGGTACATCACGGCGGCCGAACTGTCGAACGGCTCTATCGTCGACGTGCTCGACGGCGGGCAGGTCACGTACGACCGCCCCCCCGACGCCGCCGCCGAGTACGACAGTTTCCGCCACCGGAAGTACCTCCAGGCCGTGCGCCGCTCCGGGTCGGGACAGACAGGCGCAATCGCGGCGCAGTACCACGACTGGGCCTGTGACCGCGCCACAGCCGCCCACGGGAGCAGTGTCGAGACGGTGACGCTCTACCAGATGTACCAGCCCAGCCCACTCGGCGGCAGCTACGACGAGGAGCCGACCCGGACCTCCGTTGTTCGGGACGGCTGTGTGGGCTGACCACAGTACCCGGTCAGTGCCGTGCTGTGGGTCGTCCCGCGGTTGCTGTGTCTGTCGGCGATCCGTTCTCACGTTCGTGGGCCGGCCGCCCGTCCCGACGGTGACAGCCAGCAGGTAACTCAGGTTTCCGGCGAGGCCTGGAGTGTTGCGCCGGCGTGGTGGATTCTGCACACCTCGGGGTCGTAGCCGGCGTCGGAGAGCCCACTGCCGAGTGTGAACACTGTCTCCCCGAGCATCGCCATCGCCGCCCGACCGCCAACCCCGGCAACGTCGGTGATGGTCTCGTGAACGCGCTCGGTCAGCAGACCCGACTCCCGGGAGAACTGCCGCGAGGCCTGCACGAACGAGTCCACGGTCGGCTCCTCGACGACAGTCGAGAGTGCCTGTGTTCCGGCCTCGTCGAGTGTGTCGGTGTCGGCATCGAGTACGCCTGTGGTCTCCAGACTGCCGAGTGTGACGTACTCGATACGCCCCCGGGCCGGAACCCCGTCGAGGGCGTTGTGGTGGGGGCCGCCGGGTTCGAGCCGTACCGTGAGCCCTCCTCGGGCCTGTGCAACAACGTCACCGAGCCCAGTTCCGGCCTGAACCTCCGCGCCGTGGGCGACTGTGACCAGTTCGTTTGTCGAGAGCCGCCGGTCGAACGCCGCGTTCGCCGCAAAGGCCGTGCCGAGCGCCATCGCACCGGAGACACCGAACCCGGCACCAACCGGCAAGTCGGTCGTCGCGTGTACCGCCGCACGCACCCGGAGCGCGTCTAACACACGCTCGACGGCCTCCATCTCGACCGACGCGCCGTCCAGGGTTACCGCCACCGTATCGGCCGGCCGGACTGTGACAGTCACGCCCGTCGAGAGCGCGACCCCGGCACCCTGTGAGCCGCCACGTGTCGGGTCGTTGTCGGCGTGAGTCGAAAAAAACCCCGTCACGTGCCCCGGCACGAACGCCTGTGCCACGTCTGTCATACCCGTGATGGGGTCCCGAGTGAATTATGCGTGTCGCCACAACCCCGCCGTCGACAGCCGCTTCACCCCTGGATTTAATGTACCCTCGCTTCAACGTCCTAATCACAGATGGTCGAGATACCTGATTCCTTACGGAGTCTGTTCACCGCGCGAGTCGAAGAGCGCGGTGGTCGATATGTTATCGAGGTGCCAGCATCCGAGATAGAGAACGACGCTGCCAGCCCCGGTCAGACCTACCGGGTCGCGTTGCTCCCGACGGCCGGGTCAGAGACGGAGTCGACAGGCTCTAGCTCGGGTAGGTCTGGGCGAAACAGCGGGCCACCGGACCCACCGGTCGACGAAGGGGAGGTACGTGATGTCACAATCGAGTCCGTCGGCGACCAGGGCGACGGTATTGCGAAGGTCGAGCGCGGCTATGTCGTGATCGTTCCCGACGCACAGCCGGGTGACCAGCCGACCGTCGAGATAGAGCAGGTAAAAGAAAACGTCGCCTTTGCCCGCGTTCTCGACGGCCCGCGGCGGTAGTGGCTGTCACCGCCGGTCCTCTTCAGACTCTACTTTCCTCTGTCCTGCAGACCGGGGTTCGTGACTGCCCCCTCGGCGGCCGAGCCGAAGTCACGGACGTACTTTGCGAGCACACCCATCCGGTAGGCGGGGTCGGGTGTGTCACGCTCGTCGAGTCGTCGTGCGAGCTCTGTCTCCGAGCAGTCGACGGCCAGTGTCCGTTCCGGGATGTCGACGGTGACGGTGTCACCGTCCTCCAGCGCGGCGATCGGGCCGCCGACGTACGCCTCCGGGGCGACGTGACCGACCATCGGCCCTCTGGTTGCTCCCGAGAAGCGCCCGTCGGTGAGCAGGGCGACGTCGTCCTCGTGGCCCTGGCCGACCACCGCGGCGGTAACACCGAGCATCTCCCGCATCCCCGGACCGCCCCGCGGCCCCTCGTTCCGGATGACGATGACGTCACCGCTCTCGATACCCCCCGCTTGTACGGAGGCCATCGCACTCTCTTCGCTCTCGAAGACCCGGGCTGGCCCCTCGTGGCGGAACCGGTCGTCGCCGGTCACCTTCAGCACGGCCCCGTCGGGGGCGAGATTGCCCGTGAGAATCTTGATTGCACCCTCCGCCTGCTTTGGCTCGTCGACCGTGTAGAGCCAGTCGGCGTCGATCTCCGACTCGGGTGGCAGTCGCCCGCTGGTCTCGAGGTGGGCGAGTTCCTCGGCGAGACTCCGTCCGGTGACGGTGCCGGCGTCGCCGTGTAGCAGGTCGGCCGCGAGCAACCGCCGGAGCACGACCGGCACCCCGCCGACCTCGTGGAGGTCACTCATCACACGCTCACCACCCGGCTGGAGATCCGCGATCTTGGGGGTCTGTCGGCTTATCTCGTCGAACAATCCGACGTCGATATCGATGCCGGCCTCGGCGGCGAGTGCGAGCAGGTGGAGTACCGCGTTCGTCGACCCGCCGATTGCGACCTGCAGGGCGATTGCGTTCTCGAAGGACTCTCGTGAGAGAAACTCAGAGGGGCGTCGCCGCTCGTCGACTACCTCGACGGCGAGTCGGCCCGCCCGCCGTGCTGTCTTGTAACGACGCTCGTCCTCGGCCGGTGGGGTGGCGCTGCCGAGGGGGGCAAAGCCCAGCGCCTCGCTGATGGCGGCCATCGTGTTGGCGGTGAACATCCCGCCACACGACCCCGCACCCGGACAGGCCGACCGCTCCATCTCGTCGAGTTCCTCCGGGCTCATCTCACCCTGTGAGACCGCGCCCACCCCCTCGAACATGTTCTGAATCGTTATCTCGCGACCGTCGTGTTCGCCGGGCAGTATCGACCCGCCGTACAGAAACACGCTCGGCAGGTCAGTCCGAATGGCAGCCATCATCATCCCCGGGGTGTTCTTGTCACAGCCACCGATTGTGACGAGCCCGTCCATACGCTCGCCAAACGCCACGAGTTCGACCGAGTCCGCGATCACCTCCCGCGAGATGAGCGAGGCACGCATCCCCTCGGTCCCCATCGAGATGGCATCGGAGATGGTGATGGTGCCGAACTCGACGGGCATCCCGCCGTCCCCGTCGATTGCCCCTCTGGCCGCGGTCGCAACGTCGTCGAGGTGGACGTTACACGGGGTGATGTCGGCGGCGGGGTTGGCGATGCCGACGAGCGGCGAGGAGAGGTCCTCGTCGTCGTAGCCCATCGCCCGGAACATCGCCCGGTGTGGAGCGCGCTCGACCCCCTGCGTGACGTCGTTGCTCGGCAGCTCCGGGTTCTTTCCGTAGCGGAACCGCTCGGCCGACTCCGACTGTTCCATGCCTGTGCGTGGGTACCAGCGCACTTAATTGGCTGACTCTGCCCCCCGATACTGTCTCGCGAGCACGCTACCGGCGGCCGTCTGCCGTGTGTCAGACGCACGTCGCACGCAGCATCGGAATTTAAGAGTGCAGACCGGCGACTGTCTGTGTGGCACTGTTCGGTACGGACCCGCTGGACGAACTGCTGGTCCCCGACGGGACCCACGCCCAGGAGCACGACCTGGTGACCGACGGGGACGTCATCGTCGCCAGCCAGAGCGCCGTTGAGTTCGGGGTCCGGGGCGGCAACGTCATCGCGGGCGAGCGTGTCGAGTTCGGCGGCGATATCGAGGCCGACGGTGACTGCCGGCTAGACACCTGGTGTGACGTCGCGGGCAACGTGTTGGTCGGCGGGGACGCGTACCTGGGTGAGCGTGCACATATCGGCGGTGAACTCCGTGTCGCCGGCAACGTCGACATCGGTGACGACGTACAGATCGACGAGGGGTTCGAGGCGAGTGGCTGGATCGTCATCCGGAACCCGATGCCGACTATCGTGTTCCTGTTTGTCTACCTCTCACAGCTCCTGCGTATCGGCGAGGAGGACGCCGCCGAGGAACTACTGGAGGCGGTGACCGATGCCGACGACCGGGAGAACCAGCCGGTGCTCATCCCCCGTGGGGGCCGTGTCGGCGACGACTCCTGGCGGGTGTCGACGCCGGGCCGCATCGGCGACAACTGCCGACTCCACGGCAACATCCGCGCCGAGTCACTCGTTGTCGGCCGCGACAACGAACTGTTCGGGAGTCTCCGCGCCCGTCAGGGCATCACCGTCGGCTCGGGCACCGACGTGGCGGGCAACGTCACCACCCGCGACGGGACCGTCCGTATCGGCCCCGGAACGACCGTTCGCGGTGACGTCGCCGGTGAGTTCGTCGAGGTCCACCGCGAGGCGACCGTCGAGGGGGCCATCCGGGCCGGCGAGGAGATGTCGATGGTCTCCGAACCGGTGCTCGACGACGCCGTCGTCGCCAGCCCCTCCGAACAGAGCTCGGCCGCCGAGTCCGGTGCGGAGTCGGCCGACACACCGGCCGCCGACGACCCCGCCGCGACGGCGGTTATCGAGGACGCCGGCGCGGACTCCTCGGACACGGACAGCACCGACAGTCCGGCGGCGGCCGATGGTGACGCGGCCGACGAAACTGACGGTGACCGGGGTGACGACCCCGGGGAGTCGGGGGTGGTCGAACCCGACGGTGAGGGGACAGACGCCGACAGGTCCGGTGTCGAACACGCGGAGGGGTCGACCGGCGACACCGACCTCGGCGACGACGGGACCGATGTCGAGACGGTCGTCGACTCCGCCCCGAAGTCAGGGACCGCCGACCCACAGGACACAGAGTAACCGCCAGGGCCCGCTCTCTGTGGTTACTACCGGGGCGGGTCACACGCGCCCGGTCTCGGGACGAACCCCGGCGAGATAACGAACACCACGTTGCCCGCACCGACTGGCCCGCAGTCACGGCCCTTTTTGCCGTTCTCCGCGGACGTTGTCTATGGAGCAGATCCGGCTCTCGAACGCCGCGTTCGAGGGTGACAACAACGTCTACCTGTTCGACGGGGACGAGACGGTGCTCGTAGACACCGGTGACCCGCTCGCCGAGACGCGGGAGCGCCTGTCCGGGGCTCTCGGTCGCCGCGGGTTCGGGCTCGCTGATGTCGACCGTGTCCTCCTGACACACTGGCACGGGGACCACGCGGGGCTGGCAGGGACCATCCAGCGCGCTGGCGGGGCGACCGTCCACGTCCACGAGGCCGACGCGGCGTTGGTCGCCGGCGACCCCGAGGCCTGGGCACGACTGCGCGAGCGCCACGAGGCGTGTTTCGAGCACTGGGGGATACCCGAGGCGGACCGCCAGCGACTCCGGACCGTTCTCGAGGACTACCCCGACCCCGAGGACAGCCCCGACGTGACACCCCTCCAGGATGGCGACGAGTTCACGCTCGAGGGGCGACGCGTCGAGGCGGTCCACGCACCGGGCCACGCCGCGGGGCTCTGTCTGTACGACCTCGGCGAGACGGTGCTTACCGGGGACGCACTGCTCCCGAACTACACACCGAACGTCGGCGGGGCCGACGTCCGGGTCGAGGAGCCGCTTGAAACGTATCTGGAGAGTCTCCGCCGGATTGGGGCCCGCGGGTACGACCGCGCCTGGCCCGGTCACCGGAACGTCATCGACACCCCGACCGAGCGTGCCGACGAGATCCGCCACCACCACCGGGAGCGGGCCTGGCGGGTGCTCGACGCCCTGCGGCGTCTCGGTCCGACCGACGTCTGGTCGGTCAGTGCAGACCTGTTCGGCAGCCTCGACGGTATCCACATTCTCCACGGTCCCGGCGAGGTTCACGCCCACCTCCGGCATCTCCACGACGCCGGTTCCGTTCGGCGCGAGCAGGACCGGTACCGACTCGCTGACGGGGTCGCCTCCCGACTCGACGCCGACGGTGTCGGCGAGTGGCCGCTCCGGTGAGACTGGGGCGACGCCACCACGGGGTTGTGGTAACAGCCTGTCGGTCGCAGCTGCCGGCGGGTGACGACGTAATCGTCGGGTGTGTGTCCACGGTGGCTCTGTGTTTCCTCGGCCCGACGCTGGCTCACTCTGACTGTCTCTGCTTGAACTGGTCGAGCAACTGCTCGGTCGAGTCCTCCTCCTCGTACTCCACAGGGCCGCGATACTCGGTGCGTTCGTTCTCGAACTCCGTGTCCACCGTGTTCGCCTTGCGCTCACGGCGCTCGTGTTCAGCCTCGTCGTAGGCTCCCATCGACATTGTTTGACACACCTAAGATTCACTGCTGAAGCTGATGGATGTATCGGTGGCCCCGGGAGCTCCGGGCCGACAGAGCGTGTGCCGGCTCTCTGCGCTACCGTGGCTGCGGTTACACTCACGCCGGGTCACACGGTGTCACCGGGCATCGAGCCGGAGCCGTCAGACCAGCCCGGGCAAAACCACTCGCAGAAAGCGTATATCCGAGACAGTCAGAGCCCGACAGCGTTCTCTTCGGCCTCGAGCAACTCGTGGTAGCGGTTGCGGATCGTCACCTCGGAGATGTTCGCAACCTCGCTGACCTCGCTCTGGGTGACCTTCTCGTTCGTGAGCAGCGAGGCGGCGTACACCGCGGCGGCGGCGAGACCGACCGGTGACTTGCCCGAGTGGACCCCCTGTTGTTTCGCGTTGTCGAGTAGCTGTCGAGCGCGGCGTTCGACCTCCTCGGAGAGTCCGAGGTCGGAGGTGAACCGCGGAACGTAGCTCTCGGGGTCTGCCGGCTGTATCTCGAGGTTCAGCTGTCGGACGATGTACCGGTAGGTTCGGGCGATCTCGTCCTTGTCGACGCGGGAGACCTTCGTGAGTTCGTCGAGCGAGCGGGGGGTTCCGGCCTTTCGGGCGGCGGCGTACAGCGACGCCGTTGCCACACCCTCGATGGAGCGACCCGGCAGGAGGTCCTCCTCGAGTGCGCGGCGGTAGATGACACTCGACGTCTCGCGGACGTTCTCGGGGAGACCGAGCGCGGATGCCATCCGGTCGATCTCACCGAGTGCCTGCTTGAGGTTACGCTCTTTCGAGTCACGGGTGCGGAACCGCTCGTTCCAGGTCCGCAGCCGTTGCATCTTCTCGCGCTGGCGACTGGAGAGTGTGTTGCCGTAGGCGTCCTTGTCCTGCCAGCCGATGTTGGTTGACAGCCCCTTGTCGTGCATCATGTTCGTCGTGGGGGCACCGACGCGCGATTTCTCGTCTTTCTCGCGGGAGTCGAAGGCGCGCCACTCCGGACCGGGGTCGATCTCGTCCTCCTCGACAACCAGCCCACAGTCCTCACAGACTGTCTCGCCGTGCTCGGTGTCGGTTGCAAGATTCCCCCCGCACTCCGGACAGACCGCGTGCTCCTCGGCCGTCGACTCCTCTTCGGCCTCTGTTTCCTCGTCTGTGCGTTCGCGCGTGTAGCGTCTCGTGGTCGTGTCGGTCATTGCGTGGTCGCCGGGCGCGAGCCCGGAAAAACGTCTTCGTCAGACTTTTCTAAGTGCTACCCTAACTTAAAACTTCTGGGAGTGTGCACACCCCAACACGTCCCCCGTCCCTCACCACACAGGAGTATGCCGTACACCCGCTGGTTCCCTCGAGTGAACAACCACACCGGTGTACCGACACGCTTCACCCGACTGCCGACTCCACTCGGTGTGTCACAATCTGATTGTGGTGTTTGTCGGTAGAGTGTCTTTCGCTCGTCCCGGCCGACACGACACCGGCCGCGAGCAGCTCTCGCCCGTACACAACAGCCCTGAACTCCGATGCCTGACGGCCCGATCTCTCTGATGCCGACCAATCGCCGGCTGCCGGCAGACACACGGTCACACAGCTGGCTCGGTGTCGGTCCGTCTCGGCCACACACTACGGCGCTGGCGGCCACAGACCGGAGTCGACCGAGCCCGTTAACGATATCTGGCGGGAAATCCGAGTGTGGCCGTGGACCGCCGAACCCTGACCGTCCTCGGTATCCTCGTGCTGGGTGTTCTCGCACTCGGTCTCTCCGCCGCGACCCTCACCAGCTCGGAGCGTCCATCGGGCGACAGCGGGTCCGAGACGGGGTCGGGTGGCGGACCCGACGTGGAACAGGCCGACCCCGACGCGACGGACCCACTGTCTCTCGACGCTATTCAGCCGCTGGTACTCGCCGTTGCCGGCCTCCTCGTGCTCGCGTCGCTGGTCTACATGGCACTGTTCGAACGCCGGTGGCTGGTCGCGTTTCTCGTCGTCTTCGCGGGGATTCTCCTGTTCGGGCTGGTGATTCAGGATATCGAGTTCCAGCCGTCCGTGTCGAACGAGACCGGTGCCGGCCAACCGGGTGACGGTGCACAGCCCGGAGCCGGAGCACCCGACCAGGGTGGCGGCGGCGAGAGCAACGGGTCGCCGGTTTCGGCCCTGTTGCTTACCGTGGTCTTTCTCGCCCTGTTGCTGGTCGCGTACTCGACGGTCGGGCGGGCCGTCGGTGGTTCGGGTGCGGCGTCGACCGAGACGGAGGGGACCGGCTCCGAGGCACCGTCCGCGACATCGCTTGGCGAGATCGCCGGCCGGGCCGCCGACCGAATCGAGGCCGACACCGACCAGACAGCGGCGGACAACGAGATCTACCGCGCCTGGCAGGAGATGACGACCCGGCTGGATATCGAGCGCGAGGCGACCACGACCCCCCGCGAGTTCGAGACCCGTGCCGTCGAGGCCGGGCTGGCACCCGACGACGTGCAGGAGTTGACAGCACTGTTCGAGACTGTCCGGTACGGTGGGGAGGCAGTAACAGACGACCGGGAGCGCCGTGCGGTGACGGTGCTCCGGCGGATCGAGTCGCGGTACGGGGCCGAACAGTGAACTGGTCGCGGCTGTTGCTCGTGGCCGGGTTCAGCCTGTTCGGTGTCGGTGCCGTCGAACTGCTCGCACCCGGGACAGTCCCGGTCCCGCGCTCGGAGCTGCTGGTCACGGCGTTTGCGGTCGCGACACTGCTGTACGCGGTGGTGCTCGCGGCCCGCCGCTGGAACCGGCAACAGACACGCGCCGACACCCCCGATGTGGAGATACCCACCCCGTCCCGCTCCCCGGACACCGACAGGTCGGAGATACTCGACCGGTTTCCCGGGCCCGAGGACCTCTACGGTGGCAGGTTCGAGACCCCCCGTCGCCGGCTCAAGGCAGCGACGGTCGCCGTTCTGTCGAAACACCGGGGGCTCGACCTGTCGGTGGCACGCGAGCGGGTGGCTGTGGGTGGCTGGACCGACGACGACCGCGCCGCGAACTACCTCGCCGACCACAGCGAGGTGGAGCCGGAGTTCAGCATCCACCGGCTCTTTGCGACCGACTCCGCACGCGAGCGGAGCCGTCGTCGGACGGTCGACGCTATCGCGGCGGCTGCCGGTGTCACGTCCGACGACGCCGACCCCGGTGTCGCGCCGCTCGACGGGCCGGTCACGGTCCGGACCGGCGGCCGTGCCGACAGTGTCGCCACCCAGACGGGTCACTGGACCGGTGTCAGCCTGGTCGTGCTCGTCTGTGTCGGGGTGGGTCTGCTCGCCGAGTCACCCAGTGTGCTGCTCGGCGGGGTGATCGGTCTCGGCTACGCGGCCTACGCCCGTCTGACACCACTCGACCCTGTCGACCTGTCGGCCGCCCGCTCGCTGAGTGACACCGACCCCGACCCCGGCGACGCGGTCGAGGTGACAGTGACACTCACCAACCACGGCGGGTTCTGTCCGGATCTCCGGATTGTCGACGGTGTCCCCGGGTCGCTCGCGGTGTCCGAGGGCTCACCCCGGTGCGGGGCCGTGCTGCGGGCCGGCGGGTCGGTCACGTTCTCGTACTCGGTGACTGCGACGGCGGGTGCACACGAGTTCGACCCGGTGCTCGTTGTCGGTCGCAACCTGTCGGGTTCGGCCGAGACCGAACGGCTCGTGCCGGCGACGGCGACAATGCAGGTGGTCCCGTCGCCGACACCTGTCCAGGCACCGGTGCCGCTGCGGCGACAGCAGACCCGGTACGCCGGGACGGTGTCGACCGACACCGGCGGCGAGGGTACCGAGTTCCACACCGTCAGGCAGTACCACCCCGGGGACAGCCTGACGCGCATCGACTGGAACCGGCGGGCCCGAACCGGCGAACTGACGACGGTGCAGTTCCGTCCCGAACGGGCGACCCGGGTGGTGTTGCTGGTCGACACACGCCGGAGTGCGCGAGCCGGGACCGACCCGGCGGCTCCGAACGCCGTGGAGCGGTCGGTCGAGGCGGCACAGCGGCTGTTCCCGAGACTCCTCGACGACGGCCACCAGGTCGGTATCGCCGCGTTTGGTGCCGGCGAGTTTTACCTCGCGCCCGACACCGGCCGCCGTCACCGGAAGCAGGGTCGAGAGCACCTGGCGACGGCGCCAGCGTTCAACGGTGGCGGGACCGAGGCGCGGCCCTGGTACTGGATTCCACGACTCCGCACACAGCTTCCGGCCGACACCCAACTGCTGGTGCTCTCGCCGCTGCTCGAGCCGAAGACAGTCCGTATCGTCCGCCAGCTCGAGGCGTACGGCTACCCGACGACCGTTCTCAGCCCGGACCCCACGGCCGCCAACACACCGGGTCGACGACTGCTGTCTGCTCGACGACGGCTGTTGCTCGGGGCCCTCCGGAGTGCGGGGATACCGGTGCTCGACTGGGACCCCTCGACACCGCTCGAGACGGTGCTTCGGAGAGAGGTGACGGACCGATGAGCACCGACGACCCGCTCGACCGGATCGACCGCGCCCCGACGCGAGCCAGCAGTGTGTTCGCCCTCTGTGCGGCGGTTCTCACGACCGGGGCCGGTCTCTACTCGCCGTTTGCCCTCGGTATCTGCCTGCTCGGCGGGCTCGCACTCGCAGCGGGGCTCGCCGCCGGGGCACAACGCGGGGTCACCGCGGGGAGCGGGATGCTCGTCACCGGAGCGTTGGCCGGTGGGCTCGTTGGTGCACCGGTGCTCCCGACACTGGTCGGTGTCACCGGTGGGCTGTTGGCGCTCGACCTCGGGAGCACGGCACTCACACTCGGCGACCAGCTCGGCCGGGCGGCAGAGACCCTGCGGCTCGAACTTCTGCACGCGGCGGCCAGCGGACTCGTTGGCCTCGCGCTCGTCGTCGCGGGGCTGGCTGTCCACGAGACCGCGACCGGCGGACAGCCCCTGACGGCCGTGCTCGGGCTGGTTGTCGCCGTTGTTCTACTCTCGGCTGCGCTCCGCCGGGTGAGCCCCGTCACCGAGTGACGGCTGTCGGCCACGCCCGCGGGTCCCGGCCGTGACGACCCGCGGTCGAACGGAACACTGAGGAAACCAGCCACCCGAGACGGTGTATGTCTACAGAACACTCCACGACCGCGCCGGACGTGTCGACCCTCGAGGGGACGCGCTGGGACCCTGACCGTCTCGACCGACTCGCCGCCAGCGTCGCCGGACGCTTGGACTCCGACCCGGTCACGGTCAGGGCTCCGGCAGTCGACGAGCCACTCGGAACTGTCCCGCGACTCGGCGAGGCGGCTGTCGATCGGACGGTTCGGCAGGCCCGCGAGGCCGCCGAGGCGTGGGCGGCCCGCCCGGTCGACGAGCGGGTGGCAGTGCTCGACCGGTTCGCGGCTCTCGTCGAGCAGAATCAGGGGGACCTGCTCGACCTCATCCAGCTAGAGACCGGCAAAGCACGCCGAGACGCCGTCGAGGAGGTGATAGACCCGCCGATCTGGGCCAACTACTACGCCGAAACCGCGCCGGCGCTGCTGGCTGACGAGCGCCGCCGGCCGGCGCTCCCGTTGCTGACCACCGCCGAGGTGCAGTACGACCCCGTCGGGGTGGCCGGTGTCATCACACCCTGGAACTACCCCGTCGCTCTCTCGATTGTCGACGCCATCCCGGCGCTGGTCGCCGGCAACGCCGTCGTGCTCAAACCCGACGACCGGACCCCGTACACCGCGCTCCGACTCCGTGAACTGCTCGTCGAGGCTGGTCTCCCCGAGGCGGTCTGTCAGGTCGTCACCGGTAACGGGGCCGAGGTGGGGTCCGCGCTCGTCGAGCGTGTCGACCACGTCACCTTCACCGGAGGCGCAGAGACCGGGCGGACCGTCGCCGCACAGGCGGGTCGCAACCTCGTCGACTGCTCGCTGGAACTCGGCGGCAAGAACCCGCTGCTCGTGCTGGCCGACGCCGATATCGGGCAGGCGGTCCGCGGTGCGCTCGTCGGCTCGTTTCGGAACGCGGGCCAACTCTGTCTCGCCGCCGAGCGTATCTACGTCGAGGAGCCGCGCTACGAGCCGTTTCTGGCCCGGTTCGTCGAGGCGACGGCCGAGCTCTCACTGGGGCTGACACACGACTACGGGCCAGACGTCGGCTCGCTGATAGACGGAGACCAGCTCGAACGGGTGGCCGACCACGTCGCCGACGCCCGCGAGCGCGGTGCTACCGTTCAGGTCGGCGGACGCGAGCGGCCGGATGTCGGCCCGTTCGTCTACGAGCCGACGGTGCTAACCGACGTTCCCGACGACTCACTCCCGGCGTGTGAGGAAACGTTCGGGCCGGTGGTCCGTGTCGAGCCCGTTCCGTCGGCCGAGGCCGCCGTCGAGGCGGCAAACGACTCGGTCTACGGCCTGAACGCGGCTGTGTTCACCGGTGACCGGCAACGCGGTGTCGATATCGCCCGCCGAATCGACTGCGGGACGGTCAATGTCAACAACGCGTACGTCGCGGGGTACGCCGCCCCCGGCGCGCCGATGGGCGGTACCGGCGACTCCGGCATCGGCCACAGACACGGCCCGGAGGGGCTGAAACGCTACGTCGAGCCGAGGACGGTGAGCACCTCCCGCATCGGCCCCGTCGACACACCCCCGCTCGTCCCCGACAGCCTGTACGCCCGGGGTGTGCTCTCGATGACGCGGCTCTACCGCCGCCTGCAAACAGTGTTCCGATAGCCCGACGACGCTGTGGGGCGCGGTGCCCTGCTCGGGAGTGTCCTCACCTCCGGTGTGGCGTTCGCCACGTTGGTTTCACACCCCTCGGCCGTGTTCCAGTTGTTCGGGCTCACCGTCGTGCTGGCGCTTACACTCTCCGTTCTGGTCAGTGTGCTCGTTCTCCCGAGTTTCCCTGCTGTTGTGGGCGCGCTGGCAGCGTGGCACCGGCAACCCCGACCCACACACCACTTCCTCGGACCGGATCCCGACCCACAGCTCTCGACTCACCGCGATTTAAAACAGTGACACACGGATGGAATTTATCGTCGTGATGTGACCGACCACGGGGCCGGTGACGGCAACCGCGGTGAATCGCTCACCAGGTTCCGTGGAAGGTGTCGAACTCGAGACTGTCGAGGGGTTTCTCTCCGATGGCGATCTTGTACTCGCCGGGTGTGAGCATCGGCGAGTGGAACTGCGGGCCGTCGTCGGTGGTGATACGGGGACAGCCGGTGTTCACGTAGGCGTCCAGCCCGAAGTTGCGCAGGCGGTCGGGTGTCACCTCGTCCATCGTGATGAGGTAGGCGTTCTCGTTCGCGTCGACGATCTCCTTTGCCTCCTCCAGGCGGCCCTGACCGATCTTCGTGCAGTAGATTACCCCCCACGTGTCGGCGTCCATCGCCTTGTGAACGGCGGCGTAGCGCTGTTTCATGAACTGCTCGTTGTCGGCCACCGTCACGACGTTGTTGACAGGGTCGGCGATGACGACGTGCTTGTCGGGGTGTTCCATCGCGAGTCCGAGCGGGTGGAACTTGCCGCCGCCGACGTACAGCACCTGGTCGGCGTCGACCTCGGCGGATGCGTAGTTGCAGCCCAGTACCTGCCCCTCGTGGGTGAGCCGCTCGTCACCGCGCCGGGTGTGGACCGTGTACCCTTCAGACTCCAGGTACTCCTGCATCTCGTCGAAGTGGTTCATGTGTTGGGCCGTCGTCACCAGCCCCACGTCGGGGTCCTCCTCCGGGGTGGCGAGTTCGTCCCCGATGGCGCTGTCGACAATCGGCAACACCTCCACGTTGGAGAACAGCGGGACGTAGATTATCTTGTCAGACTGCTTCATCGGCGAGTGGCCGAAGTGAGCGAACACGTCGGTTCGCTTCATCATGTAGGTGTCCAGGTCACAGGCGCCGTAACAGGGCTGGCCGGAGATCATCACCGACACACTGTCGGGGAGTAGCTCGCGGAGATCGTCGGCGACCCCGGGGCCGCGGCGTTTCAGCCCCTCCGGAAACTGCAGTCCGACCGTCTCTGCGTCGCGCTCCTCGACCGCCTCGACGATACGCTCGAGCTCGTAATCCCACTCGCGGTCGTGTTTCAGTGACATTCCGGTCTGACGGAGGTCGCCTGCTGGTCTGTCCCGTTCTCGGCTCATTACCGCTCATACTTGTTCTGATAGTAAAACACCCGCGGTTCAACCCGACTATCCCGACCCCTCGGATGCGGCCGTGACGTATCTCGACAGTCGGGGCCGACCGGTTGTTTTCTACTGGACACAGGCCCGTCTGCTGTCTGCCGGAGTCAGCAGGCTTTTGCACCACGTGGGAGTATCCCTGGCATGAACCGGCTGACCGAGTCCCTGGAGGAGACACCTATCATCGAGAAGGAGGGCTATCACTACTTCGTCCATCCCATAAGCGACGGTGTGCCGATGTTGCGGCCGGAACTGATGCGGGAGATCGTCATCCGCATCATCCGCAAGGCCGACCTGGCGGATGTCGACAAGATAGTCGCCCCGGAGGCGATGGGGATTCACATCTCCACGGCGGTGTCGCTGATGACCGACATCCCGCTGGTGGTGGTGCGCAAGCGTGGCTACGGGCTCGACGGCGAGGTGTCTCTCTCGAAGGCCACCGGCTACGAGGAGAGCAACCTCTACATAAACGACGTCGACGAGGGTGACCGGTTGCTCGTGCTCGACGACGTGCTCTCGACGGGGGGGACACTCTCGGCGCTGCTGCCCGCCCTCGAGGACATCGGTGCGGAGCTGGTCGATACGGTCATCGTTATAAAGAAAGCCGGCGGCGGAAACAAGCTTGAGGACACCGACTACGAGCCAAAGACACTCGTCAACGTGGCTGTCGACGGCGGCGAACTGGTCATCGTCGACGAGAAAGGGGACGGCTGAGACCACCCCCGTCGTGACCGCGACGCCGACCGAAGAAAGTAATAGCACGGGAGCGGTGTGTGCATATAGGAACGCACGGCCGCAACTCTGACGCGCCGTCCGCTTGGACGGCTCGGGATTGCGGCGGTGTCGACTACCAGTAGCCGTCCGTCGACGGGGCAGACCGAACCGTCACGGAACGGCCCGTGCAGTTCCAATCAAAACAATGGCACGAATGCACACACGCCGTCGTGGCTCGTCCGACTCGGACAAGCCGGCGGCAGACGAACCACCGGAGTGGAGTGACGTCGACGCGGACGCCGTC
>Ga0207714_1000693_pt1 | contig 22782 bp, 22 predicted proteins | sample PonA232FremontCA_2_FD_187270 | JGI IMG/M metagenome (GOLD analysis project Ga0207714, IMG submission 187270) | Marine sediment microbial community from Fremont, CA, USA - Pond A23 Sediment 2 (SPAdes) | ecosystem: Environmental > Aquatic > Marine > Unclassified | place: USA: Fremont, California...
TTAGATAATTCATCAGATTTTAACAAAGGAAAATTTTTATCTAAATTTTTTCTACTCATAAATCTAGATAATCCTATTCTTGATATTAAATACATTATATTCAACTCACTACTACTGGGCAACTCAAAAGAGGAATCTAAATAAACATCTGGAACTGCCATATCAAGTCCGATAATCCCCTGTATTTCATTAGGATATTTCTGCCCCCAATAAATTGCTTCTAATCCTGAAAGTGAATGGGCTACAAGTACATAAGGCCCTTCTTCACCTGATTGTCTTAAAGCTTTTCTTGTCTCTTCAAGCATTATATCTACATCTCTTGAATTTGAGGAAGTTTCACTCCACCCATAACCTGCTTTTTCTACTACTGCTATTCTATATTTATCAGTTAATTTCATCCATAAAGGTTTAAAATCTATAGTGGGATTACTTGTACCACCACCAGCCATAAATACTAGAGTAATTTCACCGTTACCTTCAGTAAATACATGCATCTTATGGCCATTTACTTCAACTAACTTTCCTGGTGGAGGATATTTTTCAGCTTCAATTCTTAATTGATAGTTATGATATAAAAAAGAAAATAACAAAAATCCTACTATTATTATCCCACCAAATAAGATGATTTTTATTAATAGCTTCATTTTCTTCACCTCAATCAAATTTTATTAAAAAAAGTATATAAGTTAATATTAGTTGTAAGTATAAAAAGTCCTGCATTAAAACTTATAAACTTGATTGAATTTATCATCTTTAATAGATTAAATTTACTAAATAAATAATATTATAGTAACAATAGAAGGATAATAACTATTAATGGACAATTATATATAAATACACAAATAAATTTGATAGGGGGAAATAAATTGTTGAAAATAAAAAATAACAAATTGCTTATTTTTCTAGGAATACTATTTATTACTTTAGGAATTTTAATATTTTGGCCAGCCAAGACCAAAAATATAGTAAACTCTGAAGGAGAACTTGTTGAAAATAGTGTAGCAGAAATGGAAAAAATAAAACTCGGAGGAGTAGACCAGTGGCTAGTTATTAGAGGACAAAATATTAACAACCCAGTTTTGTTAATGCTTTCAGGTGGCCCTGGATCAAGTGAATTAGGTAGGTTTTTAGAATTTAATAAAGGTTTAGAAGATGATTTTATCGTTGTAAATTGGGAACAGCGTGGTTGTGGTAAATCATATCCTGCTATAAAAGATAGAGATAATATGAAAGTAGAACAGTATGTTGAAGATATAAATGAACTAACAAATTATCTAAAAGCTAGATTTAACAAAGAAAAAATATATCTTTTAGGCCATTCCTGGGGTACTATTATTGGTACCAAAGCTGTAGTAAAATATCCCGATCAATTTCATGCTTATATTGGGGCAGCTCAGATGGTAAATGTAAAAGAAACCGATAAATATATGTATAACTATGTACTTGAAGCAGCTAATAGAGCTGGAGATCAAAAAAAGGTGGATAAACTTAAAGAAATAGGTGAACCTCCCTATTTTGGTGATGGAATGTTAAATAAATACAGACAATTTTTAACCAGTTATGCAGATTATTATCATTCTGAAAATCCATTTAATGAAAATAGAGAATGGTACAGTATGTCAAGTATGATATTATTTGACGAATATTCTTTTATTGATAAAATTAGATTTTTTCGAGGAATGTTAAATACTTTCCCCTTAGTATATCAGCAATTACAGGAATTAGACTTTGTTGTAGAAGCTAATGAGATTGACATTCCTGTATATTATATGATGGGAAGACATGATTATACAGCTCAATTTATTGAAGAATATTTTGAAAATCTTAAGGCACCTAAAAAAGAGTTAATCTGGTTTGAAAATTCAGCTCATGGACAAATCTGGTCAGAAGCTGATAAATTCGAATCTATTATGAAGAATAGAGTATTAGCTGAAAACAATTAATAAAAAAAGTTTTTAGCACTATATCCAAGTTTACCATTATAAAGCTTGAATAAAATTATTGTTAATAAAGCATGAAACTGCATCAAAAATGTTCTAAAAGAAGAAAAAAATAACCCCCATTCATACAATATGAATGGGGGTTTATAAGAATATAATATTATGTTCTTAGGTTTTTAATTTAATTTGTATTTTTAGGGTTAAAATATTTCAAATACTCCATATCCTCAGAAAGTATAACAGTAGATTTTTCTTCAAGAGAATTCTTATAAGATTCTAAACTACGCCAAAATTGATAAAATTCAACATCCTGGCTATAAGCATCACTATAAATCTGTAAAGCCTGTGCATCTCCTTCTCCTCTTAAACCTTGAGCCTTCTTTTCAGCTTGGGCAACAATAATTTTAGCTTCTTTTTCGGCTTCAGCTTTAATAATTTCTGATTCTTTTTTACCTTCAGCTCTTATCTCTTTTGCTTTTTCTTCTCTTCCAGAAGACATTCTATCATAAACTGCTTCTTCATTTTCTTCAGGCAAATCAGCTCTTTTAATTTTTACATCTATTAATTGAACTCCATATTCAGTTAATTTATTACTACTTTCTTTGGTAATTTCATCTAAATAACCAACTCTTTTTTCTGAAACAATATCATTAAAAGTTTCTGATGCCAATTTATTTCGTAAATTTGAATAAACAATATCATCTATTCTTGTTTGGGCAAGAGATCTTTGACCACTCATAGACTGAACAAATTTTAAGGGATCACCAATTTTCCAAAGAGCATAATTATTTACTAATAAATGTTTTTTATCAGAAGTTATTAATTTTCGCGGTTGAATATCATAAGATAAAATCCTATCTTCCAAATAAACAACTGATTGTACAAAAGGAATTTTTGTATGCAATCCTGGCTCTTTAGCTACTTTTACAACTTCACCAAATTGTTTAACTACAGCTGTTTTGGTTTCATCAACTGGAAAGAAAAAGAAATTATAGGCTAATCCAATTAACAATACTATGATTAAAAAGGTAATTATTTTTTTCATCTATTGTCCCCCCTCATTATTTTTCATTTCATTTAAATCTAAAAGTTTTAATACAGAACTATTTGAATCTCCTTCTGGTAGTATAATTTTTTCTGTATTCGGTAATATATCTTCAAGGGTTTCAATATATAATCTTTTTCTGGTGACTTTTTTACTTCCCATATTATATTCTTTTAAAACATTTTTAAATTTAGACACATCACCTTGAGCTGAAGCCACTTTTTCTTCTTTATATGCTTCTGCTTTATTGATTACATGTGCCGCTTCTCCCTCAGCCTCAGGGATAACTTCATTAGCATATGCCTGAGCTTTATTTATATATGTTTCTCTATCTTCTTTAGCACTATTTACATCATCAAAGGCAGCAGTTACAGGTTCAGGAGGATTAGCATCCTGCAGTTTTACATTTTCAACCATCATTCCTGTATTATAAATATTAACTAATTTTTGAAGATCATCATGTACTGCCTGGGCTATTTCTCCTCGGGAAACAGTAATAACATCAGAAAATTCTCTTTTAGCAACTTCCTCCCTCATTACTGCTTCAGTCATTTGTTTTAAAATCTTTTTACCATCAATCACATTAAAAATATAATTTTCAGCATCCTTTATTTTATATTGAACAGCAAATTCAATATGTACAATATTATTATCTCCTGTTAACATTAAAGCCTCATCTTTTTTAGATCTATATTGTGGATTTGGAGGTGGTGAAACAGTTTCATAACCGATTTCAATTTTTCTAACTGATTTTACATCAACTGGTACTACTGTCTCAACCGGAGCAGGTACATGATAATGCAAACCTGGGCCAACTGTTCTTACGTGTTTACCAAATCTTTTTACCAGCCCAACTTCCGGTTCATCAATAGTATAAATTCCCTGACCGGCCCATAAACCGATGATTAATATAATTATTATCCAGGCTCCAATTCCACCTAAATATTTTTGGAAAAATGCTTTAAAATTATTTATTTTCTCTTTGATATCTAAGTCTTCTGTTTTATCAAAATTTTTGTTCATATTCTAATTTCCTCCCTACTTTTTAAATTTTATATCTTTTCCATCTTAATAAGGATACAATTTTTAAAGGAATAATGTCAAATTTAAATACTTCTCTACTATTATCACTCATAACCCCAGTTTTTTTATTTTTTATACAACACCATATACATTATAAGAAACACAAAATTAAAACGTCAGGTATAACCTGACGTCTTAAAATATTATTATTCACTTATCCACCTTCAGACAGAGTTAAAAAACTAATTCTATCCCCAGAATTTATAACTGTTTCTTTACTGGCTGGTTGTCTATTAACCAAAATCATTATATATTTAATCTCTTTTTCAGGTATTCCTAAAATTTTCAAAAGATCAATGATCTTACTTTCTTCTCTTAATTGTAAGTTTAGTTCATTCTTGTTTTCAGAAATATATTTCTTCAAATGACCGACAATTTTTACAGTTATTTCTATTTTGTTTTCAGATTCCATAAATTATTCTATCCATTCAATACCACTTCTAACTAGTTTGGCCCTTGTAGGTTTAAGGGTCGTTGGATCCCAGCCTAACATCTGATAGCGAAGTTTTAGAGCTTCAGAAAATTCATCTTTATCTATGCCATTTTTCCCTTTTAATGGGCCATCGTCGAAATTTTCATAAAATTTTTCCGGCAAAAAATCATCTTCTGGCTTTAACCCAGCCTTATTATTAAAGACTCTTGCCATATCAATACTCCGTTCTGCAGCTTCCATTAGTTCTTTCAAACTGATATTTTCACCAGTTATTGCATGAATCAAATCCATCAACATATCCAGAGATACTGGGCCCTGGGGAGCATATCCAAAACAGCAGGCTCCTAACATATCAATTAATGTCCAGTATATATCTAGATTTATATATAACCTAACTTTATCTTCTCCCAATGATAGGGGATTAACTGGTTCATAGATGCCCAGTGATTTTGTTGTTTCTATTCCATGACTATCAACTGTTGAATAAAGAGGATCGTGAGGAGCCTTCATATGATCAGCTCCATAACCAGCAGTAGCATACTGAATACCAACACCATTTTTAACTCTAGGATCATGCATTGGAACTTCCTGACCTTTAACCTGATGGGTATATTTTAGGGCACCATTACCTATTTCTTGAGCAGCTTTTAAACTGCCTTCTGCCAGTAAATCGCCTAATCCTTTTCTTTGGGCAATCATTTCGATCATCTCTAAAACTCCATCTCCATTACCAAATTCAAGTTTTATTCCACCGGTATCTTCTTCTGTCAAAAGACCATTTTCAAAAGCCTCCATTGCAAAGGCAATCGTCATCCCTGTAGAAATTGTATCCAGAGTATATTTATTACATAGTTCATTTGCTTTAGCAATGATCTTTTTGTTTGCTATTTCTAGAGTTGAACCAAATGACCCAACTGTCTCATATTCAGGTCCACCATATTTAGGATCAACCTGATACTTACCCTCATTAACCTCAACTACCCTTTTACATCTGATTGGACAGGCAAAACAACCCCTGCCTTCCTTCGCATAAGATTCTTTCCAGGCTTTTGCTGAAATCTCATCAACCTGGTCAAACTGGCCAAGATTCCAATTTCTAGTTGGCAATGCTCCAGCTTCCTGATTCGATTCCACAGTTCCCCAGGTTCCAACCTCATGAAGAGAAGCACCTAATGGATTTTTCATTCCTTCCTTAGCTGTCCAGCGGTTTATATTTAAAACTTTATCTTTATCTGCCAGTTCAAGATTTTCGCGCCCTCTAACAGCAATAGCCTTTAAATTCTTTGACCCCATTACAGCTCCATGGCCATTTCTGCCATTAAAATGACCAAGATTATTTGTAATACAGGCATAACGAACTAGATTTTCACCACCAGGACCGATCTGAGCAATCTGAATTCTTTCATCTTCATGCTGATTACGAATCTCTGATTGAACTTCTCCTGTTTCTTTACCCCAAAGATGACTGGCATCTTTAAATTCTACCTGTCCATCTTCTATATAGAGATAAGTGGGGTTTTCGGCTTTACCAGTAATTACAATTGCATCAAATCCAGCTTTTTTAAGTTCTGGAGCCCAGTAACCACCAGCTTCACTTTCACCAAACCCATTGGTCAATGGAGATTTGCTGCAAACTGTAAGCCTTGGAATTGCTGGACCCTGAGCTCCAACAATAATGCTTGCTGCAAAGACCAACATATTATCTGGACTAAATGGGTCAACTTTTGGATCCATATCTTTATGCATATAATACAGAGCAAAGCCTCTACCTCCAATATATTTTCGATAGAAAATATTGTCATGTTCATCAACCGTAAATTCTTTTTTGCTTAGGTCTACCTTTAAAATTTTATGATTAACTCCCTCCATTTTCACCCTCCTTTTTTGTTATTTAGTATATTTATAATATCTTTTATATTTTAAATATTAGACAAAAATTAATCTTTTCCTGTATAAATATAAAATAATTTTTCTCAATTAAATTATATTCTCACAAAGTTTCAAAGGAAAGAGTTAATTATTTTTATGTTTACAATTTTTATATTTTATATTGATCATCTTTATAACAAACCTGCTTTATATTTTTCTATTTGAAGATTTTCCATTCTTCTTTTCTTTTGACTTCTTCTAAAGTGAGCATCTTCAATTTCAAAAAAATCATTAATACCATTAATTTTTAACATTTGATTTTCCCCCTTTTTGATTTGTTAAATATAGTGTATCTTATAGAGTAAACTCCAGCACAAGGGGTTTTTAAAATTTTTTATTGATAAAAATGAAGCAAAGATTGAGTTAACTCCATGTTGATTTAGTCTTCTATTATTTTTTACTATATCATTTATTTTATTTTTTGCATATTTAATAGTATCTTCCTTTCCAATCTCCTAATCCATTTCAGAATTAATAATTTATATTAAAAATTTAATTATTTAATAAGTTCTTTCATTATTTTTACAGATTCTTGATCTCCTTATATTTCAAAAATAATATTATCATTTAAAATATTTATATTTTCTTTTTGGAAGAAAGAATCTTTTCTATAATCCGGATTTAAAACTTTATTTGTATGATTGAAATGAGTAAAATATAATTTACTATTATTTAATTTTAGTTTTCCCTTATTAATTTCACTTATAGTTTTTTTGATAGTAGGGTGTGGAACATTTTGAATATTTCTTCCTCTATATTTTGTTAACTCTTTTTTATCAAAAAAAGTACCATCTACTAAGAGTAAATCTGAACTTGAAGAAACTTTATTAAATTTTTTCTTGAAATTTTGCCAGCTATCAATATCAGGGAGATAGAAAAGAGTTTTAGATTCTCCTTTTATTAAAAATGATGCTGTATCTGTATATTCAGCTCTATGAGGCACTTTTATTGCTTTAATTTGGGGGCTTGTAATTTCTTTGATATTTTTCCCAAACTTAAATAAAGAAAGGTTTATATTATTGTTTTCTATTAAACTTTTCCATGGTTGATTTTTTATTAAAAATTTTTTCATTGATTCTGAAGTAAAAATAGTCAGATTATTATAATTTATTGCCTCTTTTCCAAAATATATTAGACCAGTATAATGGCCAATATGGGCATGTGTTAAAAATACTGCTTCTAGGTGATCATCAGGAAAATTATATTTTTGAGCAGTTTTATTTAGAGATTGCAATTGTGCAGGAAAATGAGGTGTAGCGTCTATAATATAGCTTTTTTTATTTTTAACATCTAAAATTCCAAGTGAAGCAGGCAATCTAATTAAATTTCTGTCTTTTTTGGCTGCTATACAATTAGGACAGGAACAATCAGGTTGGGGGTATCCCCCGTCCTGTGCCGTTCCCAGTACTTTAATTAGAATTTTGTTCATTATTATTACCTCCTGAGATAGTTAACGGATACAAGTTGTCAATTTCGCTATTCTGTCTTTGCTATTGAAATACCAGTTACACCATATATTAAATTAAATAAAATAGCAAGCATAGGAAAAAACAATAATGGTATGAATTCCCCGGGAGCTACCCCCAACATATTTGCCGCAAAAATTGCTGGAACTCCCCAGGGAACTAATGTTATACCAACAGTTCCACCAGCTTCAACAATTCGGCTTAAATTTTTACTGTGTAAATTCATTTTTTTAAAAGAAGAAGAAAACATTTTTCCAGGTATAATTATAGCTAAAACCTGTGCTCCAGTACTTAAACCTATTAAAAATGAACTTATTAAAGATGTTACTAGTAACTGTTGTTCTCCTTTAACTAAGTTCATTATTTTACTAACAATAGTCTGTAGTATACCTACTTTTTGCATAATTCCACCAAGAGCAGCAGCTGTAATAAGTAATATTATTGTTCCTCCCATGGAATTTATTCCACCTCTATTAAATAAATCATTAATCATAGTTATATCACTTTGGGCATTAAAACCAGATGTAAAAGCACTAAAAACACTAACTAATGTTGCACTTTGAAAAATCAAAGCGAAAATCCCTCCTGAAATAGAAACTGATAAGAGAGTTGGAATTGCTGGTGTTTTTTTAACAGCAAGAATTATAGTAATTATAGGTAAAATAAACAATATGGGGGTTAAATTAAATGTATTTTCCAGTCCAAACATTAATGAATTTATTTCATCTGTTCCCTTAACATTACTGCTAACATAATTTAGACCGATTATTCCATAAATTATAAGTGAGATAAAAAAAGCCGGAATAGTATCCCATAACATATGTCCAACATGTTCAAATAAATTACTTTCCGTCATAGCAGCTGCAATATTTGTTGTATCGGATAAAGGAGATAATTTATCTCCAAAAAATGCTCCAGAAATTATTGCTGCTGCAGTAAGAGCAGAAGGAAAACCCATAGAATTGCCAATTGTAATAAGGGCAATCCCAACAGTTGCTATAGAAGTAAAAGATGTACCAAGAGTAGTTGCTACAATAGCTGTTATGAGTGCAGCTAAGGGTACAAAAATTGTTGGGTTTAAAAATTTAAGCCCATAATAAATCATAACTGGAATTACACCACTGGCAATCCAGGTACCTATAATTGAACCAACAATAAGTAAAATAAAAACAGCAGGTAAGGCATTTGCTACACCTTTTTTCAAACCATCTTCTAATTCATTCCATGTATAATTATAATATATTCCTATTACTCCAGTTGTTATTATAGAGCTAATCAATGGAACTAACATACCAACACTCCAGAAAAAGACAGAAAGAGCTCCCGTTAAAAGAAGAACAACAATAGGTAAAATAGCCATTTGAAAAGTAATTTTTGATTTTTTCATAATTTTATACCTCCATTTTTTTATTAATAATAGCTAAAAATTTTGAAGAAAATAAAAAAAGCCCCCCTTTTCAGGGCGACTTGTATGCACGGTACCACCTGAATTATTCTGCTAAATGTAAAACAGAATATCTCTCTTGAAAGCGAACACTTCCTCACCGGATAACGACGGATTACGGCCTGGCTTACTAATATTTCAGCTGGCAACTAAAGAGGTGTATTTCGGCAAAATGCTTACTTTTCCTCCTTCAAAGTTTTTAGCATATTAAATTGTTAAAACTTATTATATATAAATTTATCTATAATGTCAAGAAAGATCACTTTTTTTGTTATCTGGAATTACACCATCTCTAAATAGGTCAATTTGTTTTGTTTTATCTTCTTTACTAAGTTTAGATCCTAAATCCTGTACCCAATTAAATATTGAGCTATCACTTGTGGATGTTTCTAATATATTATCTATTTTCTTGGAAGTTTTCTATATGGCAGATCATTTACTAAATCTAAAGCTGTTTCTTTTAATCCAGGTAATTGGCTTTCAGCTGAGGGTATATTTAAATATTCATCAAGTAAATATCTGTATTCATCATTGCTATCCTTATAATATATTCTCTTAATTGTTTACTAACAAACAAATTCAAAATATTTTCTTCTAATTTTTTATTATCATGCAATTCTCTTCTTAATTCTTTTCGGTGACTAAAACTTTCTAATAACATAAATTTTATTGATAAAAATAAAGCAAAGCTTGAGTTAACTTCAAATTACATTTCTAAATTTATCTCAGTTTTCTCTCTAATCCATTCAATTGAACGATTTATGACAAATTCCCAGTCCATATCAGAATTAATAATTGCTTTATAATCTTTATAACCAATTTTATTAAATTTATTTACTAATTTTTTAGCTTGAATAGATTTAACATTTTTAGATTCTTCATAATGCAAAATAAGTAAAGGACTATCAATTTTTTCTGGCCAGTAATAAGAAGACTTTGCTATATATTTTTCTTCAATTTCTGAAGGAGTTCCTCCTAATTTTTCTTCAAAAACTTTCTTTCTGGCACTAATACTATCATTATATAAACCTATAAGATCAGTTGGAGTATTAAAAACTGCAGCAGCATTTAAGCCGACATCATTTTTAATTGCCTGATATACCATCTGTCCCCCTTTTTCAATTCCTATAGCAGCCATTTTATTTTCATTTACATAAGGTAAACTTTTAGTAAGTTTAACTAAATCTAAAAACTGTTCACTATCTGATGCTGAAAAATCTTCTAATTGATTACCTCCATAATCACCTTCATATTTTGGAGATACAATAATATAATCTTCTGAGAAAAATGAGGTGAACCAGTATGCTAACCTTTCATTTTCTCTTTCTTTTACTTTAGCAGATCTATTAAAAAATAAAACTGGGTAATTACCCTCTTCTTTAGGTTTCATTATTACAGCTTTAGCTTCTTTTTCACTACTAAGATAATTAATAGAATATGTGTCAATTTTCTTAATTTTTTCTTTTAACTTATCAGACTTTTTATTATCAAATTGTTCATTTACGCTAAGTACGTCAATTTTTTCAGCAGATACTATTTTCCCATCATTATTTTCATTTAGTGCATTTAAATCTTGCTCTAAATATGGACCTCCTCCATCACGAAGAAAAATAAAACCTAAAATACCTAAAATAACAACTAAGATGATATAAGATTTCTTCATTTTCTTAATCCTCCTCATATATTTAATTAATAAGTTATAATCTAGTATTTATATTTGTTTAAATAAAATAAATAACCTAAGATGATTGCACAAAACAATGCCAGAACGACTCGCCCACTTCCAAAATAATAAGCTCGAGAAGCTGTAATAGCAAAATATATTATCAACAAAATAAAAATCCCGATTAATAACTTTCCAATAAATTTTAATAATTTCACCATATATCTCCTCCTGGACAAATGTTAGAATTTTTAATCTAAAATAATATTGTGTATATTTTAAATGTTAAATAAAACTTAATGTATTCCTTCACAAATAAAAAAATCACTTCTCTCGAAGTGATTTAATAATTTATATTTCTAAAAAGAAAATAAATCTAAAAATATTCTAATAACATTTGCTCCACCAATTGCAGTTCCAGCTATGCTACCTAAATTAGCTAAAATAACAATTAACAATATATGAGTAACTTTATTCGTATAAATTTCTTTTATACTCATCCCACCAGAAAGTTTTTGAAAATCTTTTACCTGAGGTTTTTTCAAATAAGCTTCTGTTAAACCTGCAAACCAACCAGCAGCTAAAGCAGGATTTAAAGAACTTAAAGGTGCAACAATAAAAGCAGTTAAAATAGTTAAAATATGTCCTTTAGCAAAAATAGTACCTATACTAGCCAATAAACCATTCCAAAAAAACCAGGTTTTAGTAACTTCTAACCCTGTATTGATATTATTAATAAAACTAGAAATAATAATAACCATAATTAATGATGGAATTCCCCAGGATATAATTTTACTCCATTTGGGTTTATTAGGAAGTTGAGTAATTTCATTCATATTTTGTTCTTTAAATATTTCTTTTTTCACTCCCGGGACATGAGCGGCACCTAATACAGCAACAATCTTATTCCCAGAAGCATTTTTTATTTTATTGGCTAAATATTGATCTCTTTCATCAAGTAAATGTTTTTTAATACCAGGAAATGATTTACCCATTTCTTCTAACATTAGATTTAAGCTATCACCACTTTTAAGCTCTTCCATTTCCTCTTCAGTTATTTCTTCATCTATAAAAAGCATAGTGATAATTTGAAATATTAATTTAATCTTTTCCCAAATTCCAAGTCCACGCCATACTCTCTTAAAAGTAAGTTGAATATCCCTGTCAGCAAGCACTAAATTAGCATCAATTTTTTTAGCAGATTTAATACCCTGTACCATTTCTGCTCCGGCATTTATACCCAATTTTTCTGCAATTCGGTTCTGAAAAGAACTAATTATTAAATTAACCAGTAATAATAAAGCTTTTCCCTGTTTAATTACTTCAAATATATCCATATCACTCCATTTATCTTTATCATTAATAGATTCATACCTTTGTTGGTCTAATTCTACACAGACACTATCCGGTTTTTCTTCTTCTATAACTTTTTTTACCTGTTCTGCACTATTTTTAGAAACATGAGCTGTAGCAATCAAAATTATTTCTTTATCTTTATAAGAAAGCCTTTGAACATTTTTTTCATTCATAATATCACCCTTTTAATGGTATACTAATATCTATTTCACCAACCGGATATTAATTTCCTTTTTATTTATTATTAGACATAAAAAAATGGTGCTGAAGATGGGAGTCGAACCCATATGAGCGCAAGGCCCACCGGATTTTGAATCCGGCGCGTCTGCCAGTTCCGCCACTTCAGCACTGTGAATTATATTAACATATTTTTTTAAAAAAAGCAAGCCCCAAAAAGCTATTTAAGCACAACCTTTCATCTCATACATTGATGTTTTTAAGTTTCTATAAAGCCAGGTAGACATGATTAAAAAAGCCGTTAATTCAGCTATTGGAAAAGCATACCAGCTAGCTTCTAACCCAAAATAATTAGAAATCAAAAACATACCCGGTACTAAAAACACAGCCTGGCGCAGAAAAGTAACAATAAGGCTCGGTAAACCCTGACCAATTGCCTGAAAAGTTGCCACTCCAATAATATTTAATACCATAAAAAAGTAAGAAAGACTTACGGTTTTTAAAGCAGGTATGCCAATTTCCATTAATTTGGGATCATTATTAAATAAACCTAACATAAAACCAGGGAAAAATTGAAAAACAACAAAACCTATAGTCCCAAATAATAGAGCTGTACCTCCACCTAATAAGACAGTTCTTTTTAATCTATCAGGTTTATTATAACCATAATTATAACCAACTAAAGGCAAATAACCCTGGTTCAAACCAAAAACGGCCATAAGAAAAAAGGACTGTAATCTAAAAATAATTCCCATAACTGCGATTGCTGTTGAATTAAAACTACCAAGAATTTTATTAATAAACATAACAGCAAAACTAAATATCAATCTATTAACAACTGCAGGTAAACCAACCTGATAAATCTCTTTAATTATTTCCCAATCAAAAATAAAATCTTTTAATTTTAAACTCAACTCATTTTTATCACTAAATAAGACAAAAGTTATAAAAATTCCACCTATCATTCTGGCAGTAATAGTTGCTATAGCAGCTCCCTGAATTCCCATTCTGGGAAAAAACCAGATCCCAAAAATCATAAATGGATCTAAAATAATATTAATAACTGCACCGATGATCATAGTCATCATCGGAAGAAAAGTATTTCCCTCTCCTCTTAGAATATAATTAAAAGTAGAAGGTGCAAAAATAGCTATAGATCCAATCATGATAATCCTTATATATTTTTGAGCCAATTCAATTAAAATCGGATCACTTGTGAAAAGCTTGATAATATCATCAGCTAAAAAGAAACCTGCAATTCCAACTATTAAACCATATAATATTGCTATAAAAAATACATGTTCTGCTGCAATACTTGCTCTTTTTCTATTTCCCTGACCTAATAATCTTGAAATAAGTGAACTTGCTCCTACTCCAGTACCAACACCTAAAGAAATAAGAATCATCTGTACTGGAAATGATAATGATAGGGCTGAAAGTGATTCTGTTCCTATTCTACCTACATATATACTATCAATTATATTGTAAAGTGCCTGAATTAACATCCCGACAATAGCAGGGGCAGAAAGTTTAATTAATAATGAGCTAATTTTTTCTTTCCCCAATCTATCGGATTTTTTTCTAGCCTGCATCTAATACCTCCTTACAGATAAAACTTAATAATCTAAACTATCTATAAATTTATTCTTTTTCATTATAAGGGATATAGTATTAGATATCAACAAAAAACCGACAGCTATTTATAAAACTGTCGGTTAGATTTTATATATTCTATTATTTCATAATTTTTATTATTCAAATTCTGATAATAAATTAACCATTTCAATTAAACTTTCAGCTGCTTCATAACCTTTGTTACCAGACTTTGTTCCTGCTCTAGAAATTGCCTGTTCTATTGTGTCAGTAGTTAATACACCAAAAATCACTGGCAGATCTGTATCAAGACCAACTTTTGCAACACCCTTGGCCACTTCAGAAGAAACATAGTTAAAATGAGGAGTTTCCCCTCTTATAACTGCTCCCAGACAAATAATACCATCATATTTATCACTATTTGCCATTTTTTGAGCAGTCAGTGGTATTTCAAAAGAACCAGGTACCCAGGCCACTTCTATATCCTCTTCTTTTACACCATGTCTTTTTAGACCATCTAAAGCTCCATCAAGTAATTTGCCAGAAATAAATTCATTAAATCTTCCATTAATTATACCCACTTTTATATTTTCACCAGTTAACTTTCCTTCATAAACTTTTGTCATCTTAATTCCACCCCATTTTAATTATTTTTATCTAAATCAAGCAAATGTCCTAACTTATCTTTTTTGACCTGCAAATAAAACTCATTTTTCTCATTAGGATCTATTTCCAAAGGAACTCTTTCAGTAATTTCTAAGCCATATCCTTCCAGACCTACAATTTTGCGAGGATTATTAGTAAGAAGTCTTATAGAACTTAAGCCTAACTCAGAAAGAATCTGGGCTCCAATCCCATAATCTCTTAAATCAGCGTCAAAACCTAATTGACGATTAGCCTCAACTGTATCATAACCTTCATCCTGAAGTGAATATGCCTTTATTTTATTAGTAAGTCCAATCCCTCTTCCTTCCTGGCGCATGTAAACTAAAACTCCTTCACCTTCATCATCTATAAGCTGTAGAGCTTTAGCAAGCTGTTCACCACAATCACAGCGAAGCGAACCAAAAATATCTCCTGTAAGACATTCAGAATGAACTCTTACTAATACATCTTCTTTACCCTCTACATCTCCTTTTATTATTGCTACATGTTCTTTGTCATCTAATTCTGTACTAAAAACTTTTATATGAAATTTACCAAATTTAGTTGGAAGTTCAGCTTTAGCTTCCTGATTAACCAGATTATCCTTTTTCTTGCGATATTTTATCAAATCAGCAATACTTATTAATTTCAAATTATGTTTTTTAGCAAATTCTTTAAGTTCAGGCAGACGGGCCATTTTACCATCTTCTTTAATAATCTCACAAATCAAACCTGCTTCTTTTAATCCAGCTAATTTAGCAAGATCAACTGAAGCTTCTGTATGACCTGCTCTTCTGAGAACTCCACCATCTTTAGCTTCAAGCGGAAAAATATGACCAGGTCTTTTAAAATCTGATGATCTACTATCTTCATCAACCAGCTTATTAATAGTTAAAGCTCTTTCTTCAGCAGAAATTCCTGTTGTTGTATCTTTATGATCAACTGAAACTGTAAAAGCTGTATTATGAGAATCAGTATTTTCTTTTACCATCTGGGGCAGGTCAAGCTCATCTATTCTATCTTTTGTTAAAGGAACACAAACCAGACCTCTGGCCTCTTTAATCATAAAATTTACATCTTCAGTAGTAGCTTTTTCTGCTGCCATCAATAAATCGCCTTCATTTTCTCTATCTTCATCATCAACAACAATAACCATTTTACCTTCTTTTATATCTTTAATTGCTTCTTCAATATTATCCAAATTTATCACCTCTTTTATAGAAATCCATTTTCTTTTAAAAATTCTTTATCAAGACCAGAATTTTTATTATCATCTTTTTTATCTGTCATTCCCATTTTACCCAGCATTTTATTTACATATTTACCTATTATATCAGCTTCAATATTTAAAACTGATCCTACTTTTACATCTTTTAAATTAGTTTCACTAACTGTTTCTGGTATTAATGATACTATTAAAGATTCCTCTTTCAATTTATAAATAGTAAGACTTACCCCATTTAAACTTACTGAACCCTTTTCCACCATATACTGCATTAAGTTATCATCTATAGCTAATTCCACTAATTTAGCATTATCCTCTTTTTTAATATTTAAAACCTTACCAGTTCCATCAATATGACCGGTAACAATATGTCCTCCCATAAAACTATCAGCTTTCACAGCCTGCTCAAGATTAACAGGATCTCCTCTTTGTAAATTACTTAAATTAGTGGCATTAAGAGTTCCTGGCATTACATCAGCAGTAAAACTACTTGCAGTATTTTTTACAACAGTCAAACAAACACCATTAACGGCAATACTATCACCATTTTTTATACCTTCCAGTACCTTATTTGCAGAAATCTGTAGTTGATATTTATTTGAACTGGAAATCTTTCTTTTTAATTCTCCAGTTTCCATTACAATCCCGGTAAACATTAAATATCACCTTCTTTTTTACGGTAACCTTTAATTAGAAAATCTTTCCCTACCTTTTCCATCTCATAATCTTTTATTTTAATAGCATCCTCCATCTTAAGAGGGCCATCACCATCAAAAACAGTTATTCCATCATTACCACCAAAATATTTTGGAGCTATGAAATTATAAAATTTATCAACTAGCTTTTCTTTTAAAAAAGAATGATTTACTTTTCCCCCTCCTTCTATTAAAATACTACTTATTTTTCTTTTATGTAATTTTTTTAATAATCTTTTTAAAGGAATATTTCCATTTTCATTAATTTTTAGAGATAATAACTCAACATTTTCTTTTTTCTCATAAAATTTCTTTTTAGCAGCATTTACCTGATCACCATGAACAATAAGTGTTTTAGCCTCAGAATTCTGAATTATAATCTTTGCATCCTTAGGAGTTTTTAATTTTGAATCAAGTATAATTCTCAATGGATCTTTTCCCACAATATTTTCAGGTCTAGCAGTTAAGCTGGGATCATCGCTTAAAACAGTATTTATGCCTACTAAAATCCCATCAACTTTATGACGAAGCTGATGGCCATATAATCTTGCTTTTTCTCCTGTAACCCATTTAGAATTTCCAGTAGATGTAGCCAGATAACCATCTATAGTCTGGGCAGATTTTAAAATTATAAAAGGATTGTCAGATGTAATATATTTTAAAAATATTTCATTGAGTTTTTTGGCCTCTTTTTCAAGTAATCCAACTTCAACTTCAATCCCTTTATCTTTCATCATTTTAAAACCTCTACCGGCGACTTCAGGATTGGGATCCTGCATAGCTGCCACAACTCTTTTTACTCCTGAGTTAATTATTTTCAAAGAACATGGTGGTGTTTTACCATGATGACTGCAGGGTTCTAAAGTCACATAAATAGTACTCCCCCGGGCCATTTTTCCAGCTTCATCAAGAGCATATACCTCTGCATGAGGACCACCATAATACTGATGATAACCCTCTCCAACTATTTCACCATCTTTAACCACTACAGCCCCTACCAGTGGATTGGGACTGGTAAATCCTTCACCTTTTTTAGCAAGTCTTAATGCTTTTTGCATATAAAATTTATCTTTTTTACTAAATTCCATTTCAACAAAACACCCCTTTATACAGCAAAAAACCCTTCCAGCAGGGGAAGGGTTTAAATTCATTATAAAATAAAAGTTAAGATTAAACTTCACTTATATTTTAAACTAACTCTCTTCCAGACTATACTGTCGGTTTTGGAATTTAACCAAATCAATCAGATGAAAAATCTGATTCGTGGACTTTACCACCGGTTAGGAATTTCACCCTTCCCCGTTAGTTTTTTATTATTTAATTTTTTTAAGTATACCATTTTTTTTAATTAAAGTAAAGAATAAAAATTTTAAAAAACCTGATTTCCCTGATACCAATTGATAAATTCATCTAAAAATTCATCATCCAAAAATTCAAGATAAACAAAATATTCTTCATTATTATTTGTTTCAATTATTAATTTTCTACCTGGTAAATTATACAGAGAATCATCAATTTCTTCAACCTTTTTTGAGGCAGGTATCTCAAATTCTTTACTTAAAAAAGCATCAAAACTTATACTTTTTATATTAAAACGTTCTACCATAACTTCTTTTTCTTCTTTTTCGATTACAAAATACATCTTAAGATTTTCTAAAATTATCTTCTCATACTTAATTTTGAAAAAACTCATAATTGTCGGCAAAGTGTCAATAATAAATAAAATTGCAACTGAAATATAAACAGCCCAGACTAATATAGTTTGTAATAAAATATCTCTTGCCATTAATATATCAAATAATATTCCAGCAATAAGAACTAAGATAATCTTAGCTATTTTTTTAAGTAAAAAGATTTTATGATAACTATATTCTTTCTCCATAGCTTGCCCTCCTGCATTCTTGTATTAAATATTAGTATCTATATAATTATTTTTGCATAAATGCTTATTTTCCTGCTTAATTATTTATTTCATTAATTATTTTCTAAAATAATAGCTATCGGGAAATATATCTTTAGCTTTTTTTATATAATTTTCTACTATATTTTCATCTTCTTTTTTCTCATAAAGTTTGGCCAAATAATAATATGAAATAAAGTTATCTATTTTTTGGTCACTATTTAAAGCCTTATTGAATGCCTCTTCACTTTTATTAATATCTCCTCCACCTATTTTAGGAGCCTGAAGATATATAATTCCAAGAGAATTATAGGCATTATAATTTTCTTTATCTAATTCTATTGCTTTATTAATCAAATCAAATGTTCTTTGCCCATTACTTATTGCATAAAAAGCACCTTTATTATTTAAAAGACGAATATAACTTTTTCCTGCTAAATTATAAATATCACTTTTTTCTTCATATTCCATTGCTTTTTCAGCTGATTTTTGGGCTGATTCATAGTAATTAATTGCCTCTTCTTTTTTATCTTGAATATCTGCAATTTCTCCCAGTATAAAATTGCTTTTCCCTCTATAATAAAATTTTTCATAATTATCATCCATATTATTTAATTCACCAATTAAATTATTTAACTTTGCTTCTAAATCAGCTAAAGAAGTTTTCCCTCGAAAAAAATTGAGCTCTACTTCATTATAGTTTTTTTTCAAATTATTATCAATAGCTTTAACCCCAAATTGGCCGCTGCCCAAAAAAACAATTATAATCACTAAAAACAAAATTGTATTTTTTCTCATAAAATTAGCTCCTAACATTATTGAAATTCTGTTAATAAATCCTCCATATTAGAAGGGTCAATCTCTCTATTACTTATTATTTCATCATTATCAAGCCAGGGAAAATGATCTCTAAATATTTCTCTTTCATCTTCATAAAATACTCCAATAGGAATCTCATCTCCCCAGATACCTGCTTTACTAAAAGCAGCCTCAATATCATTTTTATCATGATTATCTAATTTTTTTACTCTCTCACTATACCATTTATAAGTATTAATTTTATTAAAAGATACACAGGGTTGTAAAACATCCACTAAAGCATAGCCTCTATGTTTAAAAGCCTTTTCTATCATTTTAGCAAGATGTTCACGATCTCCCACAAATGACCTGGCTACAAAAGTGGCTCCTGAAGATAAAGCAATTCGCAAAGGATTAAGGGGTTGAGCAGTTACTCCTTCAGGCTGCACATCAGTCCTCATATCTGTACCACTCGTTGGAGAAGCCTGACCTTTTGTTAAACCATAAATTTGATTATTATGAGCAAGATGGACAATATCTAAATTCCTTCGCATATTATGAAGAAAATGATTACCACCTTCACCATAACTACAACCATCTCCAGATTCAACAATAACTTTTATCTCTGGATTTACTATTCTCATCCCAACAGCTGGAGGTATAGCTCTACCATGAAGGCCATTATATCCATTAATTTTCAAAAAATGAGGCATTTTAGCCGCCTGACCAATTCCTGTAAACATAACTACATCTTTATAAGACAAATTCATTTTATTAAAACTTTCTTTTAAAGTTTTACGAAGAGGAAAATTCCCACAACCTGGACACCAGCTAGTAATTTCTCTCTCTTTAAACATCATTAACCACCTCATCCATTATTCTTTCATATATTTCATCTCCACTAAATGGGCGACCACTATATTTTAAAATTTTATTTTTAATTTTAATCTGTAATTCGCTACCGATCAATCTTGAAAATTGACTTTTTGCATTGTTTTCAATGACTATTTTCTTAACATCTTTTTCTGCCCAATTTTTAAGCTTAGTTTTGGGTAAAGGCCAGATATCATTAAAAGAAAGAAAACCGACTTTAATGCCATTATTTATTAACTTATTAGTTGCTTCTAAAATAGGACCATAAGTAGAACCCCAGCCAATTAAAAGATAATCAATATCTTTTTCACCATAATACTCAGCTTCTTTTAAATCTTCATCTATTAACTTATTTAATTTATTCTCCCTTTTATTAATCATCTCATTACGAAGTTCTATATCCTCAGTTACCCTTCCATATTCATTATGTTCATGACTATCAACAAGAATTGTATCATTTTCTAAACTACCTGGATAAGCTCTTGGAGAAATACCATCAGCTGTTAATTTATATCTCTTATATTCATCTTCATTTTCTTCACTATTAAAATATAGATTTCTCTTCACTTCCAGTTTATCTAAATTTATTTTTTTAATATCACTACTGGAATCAGCTAAAAATTGATCTGAAAGGATAATAACCGGTATTTGATATTTTTCTGCCAGATTATGAGCACGAAAAGTTTGATAAAATGCATCTTCCTGATCTTTAGGAGCAATAACCATCATTGGAAATTCACCCTGAGATGAATTAATGACAAAATTAAGATCACCCTGAGAAGTACGAGTAGGTAACCCGGTTGCCGGTCCAGGTCTCTGCACTTCAGCTATCACCAGAGGAATTTCACCTACTCCTGACATTCCAAGTCCTTCATTCATCAAAGCAAATCCTCCACCTGAAGTACCAACCATAGCTCGACCACCACCATAAGCAGCCCCCAGGGCCATATTAATCGCCCCCAATTCATCTTCCGCCTGCTCAACTGCTATTGACAATCTTTTTTGATGAGTGGCAAGATAATTCAAAATCCCGGTAGATGGTGACATCGGATAAGCAGCATAAAAAGAAACTCCAGCTGATGCTGCTCCAAGACCTACAGCCTGATTACCATCAAGATAAAGTCTTTCTTCACTTTCATCAAATTCATTCATTTCCATATTTTCTATTCTTTCACAACTTTTATATCCTTTTTCTAATAATAAAAGATTATCTTCTACTTTATTTTTATCTCCAGCAAAATATTCATCAATAACTTTTTTAGCTTCTATTAAATCAAAACCAATAGTTTGCAAAAAAGCCCCAATAAATACTGAGTTCACACCTTTAGAATTAATCTCTTTGGCAATTTCTTTTGCCCTAACTAAAACTGAATTTTTTATATCTTCTACTTCCCTCTCTGCTAATAAAATCCCTTCATTTTTAAGATCTCCTAGATGATTTTCAATTGTTTCCTCATTTAAAGCCATTATTAGGTCCAGATCATCTTTTGGACCTTTTACTTCTTCATCAGAAAATCTTATTTTAATAAAATTATGTCCACCTCTAACCCTGGACATATAATCTTTTGTAGTAAAGATATGATATTTATTTCTAAAAATAGTTTTTCCTAATAGATAAGCAGTTGTTTTTAAACCCTGACCTGCTTCACCACCAATTAATATATTATAATCCAAGTATATCACCTCTAGTATTTTTTATTATATAAAAATTATGCCGACAGAATAAACTGCCGGCATTCTAAATTGATTTTAAAATGGTGCAAATCCCTGTTCATTCCACCAATCTTCTTTTAGCATATCATATTGAGTCTCAAAATCTCTTAAATGTTGATATTCCCAATCAACTAAAATTTCATACAATTCTTTTGCCTCTTCATTCTCTGTTTTTTCTGCAGCTTCTTTATAAAAATCTATAGATTCTTTTTCCATTTTTATACCAATACTAAAGACTGATAAAGCCATATCACCTTTTTCTTTGGAAACATTTTCCCAGCTGAATATTTGAGGAGAATCGGGAGGTGTTATATCAAAAATACTCAATTCCTTATCATTTTCACCTTTCATTTTTTCATAAAGCTCTTTTAGATATTTAATATGTTCCAGCTCTTCATTAGCCAATTTCATAAAGGAATCTTCTTCTCCCTCACTATCACTCTGGGAGGCTGCCATTTTGTAAAATTGATAACCTTCATTTTCATTAATAATCGCCTTTTTGATAATTTCTAACTCTTTTTTATTCAAAAATATCCCTCCTCAAGTCAAATAAAATTACCTATCTATATATTAAATTAATCAAAAAAGTAGTAATTCCTTCTTTTATTAAAAAATTTATAATATTCTATCATTAATACATACAAAAAAACCCCACCTACTTCTTGAGTAGGTGGGGAAAATAACCTGTTTCTAGTACAGTTTTTTATAATTTAGTAACATTTTCAGCTTGTGGTCCACGATCGCCTTCAACGATTTCGAATTCTACTTCTTGACCGTCTTCTAGACTTTTGAAACCTTCTTCTT
>Ga0207714_1000695_pt1 | contig 22717 bp, 19 predicted proteins | sample PonA232FremontCA_2_FD_187270 | JGI IMG/M metagenome (GOLD analysis project Ga0207714, IMG submission 187270) | Marine sediment microbial community from Fremont, CA, USA - Pond A23 Sediment 2 (SPAdes) | ecosystem: Environmental > Aquatic > Marine > Unclassified | place: USA: Fremont, California...
TGCCGGTTGGATATTCCACGGCTCGACAGAGACGAGTTTTGAGTCGTGGATAGTTCCGTTGGGGTCGGTGAGGGATTGGTTGATAGTTTGGTCATCTGTATTGACCGCTGCCGCATTTATCGCGTCCGTGACAAACTCGCCGGCGGCCTCGTCCCAGCGGAGGACGACGCTGCCGTTCGAGTCGAAAACCACCCAGTCGCCGGACTCGGTGCCCACCGACGCGCCCGACGGCAGATCGAACGACTCCGAGGCCACCTCGTCGAAGGCGGCCGTCGGGTTCGTCGAGCGCCGCACGGCGGTGTCGTCGTTGGTGTCGGCCAGCGCCACCAGGAGCGACACCGCGGCGGGCTCGTCGCCGCTCGTGTTGGCCTCCACCGCGGCCTGGTTCGGCTCGGCGGGGTTGACCGTCAGCCACACGTAGTTGACCGCGGCGTCTGCGAGCGCCACCCCCGAGACCGCGTCGGCGTTTACCGCGTACGAGACGGGGCCGTCCCAGGTGCGGTTGTAGTCTCCGTTGGAGTCCTGGACCTCGGCGCCCGACTCGTCGAGCAGGTGTGCCGTTCCCGCCGTGAGGTCCACGAACGGGTTGTTGCCGCCGTCGCGCGTGACCGACGGCGAGAGCCCCTCCTCCACGAAGTCCGACGCGTTCGAGACGCCCGCCTGCCCCCCGAAGTGGCCGGCGCTGGTGAAGTCCGCGTTGCCGGCGTCCACCAGCCCCGTGCCGGGATCCTGCGGGAACACTATCGCGTTGGCGTCGACCATGTTATTGCACCTGCGGAATTTCGACGTTGTGCCGCACGATCAGCTCGTCCTGGTCTTCCGCCAGCACCGCGTCCGACATGGTGTCGCGGTGCTTCTCCGGAGCGGAGTCGCTGTCGGAGGCTTTCAGCGCCGACCCCGAGATGGTGACCGGCGTCGATATGTCGGCGTCCGCCCCCGTGACCGTGATCTCGACCTGTTGGGTCTGGTCGGTTTCGGTCGTGGTCCAGGAGGCGCGCGGGTCGCCGCTAACGGAGACGCGCGTTTCGGTGGCGCCGGTGTCGTCTATCAGCTCGATGTAGTCCCATGGGTCGGGCGCCGCCACGCCGGAGTTGACGGACGCGCGGAGTGTCTCGTACCCGCTCTCGTTGATTTCTGTCGCCATCCTTAGCGGAAGCGTTTGGGCGCCCGCCGGATTATGCGGGCGTCACCCGTCGCCAAGTATCTGCCGGTAGACGTCCACGTCGAGGTTCGCCTGGATGTGCCCCAGCGAACCGCTGGTGACCTCCACCGTGTTGAACCGGCCGGGGTCGAGCTTCCCGCGGAGGTCGACGGTCGCCTGGAAAGGCCCGGAGCCGTCCCCCAACGACGCTCCCTGGGAGGCGCCGTTGACTAACACGTCGCAGTCCAACGGGTATTCCGAGAACTGCAATATACCGGGCTGGGGGTCGTGGGTGTGTTCGCCCGCTTCGTTCCTGGTGGTTGTCGAGTCGAAGTATCCGCCCCCGTCGTCCGTCGTGTCCGACTCGAAGTACCCGCCGCCGTCCTCGGAGGTGGTCGTTTCAGTTTCGTCTTCATTAACGTCTACCGATGTGGAGTTTTGTGGCCTATCGTAACCGTGTCTATGACCGTCCGCTAATTCTGTTTCCGCTCCAAGTTCAAACGGGATTATGTGACTATGCTGCGGGACTCCATACGTCACGTCGTGGTCGTGGTCGGGGATGTTGACCGAGAAGCCGTGGTCGTGGTCGGGGATATCCACGGTGAATTCGTGGCTGTGGAGGCCGCCGTTCGAGGCGGCGCCCTGCGAGTAGGCGCGGTACGGCAGCCCGATCACCCGCAGCTTGACCCGGTGCTCGTACCGCACCTCGTCCGGATAGTAGAACTGGAACTCGTAGCTGTTGGAGGCGTTCACCGGTTGGCGCCCGCCCCCGGCGGTCATCGTCACCGGCGACCCCTCGAAGGCCTTGTTGTAGCGGTCCCGGTCGCGCTGGAGGTCCGATGCGTTGGTTCGGGCGGTGTCGCGCACTCGGGCGTTGGTCGACAACACGCACTCGTAACGCACGCCGGACTGGTCGTCGATCCGCTCCCACTCGACCACGCGCAGGTCGGCGTCGATGCGGTTCTCCGGCTTTTCGACGCGGACGGTGTCCCCGAAACCGACGTCGACCCCCTTGACCGTGGCCTCGACCTCTATGTGCTTGTCGTGGGCCTCGCGCATCAGAGAGAGCCCCTCCGACTCCAGCGACCCGACGGAGGTGTCGTCCTTGTTGGACTCGGCGCTCCACACCTTCCTGTCGCCCTGCTCCCACGAGCCGAACGAGTAGTCGACGCGGTTCTCGTATGGGTCGGAGTCGTTGTCCGGGACGACGTTGACCTGCCTCTGGTGGGTGCCCTCGCCCGGCCCCAGCATCCGGAGGTGCGTGTACCGGGTGTCGCGCGATATCTCCTTGGGTTGTATCTCGCCGTCTATGTTGTTGTTGGCGGCCGACAGGACGACTTCGGAGGTGCGGTCCTCCCCGACGCGGCCCACGAAGTCGACCGTCTTGTCCGCGTTGTACAGCAGCTCGTTCGAGGACGAAGAGGCCACCGTGCGTATCCACTTGGCGGGGGAGGCGTGCGGGAACACGAACGACAGGCCGTTGTCGGCGCTGGTTACGGTCCCCTCCGATAGCTCGTCGACGAACGAGAGCCCCTCCGACACCAACTCGCCGTCGCCGGCGTTCTCGCGCCGCACCGGCTGCACCGGCTCGGTCTCCTCGGCGTACGCCTCGAAGCTGTCCACCACCAGCTCGACGACCGAGCCGGAGGCGCCCTCCACCGACCGCAGGAGCCCGCCCGCGATGTCCTCGCCGCCGACGGACACGTATACCTCGTCGGCGTCCTCTTCGAGCGCGGTCGCCTCGGCGGCCGGCCGCGGCACGAACGCGCGCAGCATATACGGCGAGCCGAACTCCCTGGCGAGGCGGTGCGAGACGTGCGGCATCGAGTCCGCGGTCCCGTCGGGCCGCTCGACGCGGACCTCCCTCGACACCATCTACTTCACCACCCGGCCGGAGTCGTATTTGTCTTCGGCGCCCTGCACCGCCCTGAGCAGCTCGCGCTCGCCGAGCTTCACGACGACGTCCCCCGACGAGCGCCGCAGCTCGCTGACCACGTCGTCCATCTTCGATTCGAGCGGCGACAGGTCCACGGACTCGCGCGCCCGGCGGTCCCCGGAGCGGTCCCCGCCGCCGGTGTCCGACAGGGCGTCGCCGAGCTTGCTGAGCGGGATGACCGCCTCCGGGCCGGCCTCGCCTATCAGCGCGCGCGTCGGGCCGGTCACCACGCCGCCGGAGGCGAACGGGAACCAGCCGCTCCCGCCGTCCCCACCCGACCCAGACCCGCCGCCCACCCCGATGGCTCCCTTGACATACTCGCCCAGGTCGACGCCCGTTATCAGCCTCGTCCACGGCGGTTCGCTGATGAAATCCCACGACAGGGGGTCCACCCACGAACCCCACGACAGCTGGTCGAGGAACCCTCCCCACACCAGCGGGTCGAGCCAGATGTCCCACGACACCTCGTCTATCCACGAAACCCATTTGAGTTCCGAGACGTATTCGCCCCACGCGACGCGGCCGATGAACTCCGCCCACCCGGTCCAGTTCATTAGGCTGCCCCACCTGACCTCCGGGATGTATCTGGCCCAGCTGATGGCGTTGGCTTTCTCTATGAACGCGTCGGCCACACGCCCCGCCTCCGCGCCCAGCCTGGAACCGACGGCGGTTCCCCCCAGGGCGCCCACTACGCCCCCCGCTATCGCGCCCCCCGTTCCGCCGACCGCGGCGCCGATGGGACCTCCCACCAGGGTCCCCAGCAGCCCGCCGGCCTTGGCGCCCGCGGCCGCGCCGCCCACCGCGCCGACGCCCAGTCCGAACACGCCGCCGGCGCGTGCGCCCGCCCTCTCGGTTCCGGTGGCGCCCCCCTCGCCGACGTCGAATCCGGCTTCCGACGCTATTGCCACCGACAACCCCTCTTCCTGGGTAAGTTCGACCCAGTCCCGCGAGAACATAAGCAGCCCCATGGCCATCGGGCGTAACAGGGTGCTCAGAAACCGCCCGAACGGCCGGAAGAACATGTTCATCGCGGAGCCGAACAGCTCGTTGGTCTGCTGGAGCGCGGGCGAGGCTTGTTCGAGCCGGCGCGCCACCGAGCCCAGCGCCGACGCCATTCCCAGCGCGACCGCGCCGCCGAGCGCCACCTTCATCATCCCGCCGGACGTCGCCAGCCCGCTCAAGAAGCCCTCGCCGGCGCCCGGCCCGCCGGCGCCGGCCCCGGACACCCTCGTGAACGCGGGCTCGGGGCCGCCGACGCCGAGTCTCTCGGCGAGCCCGTCCACTGACTCGCCGAGGTTCATACCACCGATCTCGACCTCGTCGAGCTTGTCTTTGACGCCCGAAACGTCCACGTCCGGACGCAAGTCGTCGATCTCCTCCATGGCCTCCTCGACGTCTTTGCCGGCGTCGTCGAGGGCGCCGCTGTCCACCTCCGGTTTCAACAGCCCCTTTATGCCTATCGAGTCGCCTCTCCTCATGTGGTTAGCTTTTGGTCCCTTCTACGAGCTCTAATGAGTACTCGGTCTGGTTGGCGGCGCCGGCCTCCAGGTCCGAGTCGTAGGAGTCAACCATTACCGACAGTTCGTGCCCGGGGAACGGCGACGAGTAGGTGTAGGTCTCGTCGACACCGGCACGCGACTTTATCTCGTTGTCGAAGGCGAGGCGCTCGTCGGCGCTGCCGGTGACAACTCCGGTTATCGTGACGTTGCGCACCACGCCGCCGTTGCTGTATATTAGGTTTTCGCCCGGGTCGTCCGCCAAAAGCGTTTCGACCTCGTTGATCTGTTGCCTCTTGGACTCGCGCAGCTCCCGGAGCCGGCCCAGGCCGACGCCGTCCAGGGACCACTCCGACCCCGGGTCCGCCTCCAAGACGGTCTCGTTGGCGGATACCATCACGCCCTCCCCCCGCCGCGCCGTCGCGTTCCAGGTGGCGAACGCCCGCTCCCCGCCAGACACCGACCAGCCGGCGTCCTCGAACACGACGTTGATGGGGTCCATGCCTCGCACGCCGTGCTCGATGGTGTGGCCCTCGCCCTGGGAGCCGTTGACCGTCGCCATGAAGCGCTGGACCCATTCGGCGACGGCGGTGTGGGGGTCGTCCGCGTAGTCTGGGTCGGCGGACAGCGACCCGCCGGACACCTGCCCCGTCCACTGGAACCTCTCCTGTTGGGTCATCGACACCAAGAACGCCTCGTCGGAGTCGAAGGTCACGAACGGGGTCACGTCGACCATACCGTCGGTCGAGTCGTTGTCGGTCTGGATGTTCCGGAGGGTGTACTCGTGCCCGTCCTGGGTGGTTACGTCTACGCTGGCCATGTCATCCTATGTCTATGTTGTCGACGCCCTTTATCACGCCCTCCGCGACGATCTCGGCCTCGATGCCCATGGCGCCGCCGAGCCCGGGCTCGGGGTTGTCGGGGTCGGTCAGCAGCGCCATGTCGCGAAGCGGTATCTCCCTGGTCGGGCGGCCGGACCGCAGGAACATCAGCCCCGCGAGCTCCTGTAGGCCTCCAGCGCCTCCTGGGGAGACGAGTTTCCCAGGTCGGCGTCCACCCCGGCCATCGTCTTGTCGTTGAGCTCTTCGAGGAGCCACTCGCCGACGCGGCGCGGTAGCTGCGACAGCGAGTCCGGCGCCCCGCCCGGCACGTCGACGGCGCACCTGTCGAGCATCTCCGAGACGCCGAAGACGCTGTCGCGTATCTTGGTGCCGCGCTTTTCGGCCTCCTCGGCCAGCGCCGCTGAACGGCCCTGGATGTATAAGGCGTCCTCGGTGGAGGGCTCGCGGAAGACGATCTCGTAGCCGTCCCAGTCGGTGTCCTCGACGAACGCCTTGATGCGCTTTTTGGTCGCCTCGATCTCGGCGCGCTCCTGGCGCAGCTCGGCGAACTTCTCCTTGAAGGCGTCGGGACACTCGGGGTCCTCGAAGCCGCCGTTGTACTCGTCCGCCTTCTCCATTAGGCGCTTTTCGGCCTCCGCGTTGGCGTCGAGGTCCTCTTGAAGGGACGCGGGCGCGGCGGAGACGTCGATGGGGTATTCTTTGAGCATGGTCGCCTAGAGCGGGGTCTGGGTCGGGTTCTCGGCCTCGGCCACGACGCCGGTCGGCTGGTCGGTCACGTCGTTTTCTATGTCGCTGTCGGGGTCGCCGGTGTTGCTCACCGAGAAGTCGTTCGGCATCGAGTCGGTGAAGGCGTATTCGAGGTACTCGCGGTCGGCGCCCGACTCGCCGTTGTGGGCCGACACCACTATGTCGTTCCGGTCCGCCGCCCCGGAGTCCGTCTCGCCGGCGCCCCCGAGGAACCGCGAGATGTCCTCGTCGTCGGAGCCGTCCCGGGTGGTCGTGTGGTCGACCGTGAGGGTGCGCTGTTTCGGCGAGAAGTCGACGGGCTCCTCGCTGCCGATCTCCAAGACCGGGTCGGTGTTGTTCGAGATGGTGATCCCGAGCGACTGGACCAGCCGCCGCCCGCTGCCGCCGAGCTGGATGTCGGCGTGGGCGAACGTGGCCGCCTGGGCGTCGTCGGAGACCTGCTGTTCGAGCTCGGTCGGGGTGTTCTGTTCGAGGCGGCTGTAGGCCCCGTCGAGCGAGACCGTGATGTTGCCGGGCACGTTGATGTTGATGCTGGCGTTCTCGACGTAGGCGCCCGCCAAGTAAAACTCCTCGCCGGAGCGGGTGTTGCCGGTGACAATCCGCATCGAGGAGGGGTCCTCGCCGTCCCAGGTGTGGGTGTAGGGCGCGTCGGAGCCGCTCGTGGTCGGTGTGTCGATGATCGCCTCGTTCCACCAGGGGTTCCCGATAGAGAGGACGAACTCGACCGAGAACGTACCAGAGAACTGCTGCTCGATGTACTCGGCGACCTCGCGGGAGCCGGGGTCGAACAGCTCGACGGCGTTGCGGGACCCTTGTAGCGTGTTGAGGGTCGCGTCTTTGCCGAACGCCTTCGGCTCGCTGTCGTTGGGGTCCTGCTTGAAGCCGTTGTCCTCCCAGTAAAATATAAGTGTGCTGTGCGCGCCGGTTTGGATTCCTGATTTTGCCATGGTGGGTGTGGTCGCCGCCGTGCGCGCCGGCGGCCCTCCGTCGTGGCGGCGGTTTTGTGCGGGTTTCGCCTAATGGTCGCCGCCGAACCGGCGCCCGCACGAGCGGCACACGCCGGTCTCGGAGCCCACCTCGTAGCGCACCTCGCCGCCGCAGGGACACTCCTCGGGCCAGCCCCGCCCGCCTCCGCCGCCGGCGTCGCCGCGCTGGTCGCCCGCCGGCCGCGCGTCGCCGCTTTCGTTCCCGCCCGACCCAGACGGCGGCTCGCGGTCCGGAGCGGCTCCGTCGGCCGTCGCTTCCGCTACGGAGAGCGTCATCTGCGCCAGGTACGACGCCATGGCCGCCGCGCCCGCCTTGTAGGCGTTCCACTCGGCGTCGGAGTAACCCTCCGGCCGCCTGATGGACGTGTGGGTCGGGTCCGGGCCGTCCGCCATCACTCGACCCCGAACATCTTTTGGGCGCGGACGCTGAATTCGATGCGCCACTCCCCGTAGAAGTGGTTGATGCCGGTCATCCCGCTCTGGTCGCTCCAGACGGCGCCCTCGACGAGGTCCCCGCCGCCGGAGTATATCCGGTTGTTCTCCAGTATCCGCTTGATCTCGCCCTTCACGCCGCCGTACTGGCCGGCGTCGCCCACGCCGTTGAACCGCGTCAGCGAGGGGTATTCGGTGTCGGGGGCGCCGTCCCCGACCGACCGGGCGGTCCGGATCTCCGCGTTGATCACGGAGTCGACACTCTCGTGGTGGTACCCGGCGTCCATGGGTTCGCGGGTCTCGTCGCCGCCGTCCACCACGTTGACGTGCGAGGAGCCTCGCAGCCTGATCTTGGAGCGCTTTTTCTCCATGTCGATGGGCGGCATCGGCACCTCGTACTCGCGGTCGGGGTCGGGGCCTCCCTCGGCGCCCGTGCGGGGGTCCCACTCGTCCTTGAGCCGCTCGTAGACCCACAGCCGGCTCACGAGTTTACAACCTCCTCGCGGAGTCGCGCACGTACCGCAGCGGCTCCGTGCCTGGGTGCATTATCTCCTTGAAGAACACCGTCGGCCAGGACGATTCGAAGACCTCGTCGAACGTCTTGCCGGTGTCGCCGAACTCGACGCCCTCCATCTCGGGCCACTCGAACGCCAGGTAGTCGGCCTCGTCGGCCTCGATGGGGTGCGGGTCCGTGCCGTACTCGAATATCGCCGCGGCGAAATGCGGGTAGTGGAACGCCCAGCCGCCCTCGGCCTCGTCCCAGCCGGTCCACACCGACCCCTGCACCAGCGGGAACACCTCGTAGCCCTCTTCGTCGCCGCGCTCCAGAAGCAGGCGGTCGGCCTCGGAGTGCCACTCGCGGGCGGTCCGCTCGGTCGCGTCCCTGGCGGCGACCTCCAGCTCCTCGATATCCATGTCTGTTTCTGCGTCCATGTCTGGTCATACCATGTGGGCTTCGGCGCGCCTGGCCGCTTCCCGCTCGAACTCCTTGTTCCACTGCTCGCGCTTGTCGCTGTGCGAAAGCCCCGCGTCGGCGTCCACGAGTATGTCGGTCCAGTCGTCGTAGGTGATCATCTCGCAGGCCACCCCGGCGGCGACCGCCTCCCTGACCGGCAGCGGGCAGTAGTGAACGGTGTCGCCGGCGTCGTGGGCCTGCGCGTCCGTGGCCCGCACCCCGCGCGAGACGCCTGTGAGCTCCTCGGCGCCGTGGTCGGCCCCCGAGAACCGCGCGTACTCGGAGCCGCCGAGCGTCACGAGCCCGTGGGCCGGCAGCCGGGAGGCGTCCTCCACTGGCAGGACGCCGCCGGAGTCGTCCACCGACCCAGACAGGCGCGTCTCCCCGCCGCGGCCGCGGTCCCCGCCCAGCGAGCCGTACCGGTACGACACCCTGATGTTGCGGTCCTCGATCTCGCGGTTCCACCTGGCGGGCGTCCTGAAGCCGGCGTATATCCTGATCCACCCCTCCGGGTAGTTCGCGCCGTAGCGGTCCCCGGCCTGGTCGGTCACGTCTCGCCAGTTGTTCCGGCCGGTGCGGACCTCCAGCGAGTCGCCCTTGTCGGGGTCCAGCGGCAGCACTTCTCGGTGGTCCAGCCACACCTTCACGCCGCGCCGGAACTTGTCGTAGTCCTCGCCGTGGTACTCGTAGGTCTCCTCGGCGTCCGGGGAGCCCACCCGCGTCTCGCGCCAAGCGTGGCCGGTCTTTTGCTCGAACTCGTTGGACTTGTTCTCTATCGCCGCCTCGTATTTCTGCTTGGGGTTTCGGCTCTGCAGCTCCTGCTCGAAGTCCGACGGGTCTGTCGTCGGGTCGAACCGCCGCAGCACGTCCTCGAACAGGCAATATGGGGTATTCATGTCACGACGTGTAGACTATGGCCACCAATACCTTGTTGCGGCCTCGCAGGATCAGCTCGACGTCGTCTACGGACGTCACGCCCCCGTTGTCGTCGAGCCACGCCTGGATGACCGATTCGATGTCGCCCTTGTTCCGCTCGGCCTCGACCACGTCGACGCTGTCGGGCATGGGTTACTACAGCTCGCCCCCTTGTTCCGCTGTCGAAAGCTTGCGGTCGACCTCGTCGTCGGGTTTGCCGGACAGGAACGACGCGAGGTCGGTCTGGCCCAGGTGCGAAACGCTGTCGACGCCCTCGTCTTCGAGGAGCGAGTCGATGTCGTCGTAGCTGTTGGCGGCCTTGATCAGCACCGAGCGCGTGTAGGAGGTCTCCAGCTTCTCCTTGCGGCGGTCTTTTGGGTCGGGGCGGGACGCCTCCGCGTCGTCGGCCTCCTCGTCGTCGTAGCCGGCCACCCGGTAGAGCTTCTCGCGGAGGTCTTCCTCGTTGCCGAACCCGTCGATGCCGAGCTTTTCGATCAGGTCCTCGCGGATGCGGGCGTCGTAGCCCGGCCCCACGATCTGCTCGCTGATGTAGTTGCGCGACAACAGCTCCTCGGCGATGGTCTCGGGCGTGTAGTCGACGTCGAAGTCGGAGTGCCCCTCCCACCACCCCAGGAACCGCGATGGGATGTAGACGATCTTGGTCTCGCCGTCGGCGCCGCCCTCGTTGGGGTCGGGGCCGCGGAACGAGTCCAGCGCCGGGTAGCCGCCCTGGTCCCTCATCGCCTGGGTCGTGTACGTCGAGCGGTTGCCGGTGTAGGTCAGAGACACCATCACCAACTCCGCGTCACCCTCATGTTCCGCTTCGAGGTGGTTCGAGTTTGTCTTTATCGTCATCGATATTTGGTCCTCGTCGGGTCGTTTGCGCCGCTGACCGACGGTTGTTCGCCGCGAAAGAAAGTCGTTACCGCTGGCGGCCGGGTTATTCTTCGAGGTCGCGGATCTTGCCCTGGTGGTTGAAGCGGTGGCACTTGACCTCGTGGGTGATGCCGAGCCCCACTTGGTTGCGGAGGTTGCCCAGCGCCAGGGTGTTGGTCTGCTCGCCGAGGCCGGCGACCTCGGTGAACATCGGTATGTACGTCTCGACGCCGAGCTTCGGCGCCTGCTCGCCGGTGACCGGGTCCGTCATCATCGTCATGTCCAGCAGGAAGATCCGGCTGAGCGTGTCCGACGGGACGTGCGGTCCGACGACGATGGGGATGCCGTCGAAGTGCGAAATCTGGGTGTTTGTCCCGACGCCCCACCGGGTCTCGGCGCTGTCCTGGCCGCGGTCGCCCATCCCGCGTCCGCCGGCCTCGTGGCCGTCGAACCGGAACTCGGCGTCGCGGAGGTCCGACAGCACGCCGGCAGTGTCGCGCCCCGTGAACATGACGAGGTTCTCGCGCCGCGTGCCGTTGTCTTCGAGGTTCTGGACCGTCTCGTCGACGAGCCCCTTGGTGAGCTGGCGCGGCGTTCCGCCGTTGTGGTTGACGACCGCGTCGGCCCAGTTGGCCTCGTTGGTGCCGCCGGCCCCCGTGTCCGACCGGTCGATGTTGTAGATGCCGAGGTCGCCGGAGGCGAACGCGTTGCCGGCCGCGTCGGTGGCGTTGGCCTCTTCGTCCTCGCTGGCGACGACGCGGTCCAGCTCGACGAGGGCCGTCTGGTCGCCGTACTGGACGCCGCTGCCGGGGTCCGAGGACTCGACGGCGCGGGCGACGCCCTGCGTCTCGAAGGCCCGCTGGAGGTATTCCTCGCCGATTTCCGTGAGGTTTTCGAACGGGACGCCGTCCTGGATCTGCGAGAACAACTCCTGGAGGAGGGTGTTCTCGAACCGCATCGTGGAGTGTTTCGGCTGCGCCTCGACCTCGCGGGTGTCGAACGTGACCGGGGAGCCCCAGTCGCCGCCCTCCTCGGGCGTGGTCATGTCCGGCGGGTTGAACACCGCGCGGTAGGTGACCGGGCGGGGGCTGTTGATGTCGCGGGGCGCCTCGTCCGCGGGGATCTTCGGCATCATCCCGTACAGCGGCGTGCTGACGTTGACCTGCTGCCACAGCACCTCGCCGAAGACGCGGTTGTCCCGCCCGAGGTCGCCGCTCTGGAAGGTGGCCTTCTCCATGAGGCCGCCCTTGCCGAACATGCCGTCCATGGAGTCGGCCCAGTTGAATCCCGATGCCACCCGTCCCATCGCGTGCCCGTAGGGCACGCCTCCAGTAGCGCTCATTTCAGTTGTCCTCCTTTTTGGTCGCGAACCGGCTTTGGATCTCCGCGCGGTAGTCCGTCTGGTCGTTGCCCGACCCAGACGACGGCGACGGCGTCTTGCCGGTGGTCATCTTCTCGGCGACGCCCTCGGCGGCCGCCGGGATCGACTCCTCGATGGCTTCCTCGGCGGACTTGATGACCGCCTCGATGTCGTCCTCGGTCGCGAGCGACGAGTCGGGGAGCCGCTCGGCCATCTTTTCGGCCGCCGCCTCCGCCGCGGTCTCGGCGACCCCGTCTGCGTCGGCCTTCTGGCCGAGCTTCTCTTCGAGCGAGTCGAGCCGCTCGGCGACCGAATCCGATTTTCCGTCGGCGCCGCGCTGGAAGCCCATCCCTTCGAGCTTCTCCGCGAGGTCTTCGGCGGACTTGAGCTCGCCCTCCTGGGCTTCGGAGTCCATCTCCTCGTCCCCGCCGTACTCGTCGGGGGTGTGCATCGCCTTCGCGAGCACCTCGTGCTGGTCCTCGCCGAGCTCGTTTTTGACCTGTTCGAGCACGGCGTCGACGTCGGACTTTTCCTCGTACTCGTCCTCGTCGTAGCCGTCCCCGCCCTCTTCCATCTCTCCTTTGCTCTGTTCTCCGTCCGCCTCTTCGGACTTTTGGTCCGCGACCTCCTTGACGCGGTCCCAGAAGCCCTTGGTGTCCGCTTCTGTGGATGACATGTCTGTTGGTAGTTCCGATAGTATCCGCACGGCCGCATGGGTCGGGGAGACCGACCCGCCGAACGCGGCCTTGAACTCCGCGACGCCGAACCGCGAGTCGCCGTTTTTGATGTGCTCGTCGCCGCCGATGGTGGTCGAGTGCCAGTCGATGTCGTTAACCTCCTGGCCACGGCCGGTCTCGGTCCACTCTTTGCAGAAGACCGTCACCGAGAAGCCGGTCAGGTCGCCCGTGGCGGCCCCGACGCGGGTCTCGCGCGCGATCTCGCTGTCGTTGAAGATGTCGGCCACGATCCACACCTCGTCGTCCTGCACGCCGGTTTCGAGGGTGTCTCCCGCCTCGAATTCCAGCACCTCGTCTGCCACCACGACCTCGGCGTCCTCTTCGAGCGTGTAGGACCCCAGCGGCTCTCCCACCGGGATGTCTTTGTGGCGCCGCGAAATTATGCCGTCCTCCAGGAACGAGCCCATCTCGTCCTCGAACGCCTCCATCAGGATCTTCTGGGACGGCGAGTCGTCGTCGTACTGTTCCACGCTCGCCTTGCCGTATATGATGAATGTGTCGGCCTCCAACGCCTGCTTGAGACCCTCTCCGAGCTGGTCGTCGTCGACCAACGACCGCGTCCTCGTCTTGTCCGTGCCCGGTCCGCCCACGACACCGAAGGAGCCGCGGGAACCGTTGCTGGCGCCGACCGACATTCGAGTAGTACGGTTGTCCCGCTCTACGAAAAGTTCGTATCCGACGCGCGCAAAAGGCTACTCGCCGGAGCGGTGCCGCTCGATGAATTCGGCGGCCTTCTGGGTCGGGTCCTCCATCATCGAGTCCTCCGGGCCGCTCTCGCCCACGGGATCGAATACCATCCCACCGTCGGAGGACACGCCCGACGGTTCGAAACCCGCCTCCCTCATGTCCTCGACGGTGTCCGGACCGAGCCTCCCCCGCGCGGATATCGCCGACCCGTCGTGGTCGGGAGCGGCCGTGTAATCGAACGGGACGCCGGCGTCCTGGAGCGTCTCCTCTGCGGCGACGTTGTCTTTGTCTTGGGACGCGGCGTCGGTCGTTTCGTCGCCGGAAAACATGGCGCGGGTGCTGCCGTCGTCCTCCAGCTCGACGCCGCCCAGCGAGTACCCCGCGTCGGACATATCCTCGATGGTGTCCTTTTCGATGCCGGTGCCGCCGACGGTCGCCGATATACCGCCGTCGGCGTAATCAAACGCCACGTCGGCGTCCTGGAGCGCGGTCTCCGCGGCGGCGTTGTCGGTTCCGCCGCCCTCTCCGTCTCCGTCCCCGTCGCCCTCCGCGGCGCCTTCGTCCGCGTCGCCGGACCCGCCCCGCCCGACGCCGAACTCCTCGGCGACCGCGTCCACTAGCTCGGTCTCGTCGGCGTCCGTATCGAACGAGTCGGCGGAGACGACCTCTGAGACGGTGTCGTAGGTAATCTCGCCTGTGTTGCCGCGCACTTCGTCGGTGACCGCGTCCATCGCGGTGTTGACCTCGTCGGTCGAGGGCGGGTCGGGGTCGATCTCGTCGGCGGGGACATACCCCGTGTCGCCGTTTTCGAATTCCACCGGATATTGCTCCTCGCCGGACTCCGAACCGCGCGGGACCAGCGACTCGCCGGTAACCTCGGCGTTCATCTCGTCGCCGGTCATGGGGTTGGTTACGAGGTGGTCCTCGCCGACGCGGCCGTCACCGCCTCCGTTGGGCTCGTCCGCGGATCCGCCGCCGTCGCCGCCGCCACCGTTTCCCGGCCCAGACTCGCCGCCGTCTCCGCCGTCTCCGCCGGTCGACGGCGTTGTCGATACCTCGCCGGTCTCGCCCGCCTCTTGCACCATGTCGACCAGCTCCTGGACCATGTCGTCGGGGTTCTCCCGGGCGGACTCCGCGTCTCCGAACCGCTTGCCGACGCGGTCGGCGAATTCCCCGCCCATGCCGAGGTCCTCCGCCGCCGAGACGACGGACTCGGGGTCGTCCGCGTCGACCATGTCTTCGATGTCGTCGGCGTCGGCCGTCTCGCCGGGCGGGTCCTCGCCGTAGACGACCTCCCCGGAGTCGGGGTTTTGCCATCCGGAGCCGCCGCGCGGCCCCTGGTACGGCACCCACGCTTTCGAGGTCGCCCGCTCCGCCTTCTGCCTGAAAGCCTCCAAAAGACCAGTGTGTTCGTTTTCGTCGGGCATGCTTCAACGGACGCTTTGGCCCGGTGGGCGATGGCCCCCGGGACGGTCAGCGGCCCGCGACCGCGCTGTGGAGCATTTCGAGCAGGCCCGCGGCCTCCTCGGCCGGGTCGGCCTTCTCGGCCAGCTCCCATCCGCCGCTGCGGACGTCCCCGACTACGTGTATGACGCCGCCCATTCCTTCGTGGTGGGTGCACTCGTAGTAGAGCTTGTCGTGGCCGCTGTTCAGCCGAACGGTCACGACGCCGTTGCCGGTCGCGTGGTCGTTGTCGTCGGAGCCCTGCACCGAGACGCCGTCTTCGAGCGCTTGTATGTAGCCGCCGCCGCCCGGCTCCGTGGATATGTACATCGGGTGGTGTTCGCCCGTATCGACGTCAAAGGTCAGTTCCGAGCCGGCCTGGGCGACCACAGGCGGCGCCGGGCGGCCCTCTACGGCGAATACCGGCGCGTCGTCGGCCAGGCCCACCGACAGCGCGCCGCCCGGGGTCATCGCGCCGCCGCCGCCCCCGCCGGCGTCCAGGGCGCCCGCCTCTTCGAGCGCCTCGCGCAGCTCCGCCGGCGACTCGGCCGTTTCCCCAGGCGGCTCCCGGCTGTACTCTATGCGGCCGGTTTCGAGGTCTTTGTATCCCTCGCCGCCGCGCGGCCCCTCGTAAGGCACCCACAGCTTGGCCACGGCGCTCTCGGCGGCCTCCGACGAGGCGCCGGCGCCGCCCTCCATTATCTCGTCGAACTCGTAGTCTTGCAGCGCGGGGTGCTCCTCGACGGCGGTCTCGACCACCGCCTCCAGCAGGCCCTCGTCGACGCCCCGGGAGCGCATGTCCTCGACGAATTCGCGCATGGGTCCGGTGCGGTAGAAGCTGTCGATTTCCGCGGCGCGCCGCATGGCCTCGGCGGCCAGCTGCGGGTCGGTGGGCTCGCCCTCCTCCGGCACGAGCGGCTGCTCGGTGCCGGCCACGCCCGACGCGTAGAAGGTGGGCAGCTCCGCGTACACGTCGCCGCGCACCAGGCCGTCCTCGACGGCATATTCGCGCTCGCGGCCCGTTTCGTCCAGCACAGTGACCGCGTCGCCGTCCGAGCCGGTCACCTCGCCTTCGAGCCGCCCGAACCGGTCGGTGATCACTTCCACCTCGCGGCCCTCGTCGGCGATGTCCTCTTCGAGCTGCTCGAAGGTGGGTATGCCGGATATGCGGATGTCCTCGACGTCCTCCATGCCGATGTCGTCGATGTCGACGTCCCCGGTGGCCTCCGGGGGCTCGTCGCCGTAGACGACGCGCTGGGTGATGGTGTTACGCCAGCCCTCGCCGCCCTGGGGGCCGCGGTAGGGAACCCACCTCTTGCTGGCCTCGCCGCCGCCTGGGTCGGGTGCCGGCTCTCCCCCGTTCCCGTCCCCCGGCGCGTTCCTGATCCACTCCGCCTGGTTCTCCTTGGCGCTGATGTTGATTGTCATTTCATCGCCCCCTTTATCGCTTCGAGCCGCATCTTCGAGGTGTGCTCCAGCGAATCGCCGGACGACATGTCGTATATGTCGCTGGAGTCGTACTCGGCCGGACCGTCGTGCCGGACGACCGTGTCCTCCTCCGTGGGCGATATGCCGCCGGTCGAGGAGGAAACCATGGCGTCCTCGACGTCGATGGTAGTCTGGACGACCGCGCCCGAACCGGCGTACAACCGCGCCGTCTCGGGGTTCAGCGACCACGACTCCGCCGGCCGGTGCTCGATCTCGGCGCCCTCGCCGAACACCGCCGCGCCTCCGTCGTACTCGCGCTCCCGGGAGCCGATGCGGTCGACCAGCTCCGCGTCGAAGGACGCGTCGTCGCCGCCCCGGTACTCCGCGACGGCTGGGCCGGGCATACGCTCGTCCTCGACCAGCATCAGGTCGCCCTCTTTGAGATCGTCGAACGACTCTTTCGACGCCGCCGAGAGGCGTTCGGCGATGCCGGTGCCTTCGCTGGGCGTGCCCTGGTGGGGGGTTTCGCTCATGCCGCGGAAGACGGCCACCTCGTCGCCGAACGCCTCCCGCAGCCTCTCGGTGGTGAATTCGCTGGCCTTCCGTACGGCCTCCTTGTCGGCCTCGTCGACGCCCGCCATCGCGGCCGACTGCGACCCCGCGTACTCCGGCATCGTTTCGTTGCCCGTGTCCTCCATCGCGGCCTGGATCAGGGGCGCGGTCCTCTCGTCCTGGTACATCATTCCGGTCCAGCCGGACACCGCCGACATCACCGCGCTCGACTCCTTGTCGTCCAGGGCGTCCGCGAACGCCTCCCCCAGCTCGCGGCGGTCGCCCTGCCCGGCGTCGAGCCCCACGGATCCCGCTTCGGTCTCGCCGACGCCGTGTGTGTTCATCATCATGTCGGTGGCTGAAGACGCGTTCAGCTCCGACGACCGTTGCAGCGCCTGGTAGACGGAGTCGGTGCCGGCCCCCTCCGCGAGCGCCTCGGCGGCCTTGTCCAGGGAGCCGTCCAGCGTATCCTGGTTGTCTATCGCGTAGGCGATGTCGTCGGGGTCTTCGAGCGGCACCTCGTCGGGGTCTTGCTGGTCGGACTCGGGGTCGCCGAGGTTGACGACGTGCATGTCGCCCCCGTACGGGTCGGGCTCGTCCGGCTCCAGCGTCCAGACGTTCCGGTCGTCCCTCACGCGGACGCTTCCGTCGCCGGCTTCCGCGACGACGCGCCCGTAGTGCCGGTCGCCGTCGTACTCAAGCATTACGACGTCGCCCTCGCTCATCGGGTTGTCGTCGGGCGTGTCCCCGACGGTCAGGCCCGGCGCCTCGTCCTGGTAGACGACCTCGCCGGTCTCGGTGTCTTTCCACCCCCGGCCCCCGCGCGGCCCCTCGTACGGTATCCACTGGCCCTTCAGCGCGAGGCTGTTGGTGGTCGGTTCGTCGGGATCGTTGAGCACCTCCACCAGCGGGCGGTGGTCCGCCTCGTCGATGCCTTTGTTGGTGTAGTAGAGGCCCCCGTCGTCGCACTTGACGACTGCCCCCTCCGGCGCCTCCGAGACCCGACCCACGCGGTTGCGTTCGGAGGGCTCGTCTCCCGGTACCGGCGACAGTTCTGAGGGCTCTGCCGTCCCGTGGCCCGGCACCGACCGTACCGCCTGTATGGCCGCCTCCATGGCCTCTTCGGGGTCCGCTTCGGTCGGGGCCTCCGTGACCTGTCCGGCCGGCCCGTACCCCGTCTCGACCGATTCCGCGGCCGCGGCCGCCTCCAGGGCGTCCTCGACCGCCGGGTCGCCGCCGTCGTACTCGTAGGTCAACTCTCCGTCGGCGTCTATCCTCCCGGCGCGCTCGCCGTCGGCAATTATGTATCTGGTGTTCATTCCTCGGCCTCCGGGTACGGCGTCTCTCCTGCCTCGAACAGGCCGTACATCGCGTGCCTTTCGTGCCTCTGGTTGAGCGCCTTCTTGACGGTGTCGCTCGGCTCGAATATGTCGGTGTATGCCTCGAAGAGGTCTGGGTGTCTGTTGACCGCGCCGGTTATGCGCTCGGCCTTGCGCTCGTCGTCGGTGCGCAGCGCCTCGTGGGTCTTCGCGAGCGTTTCGTGGGCGTTTGTCTCCGAGTAGGCGCCGTCGATGTTGGTGGGCACCTCGCCGTCCTCGCGTTTGGTGCTCATTTCGAACCAGGTCTTGTTGACCTCTGCGACGAGGTCTCGTATCTTCTCTTCGTCGGTGCGGTCGTCTTCCTCGTCGGGGCCGTCTGGGTCGGGCGCCCGCCCGCCCTCACCGGTCCACGCCTCCGCGATCCGCTTGTTCTTGGCCGGCCCGTCCTCGTCCATCATCAGGTACGTTTCGAGCCCGTCGCCGCGCTCGTACTCGTAGACCTTTTTGACTCCCTCGCCGTAGAAGCGCTCGTCGGGGTCGTCCTCGACGTTCGTGATCTCGACCTCGTTGGCGGTGAACTCGTCCTCCACCACCACCCGGTCGCCCTCCGAAACGGGTTCGCCGCTGGCGTAGACGGTGTCGCCCTCGACGTAGGACGTCGCCCACTCCGGCCCGTCCGCGCCCTCGACGAACTGGGATTTTTCGGCGTGTCCGACCAGATCCGCCTCGCCGTGGCCCTGGGCGCCCCCCTCGCGAATGTCGACCGTCGTCGTGTCTTGGTTATCGAACGGCCCGGGGTCCTCGCGCGATATGTCCAGCTCGAAACGCTCGGTCTTGTCCCCGTCGCGGTCGTGCCACTCGTAGTGGTCCATGGTCTTCGCGACGAACCGCTCTCCGTCGTCGTCCTTCATCAGGACCAGGTCGCCGTTGTCGACCCGCTCCACCTGCTCGTCGAAGTCTTCGTATTGGGCGTAGGTGTCCCACTCGACGTCGGTCTCCGCTAGCGTCACCGTCTCGTAAGCGGCCTCGTCGTAGCCCGGCGGGTTGCCGGATGTTTCGCCGCCGCCGCCCGGAACGTCGGTGCGGTCTCCGGCCACGCGCAGCGACTGGTTGTACGCCGGCGACTTGTTGATCGTCTTGGTCTCGTGGTCCTCGCCGGTCCCCGACGCGACGGTGATCTGGGAGTCCGTCTCGTCGATGACGACCCCCTCCACGGGATCTTTGGTGCCGAACTTGTAGCGGACCGCCTTGCCCGCCATGTGGTCGGTGTTGTTGAGGTGGGTCTCGACGTCCTCCCAGTCGCGCTCGGAGGCGCCTCGCTGTCGGTAGACGTTTCCGACCTCCTCGGGGTCCAGCGGCGTGGTCTCGCCGCTGACGGGGTTCTTGATGGCGGTGGCCGGGTAGTCGTCGTGCTGGATGACGTCCTCGCGCAGCACGCTCGACTCGAACCCGTCCTCGGTGCGCACCTGTATAAACCGGCTGTCGCCGGGGTCCTCCACCACGGTCGCCTCCGCGCCGGAGGGTAACGACCGGTCCTCTCCCATCACGCTCCCCTCCTCGTTGCCGTAGTATTCGTTGGCTCGCAGCTTGACTACGTCGCCCTCGTCGACCCGTTCGAGCTCTCCGTAGGCCGGCAGCGGTCTGGTGTTGGGCATCACCGAACCTTCGATCGCCTCGCCGTCGATCTCGGTCGCCACGCGGTCCCCGACGTCCAGGCCGCCCAGCTCGTCCGGCCCGAACCGCTCGCCGTTCCTCGCGAACGCGTCGATGCCGCGCTCGCCGCGCTGGTCCCACGGGGTGTATTCGTTTAGCATCATCTCGCGGCGCTCGGGGTGTTCGCCGCCGAAGTCCCACGTCCTGTCCCAGTCGCTGAAATTGTGGGCGACGCCGCCGTTGCGCTCGGTGTCGTAGGCGTAGGCGTGCGCCAGCGCGTGGGCCGTCTCGTGGGTGATGGTGTCCGCACTCGACCCGTCGACCGCCAGCGCGATCCGGGAGTCGGGCTCGGACCCCAGCTGCGCCCTGTTCGTGCAGTAGGCCCTGTTGCGGTTGTCCTTCGATTCGCGGGTGTACTGCCACCCGTCTATCGACGAGTACAGCGACTCGACCACGCGGGCGTCCTTGGTCGCCACCGCGTCGTCCCCGATGGTGTCCCGTATCCGCTGGGCGTGATCGGCCGACAACGACGGGTCCATGTCGGTCTCCGCCATGCCGATCGCCAGGTCGCGCTTGCGGGACCCGCCGGCGTCGGGGTCTACCCCGGCGATACCCGACGCAGACAGGCGCTTGCGGAGCGCCTTTTCGTCGTCCTCCCCGATAAACTCGCCCACGTCCGACAGCGCTTCGTCCATCGTGCCGTCCTCCGGGATGACGAACCCGTTCACGTTCACGCCCGCCTGGTCCGCGGCCAAGACGAAGTCGTCCGCGAAATCCGGCAGTTCGTCGATGCCCGCGGTCTGCAACACCGACCCGGGGTCCACGCTGGTTTCGGTCGCCGGTCGGGTACCCGGCGCGCCGCCCTGGAGCCACGCCTGCGCCTCCTCGAACATGTCCTTCACGCCGTCGGAGTTTTCGCGTATCCTCTCGGCGTGCCCCTCCGACAACCCGGCCTCGACCATGGCCTCGGCGAACTCGTCCTCGGCGACCGTCTCGCCGGGCGGCCGGTCGCCGTACACGACCTCGCCGGTGTCGGTGTCCTGCCAGCCGGAACCGCCGCGCGGCCCCTCGTAGGGAATCCACGCCTTCGTGGCCTCGTTGCCGCCGTGGAGCCAGTCGTCCTCGCCGGACACGTCGTAGACCCGCTCGGCCTTCTCGGCGTGGGGGCTCTCCTCGGCCTTCTCGTGCAGCGCCTCGATGTCGGGCTTGAGCGACGCGGCGCGGCTGCCGACGTGGCCGTTCTCGGTCATGTAGAACCGCTCGCCGGTCAGCTCCTCGACCACGTCGTTGTGGTGTTCGGGCATCTTTTTGGACAGCTCGTCCACGGCGGCGGCCGCGGCCTCCTCGTCGGTGTCGATGCCCCACGGGAACTGCAACGGCTCGTACTCGCCCGAAACGTCCCGGGCCGCGTCCTGCACCCAGTCGAGCATCTCGACCGGGCGGTCGCCGTCCCACTCGTCGACGAGTGCGGAAGCGGCCTCCTCGCGCACCAGCGAATCGTCGGGTGACTCCGACTCGGCCAGCTCCGCGACGACCGCCATCCCCTCGACCATGTCCTCGTCATATTCGAGGTCGTTGCCGTGTTCGAGGTCGTGCTCTATACGCCCGATCAGCGACTCGACGGAGTCCATGGCGGAGCCGAGCGCGTCGAGGTCTGGGTCGGGCGGCGCCACGTCCACCGGACTCCAGCCGTTGTGGATTTCGACGCTGCCGGCCGGCACCGACCTCTCGGCGCCCTTTATCGCGATCTCGCCCTCGGCGCCGTCGCCGGTCACCATGTCGGTGGCGGCCACCACGTCGTAGACGTCGATCTCCTCGGTGACCTTGGCGCTCTCCAGGGAGAACTGTTCGGCGGTCTCCTCCGAGACGGTGTAGTTGGTCATGGCGTTGCCGCCGAAGACGTATTCCTCCGGCGTCTCCCCGTCCGCCAGCGCGGCGAATGTGTCGCGTATAACTGCGTCGCCGGACCGCCGCCCGAGCCCCCGGTGGACCTCGAAGTTGCCGTCCTCGTCGGCTATGTGCTCGTCGACGAACTCCCGCGAGAGGTCCGCCAGCGTCCCGGCGGCCGCGACGTCCGAGTCCGACACCTCCGGCCCCTCGCTCTCCAACTCTTCCTCGCTGCGGACGCCGCCGTCGAGCCCGAGCGCCTCCGCGAACGACTTCTCGCGGGCCGCCGCCATGGAACCGTAGCTGGAGGTCTTCCACGAGGAGCGCCACCGTTCGAGGTTGACCGCCGCGTCGACGCCGTGCTTCTCGCCGACGGCGTTCCAGACGGCGTCGTTGCCCTCCTTCGGCAGTATTGGGTAATCCTCCTCGCCGGTGGTGTAGGGCGACGTAGTCGGCTCGGAGATGTCGACCCCCAGCGATTCCGCGGTGCCCTGGTAGCCGGGCGGGTCGGGGTCACGGCCGGCGTCCCCGGGGGCCGCCTCCATTATCGCGCCCAGCAACCCCTCGGGCGTGGCGTCGGTGCCCTCGGCGGCCTCCCGCAGCTCCTCGACGGTCGGCATGCCGCCCGGCGGCTCGTCGTCGTAGACAACCTCGCCGCTGGAGGTATCCTGCCAGCCGGAGCCGCCCTGCGGCCCCTCGTAGGGAATCCACGCCTTCGCCTCCGCGCCGGCGGGGTGGACCGCGATGTGGTCGTCCGGCTCCGGCGGGCGGCCCCGGTCGAACCGCGACGGCGTCACGTCGTAGTAGAACAGGCCCGAGCCGCACCGCGTCGCCTCGTAGCCGTCCGGCGCGTCGTCGGGTGACCCGACCCACACGCGCACCGCCGGCGGGCGCTCGGAGCCGGTCCCGGCGCCGTCCGGCCCGCCCCCTCCCCCGCTGACTATTGTCTCGATCAGCTCCAACGCCTCCTCCGCGGCGCGGCGGGCGCCGCTCACGGCCCACCACGCGCTATCGAACGCTCTTTCTCGCGGAGGTCCGATATGCGGTCCTCGGTCGGCCGCACCCCCGCCGCCTTCATCGCCTCTACGGCGTCTTCGAGGTACGCCTTCGGGTCGTCGTAGGCCTCGGACGGCCCCTTCTCGTGGGGGTAGTGGCCGTGTATGTTTTCGTAGACCTGGGCGCAGTAGGCGTGGGGGTCGTTCTTGTCGCTGTTGGCTGCCGCGCATTCCTCCATCGAATCGCCGTGGTCGCCGTATTCTCTGTCGGGCATGTCTGGGTCGGGCGCCCGTCGCCCCGGCGCCCCGTTGGTCGTTGGGTTGACCCCA